>Ga0315278_10000048_pt1 | contig 100728 bp, 91 predicted proteins | sample YL17G06_0_MG_FD_203880 | JGI IMG/M metagenome (GOLD analysis project Ga0315278, IMG submission 203880) | Sediment microbial communities from Yellowstone Lake, YNP, Wyoming, USA - YL17G06_0 | ecosystem: Environmental > Aquatic > Freshwater > Lake > Sediment | place: USA: Wyoming | collected... | reverse complement strand
CGCCGGTCATCATCGCTTCATCCCCGGGACGACCGATCAAGGGCACCATGACTCGGCGGCCGCCAACGGCCCAGGCCACAAAGTCATGCACCACGGATGGCGCCAGCAGCAATCCATGCCGCCAGCCCGCAGTCCTTAGCGTTGCCAGACCGTCGACATGGGGCACTTGCGCCACCACCGCTTTGACGCTCGGATCGCTCGCTGCAACGGTGATGACATGACCGCCACCAAGGGAAGATCCCCAAAGCCCGATCCGAAGGGCATCCACCACCTGGAGGGTTTTGACGAAAGCAATGGCGGCATGCCAGTCCGCCAATTGATCGGAAATCTTTAAAACCTGCCGCTGGTCCCCCTCGCTGTCGCCAAAGCCACGGTAGTCAAAGGTCAGAATCGCCCATCCGCGCGCCGCAAACGCTTCCGCATAGGGCGCAAGCAAACTGCGTACGCCGCCAAAGCCGTGCCCCAGGATCAGACACGGGACTTTCACCGTTTGCGCCTGACGCGGTCGGTAAAGCGACCCAACACAGAGGACCCGACCGGAGCGAAAACTAACCTGCTCCACTTCCCAAGATCGGCTCAGCGACTCAGTCAACCTAGTCCCCCCAAGAAAAATCCACTCATGATCAGCTGCTCAAAGCATATCCTATCAGCATCATTGGGGTCAGTCACCGGCGCTAACCAGCTGATTACTCGATCGACTACCGATCCAAGCCAGCGCCCGGCTAACCTTGAGAAAACGAAAAAAATGGAGGCCGCCTAAAATAGCGGCCTCCATCTATCTCACTAGCACTATACTAAGAAATTAGTCGATCGTGATGAAGTCATGATCTTGAACGATTGGATCAAGAAACGAACGGTCGGTCAGCTTGTTGAGCAGTTGAGCCTCAGCAGCGTTTGGCGTAAAGCTGCCAGTTGCTTCGTAAACGAATAGCTTACGTGCTAGCGGGTAGGATGCATCGCGGATGTTCGCAACGGTTGGCAGCACAGAAGCGCTGGAAGCATCTTTCGCAACGGCCAAGTGGCGGTTGGTCGGACGGGTTGCACTAAGGCCAGCGTAACCAATAGAGTCTGGATCACGGGCTGTTTCGTTGGCGATATCTTCCGTACCTGTTCCAGTGAAGACCTTAACGCAGGCGCCGAATTCCTTCACGCCAACCAAGCTCTTAAAGGTGTCCGTCGTGCCCGAGTTGTCGTCGCGGCGCAACGCTTTCAGATCGCCGCTGCGGCCTGAAGCTGGTAGCTGCTCCCAACGGGTGAGTTTGCAGGTAAAAATATCGCGGAGGTTTTCTAGAGTGACCGACTGCAGCGTGTTGGCTTGGTTAACCCAGATGCCGAGGCCGTCAAGAGCGATCAAATGCTGCACAGGAGTGACGCCAGCCGCGGAGGCCGTTGCAACTGCATCAGCTTTGAAAGCGCGCGACATTGGCGCGATCCCTTGTTGCTTGGCGGCCAATGCGGCCTCACCAAGACCCGAACCACCACCTTGGTAGCTCAACTGGTCAGACAGACCAGCTTGAACGATGGCGTCAGTGACCACGCCAGCCAGCGTATCGGAACCGCGGATGGTTTGCACACCAGCGTTAGCTTGCGAGGCGATGGTCAAAGTCGCGCAGGTGAGGGCGGAAACGAAGAGCTTCATAGCAGTACTCCCACAAATTGTTTGGAAAGCCCATCCCGAGATGGGAGGATTGGCCGCAAACTACCGAAAACACCTCATGGCAACAAATTAATCTTCTGTGAAGAAGACCTTGCCAACTGAGTCATGCCGTTCAATAGCGGCCTAATTGCCGCCTTTACTGAACTATTCAGCAACGGGCGCAGAATTTTCGCGACGGGCCGGCCCGTCTAGATGTTGATGCTTGCCGGGATCCGCGAAGGCAGCAAATGCACGTAGTCCAGCCCGTAGATACCGCGGCGAATCCTATTTGCACTGTTTATTTTGCCCTCGATCATTAAAAGGTTAGCCCTAAACTTGAGATTGTAGGCCTCGCTGACCGGATGGGTGAGGAAGGCGCCGCGATAGTCGCCGAGCCGGGTGTTGTTGACTCCCGCGAGCAGATTAAGAACTGACCAGGTCTGAACGGCCACGTCGAGCGGCGGCAATATGCGAAGAAAGTCGGCTTCGGTATGGCCATGTCCCATCGGCGCCGGTGCGTATCCCGCCATCGGATTCACTGGGACAAACAACATCTCTCTACCCTGAGGAAAGTTGACCGCTGCATGCTGCGGCCCCGCCGTAAAGATGGTCATCGTCAATAAATCGATAAGATCGTCCCGTCCATGCACCCCGCCACCACTCAAACAGAAGTCCTTCACCTTGCCGATATCGTTGATCTCATTAGCCCAGGCTTGCAGCTCATAGTCGGCACGGATATCGGCCTCGGAGTGATACCAAATGCTCACGTAGTCAGACACCCAGCTGTGAATCGCGTCCCAGATTAGAGCGGCATCCTCACGATAGGGGTAATTAGGCAGCAGCGATGCATCGTCGACGCCTCGGCTAGCGGCACGAACCTTAGGAAAGTTGCCGCGAAAGGAATATCCTAAGCGTTGTTCCTGCAAATAGGGATAGTTCCGCTCAATTTTGGACCCAACCAAGCGATCCACGGAGCGTTCAGGGAGAATCAAAGAGGTCCTAGCCCCGATGTTGACCGAAGCAGTCCCTTCAAAGTGCGGATTGAGCAGACGGTAAACGGGATGTCTTGAGTGCAGTCGTAACCTGGTGGCCATGCAGATAGGATCAATCAGAAGATGGGTAAGTCCGAGGTGGCTGACGACCTCATGGTGATTGTTATGCGCAGCCAGCATACAGACCCGCGCCATCCGCCACGAATATCCATCCTTCGGCGTATAAATGTGATTCCCCTCGGTCTTTAGACCACACCGGATTGCCACTGGTAGCATGTGTTTGCCATCTGGAGGCACGACGAACACAGCATAGGGCGCATAGATGTATTTCCAGTCGCCCGAGACCTCGGATTTAAACGTCCGAGGCGCGGCGTTAGGAGCCGGTGCATTGGGCAAGTGCGCAAAAATCGCCCTTAGGTCGGTATGGTCAACAAAGTAAACACGGCCCTCTCGAATGGCTCGTTCCATCGTATCGCCACCGAACTCTGAGAGACTGCCCAGATCCACAGTCGTTAAGTCAAAATCCACGGGCTTAGTCTGCGGCGTAAAGCGCTGGAGCATCGCTGGATTTGGACCAGCAAGGAAATTGTAAGCGAAGGTTAGATCTGAATCCCAAACGTGGGCCATCTCAGGGAGAGGCGCCGAGCCCCGGTTATTATGATCGCGGTCAACGAAGACCTTATCAGTATAGTCCTTGATTGATGTGGGCCGGCTCTCCTGCGGACTCGCGACAAAGCCTAAATCCGGCGTGAAGTATTCAACGGTATCACCGCCGCTGGTTAAGACCGACACCAATCTAGGTATATCCCTAACTGGCCGCGCTTCCTGAAACTTTAAGCCACTTTTGTCGCAAATAGCTTGAACATTCTTACGCAGTCGCAAAAGAAGTGCGAATATCTTAATCTTCCAATCCAACTTATTGGCATCATCAGGACCTTCGGAATCGATCAGCGGAATACCAATATCCATATTATATTTGTATTTAGACGCAGCATCTGCAAGCTCAGCGGCACGCTTCTCACGATCGTCATTCTGCGGTAGCAGATAGGCACTCATAGGTGATTCCTTGCGCAGATCTTGGGATTTTACTAGCGGGTCTGATATTATCTTCCTAGACGTTGTGAAACTTTGCAAGAGAGGTCGTGGATGCGCTTTTCCATAATTTTATTTACTTCGGTATCATTATTGATTGCATCGTCCGGCTGTAAGACGTTTAACGGTGGCAAAAATAGTCAGCTTGAAACCTTTCAAAGCGCCGCCGACAAAGAAGACGCCAGAAATAAGTTCAAAAAGGTCATTACCCAATGTGTACCCCTTGTCTCAGCGGTGGTGCGAGGAGGTCGCCCGGTCGACTTATCATCCGCTGACAGACAAAAGGTGATCGATCAATTTACCGACGCGATCGTCACACTGGGCGATTCTGATAGTGAAAAGGCAGACATGGTCCTAAGGGCCTATTATGACGACAAGGGTAAGTCCCAATTGCCATGCGCCGGAGAGTCCGCTGAATACGCGTTGACTCAGTTTGCCGTTCAGACCAATGTCATTGATATTGCCTTAGGAACTGAAACCGTTCTTAAGTATAGCGGCAAGTTATCGCTGCAATAGATGGTAGCTCGAATCAGTTGGCACGACGTAAGTAACAAGCCACGCCTCAGGCGTGGCTTCTTTTTGTTCGCATGCGAATCACATGTGCACCACGAAACTCAGCGAGGCCAACTTTAAATATTGATACTAGCTGGGATACGCGACGGAAGTAGGTGTACGATACCGCTCTAGCTGGTTTGGATTCGGACCGGCGAGAAAGTTATAGGCAAAGGTCTTGTCGGAATCCCATACCGACGTAATTTCCGGCAGAGGAGCACTTCCCCTATTATCCTTGCCTGAGCGACAACGTGACAAGTGACAAGAGGCCACGCCTACGGCGTAGCCTCTCATCGAACAAGTGGCGCCTAGAAATCCACCGATGGTCTCAACTCGGAAGGATTTTCAGTTCCGATTCGTGACCACCCTGCACCGCAAAAAAATTGCTGGCAACGGCGAATTCCTCAAGAATATATGCGGCCAAATTCTCTTGATATCCGGGCGCCCGATTCAGCCATGCCTGAAAAGTCGCGGGGCTCTCCGTGTGCAAACCAGGGGTTCTAAGGCGGCGCAAAAAGGGTTTGACCAGGTGGCGATCAGCGCTAGATATCTGCAGGTGTGTTTGCAGAATACCGAACACTTCCGACGCGGCGCCATCAGAACTCAGAAAGTCCAAAAGTGGACTGGCAAAGGCCGTCGTCGAGACCGTAGTTATAGAAGCACCGAGAAACGCTCTGCGACTTAGTTGGGACATATTGAGGAACTCCTTATCTTCAAATATTGACGCTAGCGGGAATACGCGAAGGAAGTAGGTGGACATAGTCAAGACCGTAGACCGAACGGCGATAGTTATTGGCGCTGTTGATGTTGCCCTCGATGACGCCAAGATTGACGCGAAATTTCAGCCGGTAAGCTTCGCTCACCGGATGCCAGGTAAAAGCGCCACGATAGTCACCCAGACGGGTGTTATTGACACCAGCTAACAAGCTCAAGATCGACCACGTTTGCACCGCAACGTCGAGTGGTGGAAGGATCCCCAGCAAATCGGCCTCGGAATGCCCGAGACCCTTAGGCGCCTGGCCATATCCAGCCAAGGGGTTAGCTGGCACAAAGATCATTTCCTTACCCTGACTAAAGTTGACCGCAGCATGTTGGGGGCCCGCAGTAAAGATCGTCATGGTCAACATGTCGATCAAATCGTCGCGTCCTTGGACGCCACCACCAGTCAGACAGAAGTCTTTGATTTTGCCGATGTCATTGACTTCATTCGCCCATGCCTGCAATTCATAATCGGCGCGAATATCGGCTTCTGAGCGGTACCAGATCGTGACGTAGTCAGATACCCAGTTGTGAATCGCATCCCAGATCAGTGCAGAGTCCTCACGGTAGGGATAGTTTGGTAACAGCGCAGCATTATCGGTCCCTCGAGTGCTCTGACGCAGTTTGGGAAAATTGGCCCTAAATGAGTAGCCTAAGCGCTGACCCCCAAGGTACGGGTAATCCATTTCGATCTTTGACCCGACTAAGCGATCAACGGATTTTTCCGGCAGGATCAACCCAGTTCTCGCACCGATATTGATAGCGGCGGTGCCTTCAAAATGGGGACTGAGCAGTTTGTAGACCGGGTGACTGGTATGCAGCCTGAGGCGCGTCGCCATACAGATCGGGTCCATCAGCAGGTGGGTCAAGCCGAGGTGGGTCACCACCTCATGATGATTGTTGTGAGCAGCCAACATACAGGCGCGCGCCATCTTCCACGTGTACCCATCTCTAGGCGTATAAATCTGATGGCCCTCGGCCGTAGCCCCACATTGAATCGCAATCGGCAGAATATGTTTGCCACCTGGAGGTAAGGCAAAAGCGACGTAAGGAGCATAGATATACTTCCATTCACCAGCAATCTCGGTTTTGAACACCCGAGGCGCGGCATTCGGCGCCGGAGCATTGGGTAAATTGGCAAAAATAGCTTTTAAATCCGAACGGTCAACCAGGTACACGCGACCTTCGCCAATGGCCCGCGCCATCGAATCCCCACCAAATTCAGGCAGCGATCCTAGGTCGAGCGAGGTGATATCGAAATCAGCCGGCTTTGTCTCTAGCCGGTACCGCTCCAGCTGGTTTGGATTGGAGCCAGCGAGAAAGTTATAGGCAAAAGTCTTGTCGGAATCCCATACCGTCGCCATGTCGGGCAGTGGAGCAGTGCCCTTATTATCCTTGTCGCGATCGACAAAGACCTTATCGACGTAATCGCTCACCGCCTTGGCGCGATTTTCCGGGCCCACTACGAAGCCAAGATCTGGCGCAAAATAGTCACTTACACTACCGTCGCTTTTTAGCACTTCGATGAGCTTTGGAATGTCTCGAACTGGCTTTGGCTGCTTAAACTTTAAGCCGGACTTTTCATAAATCGCCTGGACATTTGTCCGTATGCTCAGGAGTTTCGTGAATATTTTTAACGTCCAATCAGGATGGTTTTTATCCTCTGGACCAGCCGTGTCGATTAAGGGCAACCCAATGTCATGGTTATATTTGTAGAGCGATCCAGCACCTGCCAACTCAGCCGCGCGCCTTTGGTGGTCGTCATTCTGGGGCAGCTTAATGTCGGCCATGGATGGTTCCTTGCTCGCTACTTAGGCTTTTTTGAGGATATGCTCCTATCATCCTGGACTAAACGAAAGTTTGCAACTTCGCCGGGTCAAAGAAATGCGCAGATGCTTGTGTATGATCTTGATTCATACCGTTAACTAAATGTTTTAACTAGATATGTCTAATTTTTTTAAGCAAATATATTCGCGCACATGCTCCTAGAAGACGACTTTGATCAGCGCTTATGCTACAAATGAGGAGAATGCCAATCTAAAGACCTACATTGAAAAGAAATAGCGTGCCAGTAAGCTCATGCTTAAGCGTGACCTTTGCTTGGCGTCAGATCAAGACCTAAGGCCCACTGCCGCAGGTCTTCAAGCTGGTGACAGACACCACCAGCTATCATATTACCAAGACCACCGTGCTGGCAGATGTAATTCTCAGGCTTCCATGCGAGGATTTTGCCGATGGACTGGGCGACAGCCTCGCTATCGAGAATCATGTTGGCTTTCATAAAATGGAACTCTAGTACGCCAAAGCGAAGTCCCGCCGCCTTAAAGCCGGCACCCATTTCACCAACCCCGGTATACATAAAGATATCTGCAGTGGTAAAGGCCTTAGACTCTGGGTGATAGAACGCTAGTTCATAGCGCGGACGTGTTTTGGTCGGGTCTTCAATATCGCGCATGCCACGGAAGTTGAGAACCTCGAGGTAAGGGCGCAGATGAGGGAAGGGGTTTTCGATGGTGATGTCGATCAAAGAAAAGGGATATTGCGGATTCTTGCTCGGAATCCGTCCTGGAGGGACGTAAGCAGTGGCTTCCGGAAATGCCTTCAAGTAAGCACCGATAAACAGGTAATGCCAATCACCTGGAGAGATCAAATACTTGATCTTGGCACCCGTCGATTGCTCAAGACTCTTGAGCGAGGTGAGGACCTTTGGACTTAGTTCTGCCGGGTTGATGATGGCGATGTCTCCGCCCTGCGCGAAGGGCAGATGCACGACGATGCTGCGGTTATTGAGTGGGACCGTTCCATTAAAGAGAAACTTCGTGAGATAGCAATACAGGTGGTCAGACACTTGATGCAAAGTGTCGAATTCGGACTCGTTTGAAGAAAGCCAAGACCCCGGCAGCCTGGGCTGCGTTCGTAAGCGCCGCTGCCTTCTCAGTCCAGGTAATTCCCGCTCGCTCACCACAGCAAAATCCCGAGAATTCGCGATCCCTTCGAATGAAAAAAGTGGTCGAACTCATTTGTGCGCGACGGCAGCACTGCAAGGGCCGTGGACGGAGATGAGCTCAAAGCGCTTGAATCCCGCCTCGCGACCCCAACTTTGAAACTCCGCAAAGGTGTAGTCGAAGGCCTCGCCAAATTCGACAAGCATATTGAGCGACATCATAAAGCCGAAGGTGTTGTCGCGGCGCGGATCATCGATCAGGTTCTCCATGACGACGAAGGCGCCACCGGGTTCCAGGGCGTCGTACGCCGCTTTGACGATGCGCTTTTTGTCCTGCAGATTCCAATCGTGGAGGATCTGGCCCATCGTGATCAGATCACCTTTGGGCAAAGGGTCCGAGAGGAAGCTGCCACCCGCCACTTCAATACGGCCGGCTAGTCCCCAGCTTGCGATATGCTCGCGCGCGATCTCCGCCACTTGCGGTAGATCGAAGGCGACACATTGAAGATGCGGATACCTTTCGGCGACCAGTTTGCTCAGGAGGCCCGTCGAACAGCCACAGTCGACGTGGCGGCGGTAATTCTGGAACGGAAACTTAGCGCTAAAAGCAGTGAAATTGTGCCGAGACAGTCCTGACATGGCGGCAGCGAACTCGCGTAACTTCGCCGGATTCGAGAAGATCTCGTCAAACAGCGGCCGCTTATGTTGCTTAGCCTCGCTCTGGGCCTCGCCACTGCGCAGCGCTTCGCCCAGGTGATCCCAAAAGCCGTACAAACGGTTACCGGCCATGATCAAGGCACCGCCGATGTAATGCTCGCTGGCTCTATTCAGGTAGCGGTCGGCTTCCGCACTCGGTCGGTACAAGGCTTCCGGGCCGTCGCCGATTCTCTCTAAAAGCCGCAACGACACCAAGCCGTCAAAGAAATCGAGGCTGCCGCGCTCGGCCCGCAGCTGCAGCACGGCTCTAAGGGCCGTCGCCGTCAGCGGCTTGCAAGCCAATAGGCTAAAGAGGTCGAAGTCGATCGCGGTGATGACGGCTTTCGCGGCGAAGAACCCGAAGCCGAGGCCAAGGATCCGGTCGGGGGTAAAAGAAGCCGAGTTGCTCATGCGGTAGATCCACAGTTCGAGGTTTGATTCGATTTATATCATACATAGCGACACGACAGCACACATCTGTGGCTGTTCGCACACACTCCGCAGTGCCCCGCAAGGCTGCGGGAGAGTCATTTTGCCCTTGGTAGTCGATATTTAGACTTGGAACATATCTTGTATGGATTTAATGAGCACCCCCTCCAACCCGAACATGGACCCAAAGGCGCAGCGATGACACACAAAGTGACATATCCGTGGTTGGTCGTTTGGACCCTAAGCTTCGGTCTCTGCACGGGCTGCTCGGAGCATCGGAGCACCGAACTCGATGACGTGATCCGATCGGGTGATTGTGAGCGAGCTGCACAGGACGTGGCGGCAGGGGCTAACAGCGAGACGAAGGTCATCGACCATGTTCAGACCATCACTGGAACCGCCGCCTCTTACGGCCTCGCCACCGCCGGCTATACCGCGGACGTCGTGGTGGCCGCCTCCGCCGGGGTCATCTCCGTTGTGGTGTTGTGTCCCGTGCCCTTTCTTGTCATTGCCGCCTGCGCTACGGCGAGATCTGGATGCGGATCGTTTGACGGCAGCTTCGCCTGCTTCGACTATTCCTGGCCCAATGCTCTTGTCGCCTACGGTTCTAACTCTGAGACGGATACCTCTCACCCCAACCATGCCCCGACGTTCGGCCTAGGCCTCGGATCCGACGCTTATGGGCAAACAGAGGGTTGGCGGGAAAATGCTGGAATGCTGTCCCTTTCGCGTAAGCTCCGCAAGGTCGCGACGTGCTACGAAGCCCAGGATACGCGCGAATCGCTCGTCAAAGCCTCGGCACAGCTGCAGCAAATTCACGAGTCCCACATGTATGATCATATTGGACCCACCGAACGTGGCCAGGTCGACCGTGACATCGGCCGGGTCTACGCTCGACTACGGATCATTGACCCAGGGTATCAAGAGCAGATCAACCGCGCCTGGCATGAGCTTGCGGTCCCAGTGCTGTCCGAGCAGACGCCGGCACTTTGGCGAGATCATGAGACTGGGGCGACCTGGCGGTTTCAGCCAGCCTCACTGCGGGACGGTAAACAGGCGAAGTTGGTCTGCGATCACGCCGCGACCGCACCGGGCCAAGTATGGCAGCTACCCACCCGCGGGGAGGTGGTCCGGGCCATTAAACATGGGCTGGTCGACGCCATCAAAAATCAAGGTTTTGCGACAGCACAGGCCGCAAAACCCACCGTTTACCTTCATGACAGCAATGACCATGGGGTGACGGAGTTCCCCTTGCTCAACCTGGTAACGGGCGAGATGGTAGGTCCGGACGATAGCGAAGGTCACCAGGCTGTCTCCCTGCTGTGCGTCGAGTGAGAGTTCGGAAAAGTGTCAGCGATCACTGCTGGCGGTAGATAGCCAGCATCACTCGACCCATTTTTTAGCGAAACCCAAGTCCTTATTGCGCTCGGTAGCTCGCATCTGGCCGGATGAACCGTTGGCAAAGAACGAGGTTTTGCCCATCGTCAGCCGATTATTCTCAACCCGAAAAATATCAAGCACAACATCACCGTCGTTAAACTGCAGCAGTGCGCAATTTTTAAGCGAGTAAAGCGATTTATAGGACTCTCGGTTATGGAGTAGCGCTTGGTTCGGCCTTGACCGTATTGATACCGTCATTAAACCCTTGGTGCGAAAGGCCAACGTTGTCATCATGGCCGACCGCACTGGCAACGTAGGACGCGTTGGACGCAATAAGGTCAGCGCGGGCCGCCTTGCTAAGGCGCAGGGCAAAACCCGGCTTCAGATAACGCACATTGATCGATGACACCTTGCGTCCCAAGCCGAGCGTGCTGAGATCGCTCACGTCTTGCGCTTTGAGAACAATGGTCGTCGCCTCCCCTTGGAGCAGGGCATCGGTATAAAGATCGACAACCGCCACATAGTCCGCGCTCAGAGCTGCAGCACCAGCGACTTGATCGATCGTGAGCGGGGACCTCCAGTCGTTATGGGACCGCCATAGGTCCATGGCATGTTTGAGGCTGGTGATCGCGGTCCTTTTTGCCTCGGATAGGCCAGTCAAGGAGTCTGGATCCGGAAGGACCAGGTTACCAGCGATTTTGGTCAGATTGTCATCGGTGACGATCACAACTCCAGCGTCCCGTAGGATCTGGCGGGTCTCCGCTACGAAGTCCATCAATTCAACGAAGGTCGTCAGCTCGCCAACGTTTCGCTGTTCAAGGTGCCCCGTCCAGTTGCTGAGGATGATCCGCAACTTCTCTAAAAGTGTGAGGTAAATATGCTTTTCGCCAGCACCTGGAATGAACGCTGGCATGAGCTGCGACTCGACGCCAATCTGATTGATGACCATCGAGGCGATAAAGTTGGCGCGGATATTCAGGAGAAGCGCGACGTCGTCAGCAAAATCGAGCACCTTTCTCTGGTACTCCGGCAGATCACCGATGGCGATCACACCACGATCGACCAGAGATTTGGCGGCGAGGCCTTTGCGCAGTAGCTCTAACATACCGCCGTTGCTCGACAGTGTCTCTCCCTGCGAGTTGCTGTTAATCATATGGAGGCCAGCCGCTAGCGCATAGAGATTCTTCCATGCCTCATCAGAGTGATTGGGTGAGACATCGCTGCGGTTTTCGGGCAGATAGTTTTGGACAATGCGCAGGAACTCGTCGCAGGCGTCACGGCGGAGCATGTCTAGATTTTTGTCAGAGTCGACGTTGGCCTTCCATAGTTCGAATTCAAAAGCCATGTAATACTGCGACGCGTAGCCGATCTTGGCGAGCTGATCTTGGCTTTCTGCCATTTCCTCGAGCGCCTTGCCGCGTACAGTCGCCGAGTTGCCCTGGCGTAAGTCATGGTAGAGATCGTCGGTTTCATTCTTCATCTGCTGAGTCGTCTGAGCCAGACCCTGGGTGGTTTGAGCCATACTCTGGGTGGTGGCGTTCAATTGAGTCGTGACGCCGGCCATTTCCTGTGTGGTCTTGGACATCGTCTGCGTCGTTTGGGCCATGATGGTGGTCTTCGCCGCCATGCCTTCGGTCGTGCTCTCCATCGACTTGGTATTGGCGGCCATCGCGTCGGTTTTCTGCGCCATATCGTCGGTGTTCTGGGCGACGTGGTCGGTCGATTTTTTCATGTGCTTCATATCGTCAAGGACTGAGCATCCAGCGATATTGAAGGTCGCAGCTATTAAACATGCGAGGTACTTTTTCACTGGATTTCTCCTTAATTTTCAGCGAATCAAACTTATACATTGTAGATTAATACACTATTACCTGTTTATAAACAATGTAATTGCTGGTATCCGCATGATTTCAGGGTGTTGCGCGACCACATCAAGCCCAGGGAATCAGCCGCCAAGGGTGCTGGTCAAGCCGACGATCGTCTCGAAGCTGCGGTCTTGCTCGACGATACCTGCGAACACCAGAAGGGTGAACGCCGCGCGCGGCGAAGGCCTCGTTAGGCCGCGAGAGGTCGCGTATCCAGCCAGTGCAGTCGAGCCCTATGAAGTCTCGCTTGGAAAGCGAGCTTCCTTCCTTGGCGTTTTGCCTGTCAGTAGGCGTGTCCTCGGCCTGGCTTGCGGATAGCGACAAGTCGAACCTTGCAACCGCATTCCAGGCCCTTTACAATTGCGGGATGCTTCAAGCCGTTTTCTATTTCGCCACGCGCATTTATGCCGTCAACAACCCAAGCGGGGCTGATGCGGCCGCGAATTGGCTTATTGCGCAGCCGGCTGTTCAGGCAGCCTGGTTGATCTGGTTTTTAGCAGCTTTCCTAAGCGTGGCGGCGGCGACTGGGCTTGCCGCTATTGCAAGCCGCAAAGGGCGGCGGCCATTGCACAAATTACTGAAGGGGATGCTGATATGTATCGGCCTCTTAAATTTATCGGGTCTATGGTTCGGCCCATCATTTGCAAGCTATGGGCGCCTGATCCGTACCGGAATGGCTGAGGCGGGCCCAGCCCCCGTGCTGGGCGAAACTATCAAGACCTGGAACTCTGTTAGTCACACGAGTAGGTCGCGACGCACCCAGTACTTTGTGCAGGCGCGCACGCGGAGTAACGACGGTCTGGCCGCGAAGGAATTAGAGTTTCGTTGCTCGTACCAAACCTTTACTGAGGCGAAAGCCGGCGCTCCATTGCAGATGATGTGTTTTGGTCCTGATACGTGCTGGGTTGCGGAGGATTTCTGGGAGCTGGGTCAGTTTTGTACGACGGCCCTGGTGGTAGCTATCGTCAATATTCTCTGTGCCATTGGCTTCCTGTACTTGATTGGGAAATGGCGAGCCGAACCAGACAGTGTAATGCCGCATTAATGCAAACAATAGGGTGCCCATCAACTCCTGTTGGGTGCAGATCATTGGCCAAATCGCGTTGACGGCGTGCGCCACGTCCTATTGTCAGGGCATGCTTAGTTCACGACAAAAGCGAGTGAAAGGCAAAACTTTTACGCACCCTGACTCGAAGCTTCGCTCTCCTTTGTGCACCTGGTAGAATACTGGAATTTTAGTGCGCTCCGCAAAATAATGGATGTGCCTTGAGACTGCCTTGTCACCGCTCTTGCACTCCACAGCAAAGATTGGCTTTTGGTCTTGTAACACGACAAAATCGACCTCACGCTTATCGGTGTCGCGAAGGTAACGCAGCTCCATGCTATAGCCCTCCGTGTCCTCACGGAAGTGGCAATACTTAAGAAGTTGAGAAGCGACAAGATTCTCGAACCGGGCCCCTGGTTCGGAAACCATGGACCAGTCCCATAGGTAGAGCTTCTGTTCCTTTTTAACAGCGCGAATCTTTGGTGACCCAAATGGTGCAATGCGAAAGGACAGATAAAGATTTTCAAGGATGATGAGCCACCTCGCCACCGTCTTATGGTCGACTCCCAAATCTTCACGCAGACTTTGGATCGACAGCGGCGAACCAACTCGCATCGGCAGCAAACTCACCAGGGTTTCAATCAACGAAATTTCTTTTACTTGCTCAAGATCGCGCAAGTCCTCCCTTACCACGCGCGAAATACGATCGCGCTGCCAAATTCTATGCTCCGAGCTGTCTTGCGTGAACAGCGGTTCTGGAAAACCGCCGAACTGGAGCAAGGTTTCGAGGTCAGCAGCCGAAGCTTGAGGATTTAACTCGCAAAGTGAAAAGGGATGAAGGCGAAAATAGCGGTAGCGACCGACAAGGGAGTCTCCTCCCTTCCGGTAATAGTCCAGACGGGCAGAGCCAGTGACGATGAACTTACGGCGCGATTTTTCTGTGTCGTAGATTCCTTTGACTAGGTTACGCCAAAGTTTGTACTTGTGGATTTCGTCAAATATGAGCAGTGCTTGGTCTATCGGGAGTTCGGCACGTCGCAACAAGGGAGGGATCCCAGGGTGATCCCAGTTTAAATATGCAGGATGGACTTCAGTAGCGCCCGCAGCGAGCATGGACAGTGCCAAAGTTGTCTTGCCAACCTGTCTTGGGCCCCCGATAAATACCATCTTGCGCTCGAGCGCCTTGCCGATCGCAGGTCTTAAATATCTGATAGTGTTCATGTAAGCCTCCAAGGACAGTCATGAGTAAAATGGAGCATACTCCGAATTACTCATGAGTAAAATGGAATACACTCCATTTTTCGGCCATCGAAAATCCGCTCATAGCGGCCTCGGGTCCCGAGCTTCCAGCGCTGGTCGACAAGCTCAAGCTCCCTGAACTGCGGACTTACAACGAATCCAAGAGGCTATCTACATATACGACCTCGTCATCCCACTTTGATCCATCGTCACGTCCCAAACATCTAGCCCACCCTGATCACTGCGTTGGTAAGCCCCGAAGGACACCACCTCAGCCGTCCGGACCTGCCTGGTAAATACCTTCTGGACCAATAGCGAATGCGCCGTATGCTGCCGCTGCAACATGCCGCTGACGCAGAGCAGCGACTCACGATCTAGTGCCTGGTGCCACTTGCGATAGAACGGCGGGGTGATGGCGAGGTTGATCAGCCCAGACCCATCCTCCAGCGTCACAAAGACCATCCCATTGGCCGAAGACGGGGCCTGCCGCACGATCACCATGCCAAAGACCGTGATCTGTGCCCCAGCACGCACAAGGGCCAGCTGGCTCGCCGTGGTGATGTTGGCGACCTTGATGTCATAGCACCACGCCTCCTCTTTGATGAGGTCGACCGGATGCGGACCAAGGCTCGTGGAGGTCGCATAAAAATCTGCCTGAGCGCGCTCGCTGCGACTTTCCGCGGCAAAGGATACGCTGTCGTGCACATCTTCGAGATGCTGGCAAAACGGGGCGGCTTCGGCCAACCAGATCGCCGAGCGGCGGTCGACACCAAAGAGGTGAAAGGCATCGGCAGCGGCTAACGCAGTGAAGTCCCCGCGACTAAGACAGCCGTCTTTGACCACTTGCTCCAAATGGTCCCAGCCGCCAGCAGCGTCCCGCCTGCGCACCATGTCGAGTGCCGCATCTTGGCGCAGCGAACGAACAAACGATAGACCAAGTCGCATCGCGTACTTTCTCTCGCCGGGAACGACCTCAAGCGTGGTATCCCACTGCGACTTGGCCACGCAGATCTTGAGGACTTTGACACCAGCACGCATCGCCGTCTGCAGCAGGGTATGCGGGGTATAAAAGCCCATCGGCTGCGAGTTCAGTAGCGAGGTAAAAAAGGCCGCTGGGTAATAGCATTTCAAGTAGCAGGACGCATAAGCCAAAAGGGCGAATGATCCGGCATGCGACTCGGGAAAGCCATAGTGCGCAAAGCCATGGAGCTGCTGCGTGATGGTTTCAATAAAGGCTTCGCTGAGGCCATTAAGCCGCATCCCGCTTTGCAGCTTGCCGATCCACTTTTCGACCTTACCGCGCAGAGAAAAAGCACCGATATTCTTGCGCAGCTCATCGGCTTCACCGGGGGTAAAACCACCGACCGCCATGGCGATGCGCATCACCTGTTCTTGAAAGATCGGGATGCCGAGCGTGCGTTCCAAGATCGGCCGTAAACGCTCATCGGGAAAATCGACTGCTTCCTCGCCACTACGGCGCCTTAAGTAAGGATGAACCATCTTGCCCTGGATGGGTCCAGGCCGAATGATGGCGACCTCGATCACCAGATCATAAAGACAGCGTGGCCTAAGCCGAGGCAGCATGCTCATCTGCGCACGCGACTCAATTTGAAAGGTCCCGGCGGTCTCTGCCCGGCAGATCATATCGTAGGTACGCGGATCATCCTTCGGCAAATTAACCATGTTTAGATCGCGATGGTAATGCGTTTGGACGAGCGCAAGACACTTGCGTATGGCGGTTAAAATGCCTAGGGCGAGGATATCGATTTTGAAAAATCCCAGAGCCTCGATGTCATCCTTGCACCATTGAATGACCGAGCGCCCAGGCATGCTTGCTGGTTCCTGAGCGACAAGCCAATCGAGCTCCCGATCCGCCAGCATAAAGCCCCCCGAATGGATGCCTAGGTGACGGGGAAAGCCTTTCAGACGCGCCGACAAAGACGCCCACAGGTCCCACCGCACCGTGGGGTCTACCTGACTCTCCGCCTCTTTCACTGCCGTGACGGTTTCGACGCTCGCTTTGCCACGGTAGGCCTTCGTCGCCAAAAGCTCGCTCGCTGTGTCGAGGTATTCCGCAGGGATACCCAGAGCCTTACCGGTTGCACGGATGGCGCCTTTGCTGCGGAAGGTGATGACGTTGGCCACCATCGCCGCTTTGGTACGCCCATAGCGGCGATAGATATACTGGATCACCTCCTCACGCCGCTCGTGCTCAAAATCAACGTCGATATCCGGCGGGTCGCCGCGCTCGACGCTGATAAAGCGCTCAAATAGAACGCTAAAAGAATTTGGATCCAGCGGCGTGATGCCAAGAATAAAACAAACCGCAGAATTAGCCGCCGATCCTCGTCCCTGACACAGGATCTGCTGACTTCTCGCCCAACTGACAATATCCCACACGGTGAGAAAGTAGTCGGCAAAGTTCAGATGCAAAATCAGCTTCAACTCGTGCTCGAGCAGCGTGACGATGTTATCTGGGACGCTACCGTAATGCTTGGTCGCAGCGGCCCAGACCAAGCTTTCTAGGTATTCTTGAGCGCCCACCCCAGCCGGCAGCATCTCCTTTGGATAGTGGTAGCGTAGCTCCTTGAGCGAAAATGCGATGCTCGCGGCCAGCTCATGACCGGCCTTGAGCGCAGCGCGGTAGATTGGCAGTGGCCGGTAACGCTCTTCGATCGACTTTAAGTCATGCAAGGACCTTGAGGCATTGACGAAGCGGTGACCACCTAGAGCGGACACCGGCCGGTTTAAACGAATCGCATGCAAGACATCCGACAGGTCCTTTTGCCCAGGCTCATGAAAGAAGGCATCTTGCGACAACACCCAAGGCACCTGCAGTGACTGGCCAAGCGCGATCGTCGGTAAGATGGCTTGATCCTCCGCACTATTTAAGTGCCGGGTCACCGCTAGAGAGATGCGCCCTTGAAAATGCTCCTTTAGCGCTGCGACACGCTCTTTTAACGCATCGACCGGTAAACGGTGAATCAGACCGCGCATCGGTATGATCACGGCCAAATCGCTGACATCGGCGGCCAAGAGATCTGCAAACGGTAGCGATGGATCCAGCTTGCCGCCGCGGTGACTATAGCTGGCTAGCTTGCAGAGATGATGGTAACCCAGCGCACTCTGGGCGATGAGCACGACGGTATCCTGCAGGATCGTCGGTTCATAGTGATCTTTGCCAAGATGAAATTCAGCGCCAAAGACCATTTTGAGATCCTGACCCAGGCCTTCTTCTTGCAACGAGACCCAAGCTCGGTAAGCTCGAGCGAGGCCGTAAACGCCGTCAAAATCGGTGATCCCAAGACTGCGGTAGCCATGCACGGCGGCAGCTCGCACCAACTCACCCGGATGCGAGGCGCCGCTGAGAAAACTAAAATTTGTGTGGCAAATGAAATCATTCCAGCCAAAGGTCTCAAGCGAAGAGGCCATGCACCCACCACTCCCCGGCCTCTCCCCTGGTCGCCCAACTGCGTTGACCACTGCGATGCTCGATCAAAAAATAATTGCGTTCAAGCGACGTGCCTTCAGGCTTTTGCCACCACACCTCGCCAGTGCGTTCAATAAACGCCGCCTTGGTCGGTGTCTCATGCCCACCTAAAACCCGCGGCTCGGCATAGATATAAAGCGGGCGCCGTGCTGCCAAAGCCGCCCAGGGCTTTGCCGCTGGCTCGGTCGCGGCACCGCCAACATCGAGGTCCCCAGCCCCAACCTTGGTAAACGCACTCTCAGCCACCCAATCAGAGGTCACCTGGTAACGCTCCAAAGCAATCTGCAGCCGATTATCGATCCGCATGGCAGCAGCCATGTCTTCCCCAACCGCACCGACTTCGCCAAAGAGAGAGATCGCCGTGGATGGTCTTGCCAGACATGACGCGGCGACCAAATTCCACCCGATCAAGGGCGCCGGAGCGATCTGTGCTGCATCCTTGCAGCGCTGCAGATAGACCGCTTCAAAACTATGGCAAGCTTGGATCAAAACGGTCTTCTGCTCGCCTCTTTCGGCCCTTAGCGAATGCGGATGGCGAAAGCGGATATTGACCAGACAATCGCTTAAGTCCTCTAGATGCAAGATCCACTCGAGCCTGAGCACCGCCGCGCCGGAAGCCAAGGCGGGTAGATCCGCTAGTAGGTCTAGGTCCGTGGTGAAATCCGCCACGAGCTGGTCCCAGCTCCACACCGGGTATTCCAGCTGTCTGACGACGCTGGGCCTTGCCGTCACGACCGCTTGGACCCAAGGAAAACCGCTGGCAAAGACCTCCTCCTCGGCGAAGGCAAAAGCTGCTTGCTTCGTCGCAGCAGCATGTACCCCGTCGCTGACACCGGCAAAGGTCCACTGCCATAGGCGGGCGATGTGGTCACCAAACCGCCGCCTAAATGCCTGATGTTTAGCATCGACCATCTGCGCCGGGTGCTGCTGACCGAGTCTGACCACCGCCCTTTCGAGATGATTGAGGTCGCTATGAAAGCGCTTCTCGTCAAACCGGCAGGACTTGGACTGAGTCAAGGCAGCGGCATAGTCCCTCGCCACGGCAAACCACACCGGCCAGGATAATTGCCGCAGCAAAGCCTGACTAAACGGCTCGCGCAACTCGAGAGGACCAGACAAGCCGCGCTCGTTAAGGTGAGCGCTCAGCAGCAAAGCCTGCCAAGGACAAGGGGCAAAGACCAGGGATCCGGTCTGAGTGCCCTGACCGAGGGCTTCAGCCCAGACCATCTGCAAAAGAGCTGCGACTTTGATGCCACGCCGCTGCGCCTGCATCGTCCAGTAGTCACGAGTCGGCCGCAGATCGATCAGCCACACGCTAGGCGACCAATGCATCACCTTTGGGCTTAGCGCCATGGTCGCTGCAGCACCGATGATCTCGGTGGTGGCGATGGCCAGATAAGGCAGTATCGGCGCAGTCTGGTCTCTGCTCCTCTCGCTCACAACATCCCCTCAAGCTGCAGCACCAATGGTTGCGGCGGTAAGCCACGCACCGGCGTCACAATGATCTTGGCTGGGTCAAACGGCGAGCGCGTGCCATTGAACCGCAGTTTGGCAAAGGCATTGCCGCGCGCATCCGTCAGCAGCTGATTGTGCAAGACAAAGATGATCTTCTGCAGGGTGCGCGCCTGACGCGCCAAAAAAGCGTAGTCGTCGCGGGATAGACCCAACGGCATATCGAAGACGACGAGGCGGTAGTAAGGGTCGAGAAGAGCCGCCTTAAGATCGTGCATCGGGGTATTGGTACGAGCGAAGGCGATATGCCGCAGGTTGATACCAAGGGCCTGCCAGGCTGGGGGATTCAGGCCCAGCGCTGAGTCGGGATAAGCCCAGAGAATCGGATAGTCCGCCTTGAGCGCCAGCCCTCTGTTGGCTGCGGCAAGGTATTTTAGAATGATATGCCGCCCGCCACGCCCCAGAGGCACGCCCCACTCGACCAAAGTCCCAAGCGCCACGCCCCCAGCCAGAGCATCATCCAAGACCGCTAAGCCCGAGGCCAGCTTGAAGCCATGGTCCCTGACCTCAGCCGCCCGGAAGACCGCAAAGGTCGAGCACAGGGTTTGTAATTGTAACGCGGACAATAGGCCTCCACGGCTCACTAAGTGGCTGGAATCAAACGGCAATCGACAGGATCATGCTGGCTAGCTGCGACGCTGCGGACATGGGCCCCACGCAATAAGCATACACATGTATGGCCGCCCCAGACAAGCCCTGACGCAAGTCTTTCCGTTCATGCGCCTCGCTGCCAGCCATGACCGGGCAGCAACTGCGTCGCACTAGCGAACCGGGTCACTACCGAGCCAAAGTTAAGCGTGAAGACAACCCGCCTGTAGCCTTCATCATCTACCGAGCCTGAAAAGTTCAAGCTGATGTCCCCGCCGAGATTGCGGCACATCGACCGTACGGCATCCATTCCCACCCCTCTACCGGACAGCTCTGTCACTACTGACTTGGTGCTTAAACCGCTGCGAAAGATCAATTCCGCTAGCTCCTCATCCGTACTGGATGCGCTGGTAATACCCAGGTCTGCTCCCAGCTTGGCGAGCTTAGTCAAGTTCAGACCGCGCCCTGAATCAAACACTTGTAGCCTAAGATGGCCCCGCTTATCCAACTGCCAACCGATCGTGATCTTGGGCTCGAGTTCGCCCCGAAGGCCATGATCTAATGAATTGCGTAGGAGCTGGACGAGTATCGAGGTCACGCTGGCTTCAACCTCAAGAGCAAGAACGACACCCTCATCACCGTTCAGGATCAGTCGCGGCACCTTTAAGGACATGCTCTCGCAAATCGACTCCAAGCCACGGAAGGTATCTCGAATGGCCTCGCCAAGAAGAAACGAGGTCCTTTGCTCCATATCACCTTGCACCAGGGCCATATCAGAATCGGCGGGCGCCAGTCTCTCATGATAGAGGCGAGCGAGCAGTTTTTTGAGCGCTTCTAGATACTCGAGCGATACGTTACTACCCAACCGCTTCAATTTATCGTCGTTAAATGACACATATTTGGCAAAAAGCTGGGCGACTCTGGCAAAAGGCTGCGCCAACTGCACATGGTCGCCGACTGATCCAGCCTGCCGTTTGAAGACACCGAAAAATGCCGATTCTAGATCATGCACGCAATTGCTGAATATATTCAGACCAAGGGACCGACTATTGCCCTTAACGGTGTGGATGTTGCGCGCAACTCGGGCTATATCCTCCTCGCTAAGCAAGGCCTCATTGGCAAAGGCAACGCGACAATCCTCTAAAATTGCGCTGGTGGACTTTTTGAACGAGCTGAAGCGCCCCGGAGAGCTCGCTAGCAGCTCCTCGATCATCCCGGTGTCCTCAGCCCGCGCACTGGCGTTTTGGCGTAGCATGACGATCTCCGTGACATCGCGGATCGTCACCATGATACTGGAGACAGGCTGCCCCTCTTCTGCCAAGGGAATCCAGTCGAGTTCGAGACTCAACTTCCTTCCAGCCTCCCCGATGGTGATTTCGCGAGGCAGATTCGACTTATTGAAGTCAAAATTGAAAATGTCCTCGTCGACAATGCAGTCAATAGCCGACAAGATTTGCGCCAACATATCCGGCGCTATATCCGCCTTAGCAAACAGTAGATTGCGAAGGGATTTTCCGCTCAGATCGCGTTCACCAACGAGGACTTCGAGAAAGGCGGAATACTCAAGCCCAATAGTACCATCCCCACGAATGGTGCAGATACCCTGAGATATCGAGGCAAAAATCGTATTTAGCTCCCTTGATTTTTGCTCAATGAGCATCAAGGCGGCTTCGAGTCGAATCGACGACAAGGCGTTGGCGACATTGGTAGCCAAGGGCTGAAGAACCGACATGACCTTGGCGAGAAGCTGCGGCTCCAGGGGTTCGATACAGACTGCGGCAAGACATTCCTTTGACTTGCTGTCCTCCACCAAGATTGTTCGCGACACCTTATCGCTGAAAAATTCGTCGGGGATACGGCTAGGATTTTGGCCCTTCTGATCTACAGCATAGAACCCGCTGTCGAGATTTTGCCCTAGAAAAGACGAGGCCGCGAAGTAAATCCGACAGGCCACCGAGATACCCAGGGTCTCTGGAAGGGTGCTCTGAGCAACTTCGAGAATGCCCGCCATGGTGGTTTGCGACGACAGAAGGCGACCAAGCATCGCCAGCTTTGTCATGCGCGTCTGATTTTCCTCAATATCTCGCACCATGCTGCCAAAGTTTCCCCACAGGACACCAATCTCATCGTTAGCTGGTCTGCCGCTCAAAATGGGAAAGCTGCCCTTAGAGACCTGCTGGCTGACGTTGGAGAGGGTGATGATCGGGCGCACCACCCCCCTGTTGATCGCGACAATGATGATCATGGTGACGATGATTGCACCGACCATAAGAATGAAGCCAATTTGGCGAAGGTGACGGGTACCGGAAGCAACTGAGCCGATCGTCGCCGTGAAATCATCCAGGCGGCGCGCGTAAAATGTCTTAAGTTGGGTGACGAAGGCGGCGTAATGTTCCTGAATCTTATGCGCCGCACTCAAATCCTCGCTGCTCCATTCTTTGATCTTCCCTGATGCCATCAGGCGCGACAGTTCGCGTGCGGGAACGTAGTATTCAGCAAGAGAGGCCCTAAGAAGCTCGACTTCGCCAGCTAGGTTGCCATTAGCGGCGATGATGTCGGCAAAATTTTTGGCCATCTTTTCGATGACTCCATCGGCAACGGCAAGTTCTTCCATTTCCTTGGTCGATGCGGCGGTCTTCAACGATTCGCTAAGTCTTTCGATATAAAACAGGTTAGAGTCAGCCGCCTGTAGCACTGGATAAATAGTTTCCGTAGTCGCGCGCAAAATGGCCAGGTTGCTATTGGCAGTATTTGTACTCAAAGAAAAATACAGCACAAGCATGCCGAGCATAATCCCGACGAGGATCATTACCTTGACTTGCAGCTTCTGAAAGAACATCAACACAACTCCAATCGGCACCGGAAGGGCGAATGACCAGTTTCCGCTACCTATATCTCTTATCGCCTCATCAGCGGAAATATTTAGCGCCGCTTCACGACCCAGCGCATTCTTTACCTAAAAAAGCTCAGCCAAGCCCTCATCCGACCGAGAATGCCTAGTTGCCGCTTCGATTAAAATTAAAAAATCCCAATAATTACAAAATAATATTCGAATTGAAACGAATCTCGTCTAAAGTTTTAGCGGCTGGCTGACGAACTTGCTAAAGCGATCGCCGGTAGCGGCCCCAGAGGAGATGATACGGATGACGCAAGCGGCGAAAAATTTACCCCAAGATAGTAGTGCTGTCGCAGCTGGCGTTGATCTACGCTTTCGCGTGATCAAGGAGGGCGATCTTGTACGTCTTTTTGGTGCGATTAACGACACCACCAATCTCGATCTACTTGCTGACATGCGGCAGGACAGCCTAACTCTGGACTTAGCTGGGATCAATGCAGCGTCCTGGACAGGGATCACCAAATTCCACCGTTATCTAACTGAGAGTGGCATGCGAGTGCACCTCACGGGCATACCTGGGAATTTCTATCGCTGCTTACGCCTACTATTGACGGACACCGACCCGCTGACCATCGATGCCGCCGAGCTGGACGTGTTTGACCCGGCTCAGGTACAGGCGCCGATTGAACGAATGGTGCTAAGCATCAAAGATGTCGAATCTCTGGCAGTGGAACAAGGTCCGATCATTACCGTAGCCCAAAACAAGCAGATCCTTGGAATAGCCGAGCATATCTGCCCCCGTTACTTTCAGGCAGGTGGAGCACCAGCGCCACTATTCCTAAATAGTTGGTGTTTAGAAAATAACGACCAAGCCATTTTTTGGTATAACCTAGGCCATGCTTTCACCTGCAACTTGACCTTAGGCATCGATCTAGTCGAGTCGACACGGCAGAATCTCGCCCCGGCCTTGTCAAGCGCTGTCAGTCGACTCCAGTCGTTGCAGCAAGCCTTGTTAGCATTCGACGGCGGCGCCAAAACCAGTCTTAGCATGAGTATCACCGATAAAATCGCGGCAATGGATGCCAGGATTAGAGATTCACTTCGCAGCTGCGATGAAACGGCAAAGCAGTCTTACTCCTGTTTGCGTCAAATCCAAGTATCTTGCTGGAGCAAGATGGCGGACAATCCACGGGATATCTTTGCCGGGTTTAAGACTGTCGGTGACACGATTGGCACTCTTAACGTGGGCTTACCGGATCTCGGCGAATTGCTCGGTAACTCGCAGCTATTCGCCAGCCACAATGGCCATGGTCAGCAGCTCCTGAAGCACCTTCGAGCCATGCCGAAGGACGAGCGAACTGCGACCAAGCTGGACACTCTGCGCGAGATGTTCCACGTTTTAGATATCATCAGCGAGGGCGATTGGGATGCATCGGTCGACATCATTCAAGACGAGCTGACCAGCCTGCAAGCTAACTCGGAGGTCATCCTCGGCCTCTTGGGCCAGCTCGCTACGGGCCATGTCCTCATCGAGCGGTGGTTGCAACTCATGGCCGAGGTTATGGCCGCCCTAGAGGACATTCGGCTCGGGAAGAAAGACTGGAACGCGTTGCGCAGTGCGCTATTTGTGCGGTGGCAAAGCGAGGCACTACCGATCGAGGAACTTCGCACCTTTTCATTTTATTTTCCTGACGCCTTCCCCCGAGCGGCCCCTGCGGCAGACGGCTCAGACGGCTCAGACGGCTCAGACGGCTCAGACGGCTCAGATGGCGGCGCCTTCGAGGAATCCGATTTACCATTTTCCGAAGAAATGATGGATGCGGATCCTTGAGGCTCGCGGAGTAACTTCTATACCTTGTATTGACGGCTCTTCGGCGAGGATGACTAGATGGCTAAGATTCTAATAGTCGATGATTCTGATATTATTCGCCTCCAGGTCCAACAGGCCTTAACCGAGTTGGGTCACGAGGTCATCGAGGCCATCGACGGCCAGGACGGCTATGAAAAGGCTAGTTCACATCGAAACATTGACCTGATCATCGCCGACTTCAACATGCCGGCGCTGAGCGGCCTAGAGATGTGTAAAAAAATTCGGACGATTGACGAATATGCAGCGGTTACTGTGATCATCCTAACCACGGAGACCTCCCCCGAGCTACGAGCTCGATGCCGCGAGGTTGGGATACGCTATTGGATCGTTAAGCCAGTCGTAGCGGACGCCTTTAAGCAAGCCGTCTCCAAGGTTATCGATAGTATCCGAAAGCTCGCCCAATCAGGCGAGCCAAGAGCCTAAAGTAATTTAATAAACATTAGGTTTCAGTTTGACAAAGTAGCAACCCACGAAAAATATTTGACAGTTCTCAAGTGAAGTGCTTTTCTTATAGTGAAAAGCCCCTCAAACTTCATGAGAGCTAAGCATGAAACGAACTTCCCGTCGGATAGGCTGCAAGGCCTTTGTGGCCTCAGCGTCTTGCATCAGCGCACTCGTCCTTGCCTCAGGAGCTAAGGCCGATGACCAAGCACCAACTTGGCACGGTTTTTTTACCAGCGGGGTCGCGTTTACCGATACCAATGCCGGATACAACGGTGGGTTGACGAAGCGCGCCGACATTGAGCGCCTCACCCACCTCGGCCTCAATATTCAAAAGAATCTGAGCGAGCGCTGGGACTTTGCCGCGCAAATCATCGCCGACAGTAACACGGTCTCTCCTGACTGGGCCTTTGTCTCTTGGTACCCAATTAAAGGCCTAACACTTCGGGTTGGCAAGCAAAAGGCGCCGATGTGGCTGATGTCCGATCACATCGACGTAGGACACACCTACCCGTGGATTGCACCTCCAGAGGAAGTTTACTCCTTCAATCCCATCAAACGAGCCTCCGGTTTGGGCGCAACCTACCGCCTGGCTTTGGGTGGAGGCCTCGAAGCCGTCGCGGAAGGGTTGATCTCGGCCAACTCAACAGACACCCTTACCGTGACGGAAGGGGCGAGCAAAAATTCTTCGTTCCAAGTTAAGCTAAACTATCGCCGCCTAGGGGTCATCAATTTAGCCCTTGGCAACGAGGCCTTCCAGGTCCGGGCGGGGTATACAAAGGCTGCCGTTGGCATCAAAACCGACTTCTATCAAATTAAAAATTTGAACGCTGGCTTTGGCACGGTCGGACTCAAGGTCGATACCCATGGTTTCCTGTTATTATCTGAGTACGCATCCAACTTCGGCAGCGTTGATAAGAGTGAAATCAGCGAGGCGAATGCCAATCTAATAGCGGCAGGCACCACCTCCGCTATGGCTGGAGCCAAAGCCGCGCAGACAGGTAGCCCTGCCGACATCCAAGCGGCTCAGACCGCTGGCACTGCGGCAGAAGCTGCTTACCTTCAAGACGCCGCCGTACACCAAATGGTCGGTGCCCGTGGTTGGTACGCGACCACTGGCTATCAGGTCGGTCCTGTACTACCATTTGTCACCGTTGCTCAAACCAGAAACCCGGGCTCTAACCATATCATCAACTACGGCAGCCAGGACTCCGCGTCCTTCGGCATCAAGTATGATGCAAACCCTTACACTGACCTCAAGGTCCAGGGTCAGCATGTCTGGCCGAAAAATGGTAGCCGCGGAATCCAGGATGTTAGCACCACAGGCTCCTCGTATAAGCAGCTTAATGTGTTTCAAGCAGCCGTCGACGTAGCCTTTTAGAATCGATTAATATTATTTACAGGGAGGGCTATATGCTGACAAGAGTTTGGTTTTCGATAAAGTGTGCAGCTTTCGGGGCAGCCTTGGTGAGCACTTCGGCGGCTGCACTGGCAGCAGATATTGCGGTCGTTGCTAATCATAAGTTCCCGGTGGCGACTATATCCATCGACGATGTTCGCGAATTATATCTTGGCAAGGCGCGAGAGCTCACTGGAGTAGGGGTGGTGCAGCTCGTTGACCAACCCGGCAACTCGGCGCTCAAAGATGAGTTTGCGCAGAAGGTCCTGGACAAGACACCAAGTCAGCTTAATGCCTATTGGTCGGTACGGATTTTTACCGGGCATGGAGTGCCGCCACAAAGTGTAGGCGATGAGAACGCTGTTAAGGCGTGGCTTGCTGCGCATCCAGACGGCATCGCCTATATGGACCTGAAGCACGTCGATAGCTCTGTCAAGGTACTACTGAAGGTTCAATAAGCCGGGCTATAAAGAGCAGCGATGCCGGAGCAGCGATTCATTTTAGATCATTCGCTTGCTCTGGACCTCACGACTAAACAACGACGTTTATATCCCCGAACCGGCTGGATCGTTACCCTAGGTGACCATCCAGCCGGATTCGCTATTTCTGGGATACCTGCAAATGCACAGCTTTTGCACGAATTATTCTGGTCCAGCGGCACGCAAGGCCAGCGTCAATGTCGGCGCCATCGATGCTCACTAAAATTGGCGCGTCTACTTTGCAGACATAGATGAAGATGTCGCCCATGATGATCGCAGTCATGGACTATTCGCGGCACTGACGTGGATCGACTATGAGTTTTTAGGCGCTGAACCGCCGTGAATCAGTGAACTCATATGGAAAAATCGTAACTAGCCGACAGCAACTGAGAACTTCCGATAAATGGACCAAAGGCGGCAAGATCGCGTGTCCTATTATACTGCAGCTTTAGATCGCTCATACCATTCAAGTCGTAACGAAGAGTGATTCCTATATCATCATAGCGCCACGGCTTATATATGTCGGGCGTAGCGTGCGTTGACTCAGTGTAGTTGGAGTAGTTAATGGATGGCGACCATTTTCCCATCCGGTAGCCAGCACCCATCGAGTACGACACGGAGCGCCAAGCCGCGGGACTACCATGGTGAATAATGAGATTCGCTTCGCCCAGCGTGAAAAAATGCCCAAAATCCGTGTTCAGAGCCCAACCTATAATATCTTGCCTGGAATCGTAACCAAGATTGAAGCCATAATCCGACCACCCAGGGGTCGGGCTATCGACGCCATTGTACCGATTTACTGAACGGATATAGACAACTCGGGTGGTCAACCAATCATAGCTTAAGTCGGCATCGATGCCGCGAATATCCCGCCATTCGACGGTATAATTGTATGGCGACCACAGCTTGAAGTTGGGATTGTTTTGGCTAAAGCTTGCGCCGCCAAAAATGCTCGAATTGACTGAGATTCCCTTGAAGTCATCGTGGTAGCGTAGCATTCCCCCATCATAATTGGTAACTTCCCAGCCGTAGAGTTCCCCAGGTGGGCGTATCCACTGGTAAGCAACCCCAACATCCTGAAATTCCGAATAGTAAAAAATCGGGATACGCTTGCGCCCGGCCTGAACGGTGAACTTTGAATTGATGTCGTAGGACAGGTAGGCCCATTCAAGGTTGGCCCTACTACTACCAGCGCGCGCCACGCCTTGAACCACCGCCGACAGGTCCGGCGCGATATTTAGCGTAGCCTGGAGCCCGAGACGAGTCTCAGGCCTGACGAGCGGCTGCTTTTTTGTATAAACAAAGCCGTTACCGTAATCGGCGATAAATAACGGACCCTGGACGTTACCCGTATTGGCATTCGCATCACCACTCATGAGTTCGCCGCCGACGAGCGATCCAAAACTGTTAATTTTAACATCAAAGGCCATCACATCGGACGACATTGTGATTAGTGCCAGCGATGTTAAAGCCACGACCATTCGGCCGGCGCCATTCGACAAGGCCACGGTCGTACTCCTTAAAAAGGGGGCGCCTATTTTACGGGCCGTCTTTTACAACATCTATAATCCAAAAAAATTAGGTCGCAACCTACGCATCATTATGGATGAGTTTAAAGCATGAGGCAATTCGGTCAACATAACAAAATTAGCTATTGGCGCTAAATTGAAATCTCGCGCCGGCGAGGGGTCGCCCCTTAAACGGCATTGCGAGGGCGGCGACAAGGAAAGTATAAGTGTTTTCTGAACGCACAGTCATAGACCGCTCACGCCAACGGTCGGTGTCACGAATTTAGTGTCGCTAACTAAAACCGGCACCTAGTCGGACTGTACTAAAGTCCAACCCCAAAAAAGGCCAATGCCCCTAATGACAAATGCCACAGCCGAAGAGAGTCTCAGTAAGGTCCCAGCACTCACCTTCGTCTTCTGGATGATAAAGATAGCAGCGACCACTTTCGGCGAGACCGCCGGCGATGCTGTTTCAATGTCGATGAATCTTGGTTATCTGCTTAGCACAGCCATCTTTGCTGCAGTTTTTCTCCTAGCTGTCACCTGCCAAATCAATGCACGCAAGTTCCACCCAGTGATTTACTGGGCCACGATCATCGCGACGACGACCGTAGGGACGACGCTGGCCGATTTTGCCGACCGCTCCTTAGGCATCGGTTACGCTGGCGGCTCGGCTCTACTGTTTACTTTGTTGATGGGATCGCTGGCCGTTTGGTACTGGTCTTCGGGATCGGTCGCCATAAGCTCGATCAGCACGCCAAAAGCCGAGATGTTTTATTGGCTGACCATTATGTTTTCGCAAACACTCGGGACTGCCCTAGGTGACTGGACGGCTGATTCAGCTGGACTCGGGTATAGTGGCAGTGCACTGATCTTTGGTGGCTCTTTGGTCGTCATGGCTGCCTTATACTTCCTGACAAAAATATCTCGTACAGCCCTTTTCTGGGCCGCCTTCATCCTTACTCGTCCGCTAGGCGCCGTAGTCGGTGACTTTCTGGATAAACCCGTAGACCACGGCGGTCTGGCGTTAAGCCGCTACACGGCGTCGGCAATCTTGCTTGTGTTTATCGTCGGGTGCCTGGTCAGCTTCCGCCACAAAGCCGCATCGAAAGCGCACTGAGAGGTGTGCTGCGCGCCTAGAGTATGGTATTCCTGCAGCAGTTGCCGATATTTGATAGAGCAGCAACCCACACATACACAAATCAGAACGATTTAGCCGGAGCCAACGCAATGGCAGAGCGGGGTCTCAGTACAAAAAACCGAACATCCAAAGAGGGATCACCTTTCCACTCGGCCATTCGATACCATCTTTGACAACAAATGAGCGTGAGTCCTTCGGAAGTTGATGTCCCGTCTTACTCGGACCGCCAATCTCAAAAACATGATCGTCTACGCGAAAGTCGCCATCTTTCGCCGCAGCGATATCCTTGGGATTGAAATTCCCAACAAAAAAGGACTCACGTGCGGCCCCTCGGAACTCGCTGGCGATACGCGCGTCAACAGCTATGTTCAATATGTTTGGGTTGCTGACGCAAACCTTGTCGGGACGGTTGAGAATGTGCCCGGACTTGGTCTTGTCGACAAATAGGGTGCGCACCAAACCCGCACGTTCAAGGTAAAAAAGATATTTGTAAATAGTATCCCTGGTGGCACCAAGGTCGCGAGCAAGGGCATTGATATTTGGCGTCATCGGTTTGGATGAAGCAATATGTGCGAATAAACGCTTTAGCTTTGCCACACCAGCGGCATCGAGTGACATCACCAACGCGATATCTTGGCTGATGACCGTTTCTATAGTTTGTTCCAGGCGGGTCAGATAGCTGCTGGGGGCATCTAAAAAATACGGATAATAGCCGCTTACAAGGTAGCCTTCAAACTCCTTCAGTACGGTGGTTTTGCGTTCCGCCAGATCTTGCACCAGGGTCGCTGCCACAGTTGTGGCGCTATTCAACAGCTCATCAACACTCACAGCCGCGAAATTAAGGGACCACTTAAAGCCAAGATACTCACGAAAGCTTAAGGGCCGCAATTCGTAAACCGCCCGTCGGCGCTGCAGGTCAGTGGTACTGCCTCGGCGTGCAGCTGTTGTATCGGTACCCTCAGTCAGGTGTAGGCTCGAGCTTCCAGAAATCAATATTTGCTTCGTCTTAAAGGCATCAAGAATATTTTTGAGCTCCTGTTTCCAGGTCGGGTAACGATGCACTTCATCAACAATCAGGCACTCACCGGCAGTCTCAGCGAAAAAGCGGTCCGCAACATGATAAAGCCCATGGTCGACCAGTTGAAAAAAATCACCAGAAAGGTAAAGAAACCTCCCTGCCAGCCCATACCGCTCAACCGCATGCTGAACAAGCAGTGTGGTCTTACCAACGCCTCGCTGACCGATCAGCATGATGGCGAGCTCAGACCAGTCAATCTGATCCGCAAGATATCGGCGGCGCATGCTTGAACGGCCGGAAAAGACGGAGTTGATGACATTGCTGTGGTAGCGCTGGAAGCTATCCAAGTTTAGCGAGGGCACGTAAAACACCATACTTACTTGAGGTTAGCAACTCTGTAGGACACTAAGTACATAATACGACAAAATATGTACTGTACTCAATACAACTTTGAATCTGCCTAAATACATCAGATCTGATATCCGTGAGAAGTCAGCGACCGTCCTGACGGCTACCAGGATGCACAGCCCATCAGCCCAATGGTCGCAGCCGCTGTAAGCCCCAGAAAAACTCTCAACCGAGCCGCATGACGCGCGAAGCGATCTGCAAAATACTCGCCGCAGGATGGGTCTTAGGCAACAAAGCCACATGCACCTGCTCACCAAGCTCAGGCGGCAGCAAGGCCCGCTCCTCCTCGGTGACGACGAGCACCAGCGGCATCGTCGCCAACATGGCGGCTAAATACTCGTGTTGTCGGCTCTGCAGGCCACGCCAAATGCCCCAGTCGACGATCACCACGTCGGCACTGAGTAGGGTCGCTTCAGACAACGACTGCAGCGACCAAAAAATCGTCAAGGGCAGGTGCTGAATCTCAGCTAACCGCCCCAAAGCCAAAGCTAAACCCGCCTGGGTGCCAATAAACAGCGCGCTTGGCTGACCAGCGCTACGGGCCACTTGCCGCGACAAGGACTGGCCATGATTAAAGCGCGACAAGCGTGGCAGCGAGCTTATGCTGATATCGACAGTCAAGGCGTCCCCCTCTTTGCACACTTATTAGACACAAGTGCAACAATCATACAAGTAATACCAGACAGCATTTGCCTAACCTTATGATTTAACGACCCCAGATCCGGCATCGCTTTTGCACAAGGGCTTTTGTCGGCTGCACAGCCGCCTCCCCGCTCCCCGCCCCTGCTGATCCTCTACCGCTCCCCCTCCCCCTCCCCGTTGTTCTTGAGGCCCCTTTCCATGCTGAAGTTGTTTAGTCTACGTCGTTGGGACACCTACTGTCTGTTAGCGATCGCCAGTGTCACCTGGTTGATCATCACCACCATCCGCACTCACCGTAGCCTGACCACAGTACAGCGGCTACATGCCACCTCCGAGACGCTGCACCACGTCCGAGCCAGCGCCCGAGGTACCGAGCCGGCGTGGATCATACGCCACGCCCAGATCGTTAAGCGCGCCCAACTCCAAGACTACGACGTCATGCTGCTGGGTGACTCGATCACCCAGGGCTGGGATTACCAAGCAAAGGTTTGGCGCTCGCAATTTCCGCGAGTTCGCACCCTCAACGCTGGCATCGCCTCGGACCGGGTCGAGCATGTCCTCTGGCGCGTCCGCCATGGATTATTCACCCATGCTAAACCAAAAGCAGTGGTGCTAATGGCTGGTATCAACAACCTCGCAGTCACCTCGCCGCAGGAGATTGCTGGCGGCTTGGAACAGATCATCACCGCCATCCACCGCCGTTCCCCATCGACCCAGATCCTCCTGCTCGGGCTGCTACCAAGCGGCGAATCGGCGAGTCATCCGCGCCGCGCCAAGATCCTCAAAGTCAATAAACTTGTCGCCAAGCTCGCCGATGGTGCGCACACTCACTACCTCGATGCTGGCTCGCGCTTTCTCACGGTCGATGGTGCATTCACCCGCAGCGTTTCCACCGACGGCGTCCACCTAACGCATCAAGGCTATGAGATCTGGGCCAAATCACTGCGCACAAAACTGCCTGAGTTACTCGGCACAGTCAGCCACTAGAACCAGCTAGGAGCCGCCGCAGATCTAACCGCGACAGCGGCTTGGCGCCGTTTTAGGAGCCACTAGGCCCATAGGTCAAAGGACTACCGACGATCCCTTCTAACCACGGCAGGTGCGCACCGACGCGCGTGTACACCCCCCCGGCCTCGCAGATGGACGACCCTCTCGACGTCAAACCCAGCAGAAGTAACTGGCCAGACGGTGCTTTAGCAAAGACCGGACCGCCGCTGTCCCCTTTGCAGGTGTCGGGCTGCCCCTTGCCTCCAGCAAAAAATTCCCCGGCACTGACGGCCGGCAGGTTGACCAACGTCTGACGCTTAACCATCCGGCCACTGCCATCAGGTAGCACCTCTGTTTTAGACTGCTCGTACGCGGTGGTGTAACCGGTTTCGGCAACCGCAAACTCATGGGCCGCCCACGGCGACTCCCAGCCGGATTTTTGGCCAAAACCAGTGAGCGTGACCGTCGCCTTCGCCTGCAACAACAGCAGGCTGTCAGCGTCCTTCCACAGCACCGTCGGGACCATATTCGCCACTGGCTGAGCCAACTCCCAAACCGCCAAGTCAGCGGCATCCTTAAGCTTCAACACTCCATCCGGGTCCAGCCCCATGGCATCCGCATTAAACGCGGGGTGCACCGTCAGACTGCGCACGCCAATCTGAACGGTAGGGTCCCCGGCTGCGGCAACCTGGCTCACCTCGGGCTGACTCCGGCCGGCGATGACATAAAGCTGTGCCGTATCAATGGGCATCTGGTCTTTGCCAACGCTGCAGTGCGCGGCGGTAAGAACATGCTGCGGGGACACGAGGACCCCGGTACAAAAGACATAATTCACCCCGACACTATCCGGCCGAAACAGCGCCACGGCATGATAGGACGCGGCGTCCGCAGTGGTGCCACCGACGATCTTGGTGCTGCTGCCAGGCTGAAGACCTCGCCCAGCACAGCCGCTAAACGCAAAAACCGCTAAATTTATCAATGCCATGCACTGCAAAGCCGAGGCGGACGAACAGCTGCTAAACCTGGCCTTCATGCTATGAATGTCGCCGACAAATCGCAATGATACCCCCACTTTCTGTAAACAGATGGGCTTTGTTGCATAAATCCTGCCCTCCAGCCTTCCCGTCCTCCCAGTTGTGCGGAACAATGCCGGTGCCCAAAAACAGGGAGGGCGGGAAGGCTGGAGGGCAGGATTTATGCAACAAAGCCAAAAGAATGTTCGCCGGTAACGCCTCAAGGTCGTCATGAGGCCCATGCCGTACCAAGGAATAGCGGCCCTTCACCCTTGCCTGCAAGTGGAAATTCCAATAGGCCAATATCAGGCATGCCGCGGCCAGACTAATCCAGCCGTTTTTAGGGACTGACCATCGCCTGAACCCGCAGCGTTCCCTTCAGCAGGTCGATCAAAGTCGCCGAGATCAATGTCCCGCCCTTTGCCGTCACGTGGATGCCGTCGAGCATACGCACCTTTTCCAGGTGCGTTTGAATCTGCAAATAGTCAGCAAAGCCTCCGTCTTGGTCGCCGACCAGACGTTCGGTCGAAATGTACTGCATGCAGGGATGGGCCGCGACTTGGTGGGCAGCCCAGGCGTTAATCCTAAGCATCTTGCGGGCAAAGACCGGATCCCGCATAGGCGGCATGCCAATCCAAAAACCATGCTGCACACTATCGCAGGTCGCCGACATCAACGCAGCAAGGCGCTTGTTATAAGCGCGGACCCATGGCTCCGTCCCGTAGCCCAGGAGTTCGCCCTCTTCGTAAAAATCCTGGCTATCGTTGGTCCCAAACATCATGACCACCGCATCGAAGCGCGTCGCCGTGACCACTCGCTTTAGATCTACCGGCCAATCGAACAGGTCCGGCCGGGCGAGTCCGGTGCCAAGCTTGGCCTTAATCCAGGCTAAGCCACCCAGCTTAGCCTCGACGTCTTTCTTCACCACCGGCCCCACCGTCAGCATCAGCGAATCGCCGATGACCAGCACCCGAGGTCCATGCTTGCTGCCTCCGGCAAATTCAGCTGGGATGGCCTCCATGCCCATACTGGTCGGAAAGCTGGCTTGGACCGACGCTAGTTTTTGCTCATTTTTACGCCGTCTATGCGCCGCTTCCATGGCGTAAGAACGTGGGTACATCAACTTTGGCGCACCCTGCATCTGCAGAAACCAACGCTCAATGCCGATACCTGGCTGTTCTAAGCCAAGCAAGGATGCATTGCGCCAATGCTCATGGGTAAGGGCTCGCAGCATCGCGCTGAGTTCACCATCCGGCAAATGCGTGGCCCAGCGCGCTAAACCCTTGGCGCCACATAGTCCCAGCACCAAATAACAGACCGTCACGGCCACGGCGACTTCGGCAATGCTCCGCTTGCTGCGATCTGGTTTTGGCCTAAGCAGTCGGTGCACGAACGGCTCCTAAAAGCGAAAATAGATAAATGGCGCCAAGGCTCCCGGTCCACAGGCAACAATGGCAATCACGGCCAAGGCGGTAAAGGCGCCTTGCATCGGTAGGGGCACACGACTAAAACCCGCCTCCAGTCGCGACAGTAAATTGGCTGGTAAAAACTGCGAGCCGAGACCGACCAAAAGCAGGCTCAAGCTAAATGGCGCGATGATTTTGGGCGGCACACCAGTGTGACCTAAAGACTCAAGAAAGGAGGTCGCACTCGACAAGGAATCGGCATTAAAGAAAATCCACGTCAAGCAGACAAAGTGGAAGGTGCCAAAGCGGCGGATGAGTCGCATGGGTGGCCACCGCATAAACGAAAGATTTGGTATTGCAGCGACTTTTTCCAAGCATAAGCCCAGACCATGAAGCAAGCCCCAAAAAACAAAGGTCCATGAGGCACCATGCCAAAGGCCGCCAAGGACCATCGTCAAAAGCAGGTTACGGTAGGTCATCCACCAAGGACCACGAGAACCACCCAGTGGGATGTAGAGATAGTCGCGCAGAAATCTCGACAGCGAGATGTGCCAGCGGCGCCAAAAATCCTGCAGCGACACCGCTCGGTAGGGCTGGTTGAAGTTGGCTGGGAATTGATAGCCAAAGAGCAGGGCAACGCCGATGGCCAGATCGGTATAGGCACTAAAATCACAATAGATCTGTACTGCATATCCGTATGCGGCAAACATCAGGTCGATGGTACCGTAGCTGGACGGCGACTCAAAGACCGGACCGACCAATTCGACCGCCAGATAATGCGCGATCACTACCTTTTTGAATAAGCCCATGGCGATTAAAAGAAAGGCCCTCGTCGCGTAGAGCTCGCTTAGATCAAAGGACTGCGCCAACTGCGGTAAAAACTCTTTGGCACGAACGATGGGCCCAGCGATGAGCTGCGGAAAGAAGGACTTAAACAGCAGCATATCGACAGGATCTTTCACCGCTCGGATCTCGCCGCGATAGATATCCACGATATAGCTGATGCCCTGGAAGGTATAAAACGAGATGCCGACCGGCAGCAGCGCTTCGAAGATTTTAAAATCATGGCCTAGGTGCAGCGCATCCAAGGCCTGAGCCGCCGAGCTGAGAAAAAAGCCCCAATATTTGAAGTAGCCAAGAATCGCGAGATTAAACAGGACGGCGACCGTCGTGATCGTCCGCCGCCTAGCTTCGCCGCGGCTACCCTGAAGTCCCAGCCCGAAGCCATAGTTGACCATCGTGCAGACAAAGAGAAGAAGGCAAAAATGTGGATCCCACCAACCGTAAAAGACATAGCTGGCCGCAAGCAGGATCAGCTTGCGCAGCGTTGGCCAACGCGCACTCGCCCAACTCGCCACGAACACGAAGAGAAAAAAGACGGCGAACTCAACCGTTGGAAATAACAAGCCGACCTCGACAAGAGGGGGTTGCAAGGTCCGGACCTCCGGACGACTGCCCTACTCATCGGCGGTGATTTGGCAAAATTGATTAAAAAAATCCTCTGATCGCAAATTTAAAATTGATCATTTAAAAACATCAGGTTCTTTTCCCAATGCCTTTAGACGACAGCCGAAGACCGCGACCAACAGCTATTTCTGCTCACAACGCTTCGCCCAGGCAGCCGCCAGGCGCAGGTTGCGATCACGGCACTGACTGCAACTCGGCATCAGGGCCTCACAACACTCACTGAAGACAGGCTTACGGTCACAGGGCCAGGCCTGAAGGTCGCTACACGCTTCCTTCCAAGCCAGCATCTTGGTCAAAGCCAAAGCACGGCAATCGCGACATTCGGCCGTCGCATCAGCACAGCACTCCGAGACCGGCGGGACACCGCCGCAGTCGATGCTGGGAGCTGGTGTGGCCACGGGATGAGCCGACTTAGCGCAGGCGGCCTGCCAGTCGGCGAGCTGACGCCGATGTTTTTCCCGGCAGTCGTTGCATCCTGGAGTCAAGGCTTCGCAGCAGAGGCCATCTGGTTGCTGTTTGCAGTCAAGCGCAGGTACCGAAGGCCGCGCCCCTGGAGTCGCTAAAGCGGCGGGGGCAGGCGTCTTTGCACGCCCGCCTTCAGCCGGAACTGCGGCCTTTTCCGGGACCACCTCGCTACCACCTGCAGCGGGTTCGGCCTCCGTCAGCGCACTGGCACCAGCCACTGAGGCGGATTGCTGCTCGCTGTGATCAGTCGAACGACAGCCACTGAGCAGAGCCCCCAGGCCACAAAAAAGCAGCGCGCTGACTAAGAGCATTCGCCTGAACAACGCCAAGTCTGATTACCTCAGCTACTGCTATGAGACCGCTGCGACGACGGCGTGGTTGCTGTCGGCTAAAAGCCCCAAATGTTCACAAGCCTGCTGTAGGTTACCATCGGCTTCACGAAGAAACAAACCACAACGAAAGAGCCCATCGATCCCTAAGTGCGGATTGCAGTAAGCGACTTCAATTCGAAAGCGTTTAGCACCGATCAACAGCGTGAAGATTGAGCCCATCCGCAAATGCTCTTTAACCATAAAGCCCAAGCCCCGGGACGAGACATCGATCGGCCGTATCGCTACGATTTTACCAGCCGAATCGTGCGACAAAAGCTTCAAGGAAAACTCTCTGGCGAAGCGATTATCCCGGTCGTCGGCGCGGAATTCTTGTCGTTTGGCTGAAATCATCCTTTTGCTCCATACTGACAACCTACTTGTCGCCATTTTCGAGCAAACCTTTAGAAATCCTTTGACAATAGTTTTTATATTAATGAAATCAGTATTTTACTTAGACTTAATCCGAGCAATCAAAGCACTCGACGAAAGCCCAGGTGTCAAAACAATCGTTTCCACCCTGCCACCGTACTGACGCACAAGGTCAGCACCGACGATGGCCTGAGGGCTGCCGGCTGGCGCGTTTTGGTCATAATCCGCCCCTTTGACCAGAACATCCGGCTGCAGAAAAGCGATGAGATCTTCAGGCGTGTCCTCGGCAAAAGCCACAACATGATCGACACAGGACAAAGCGGCCAATAAGCGTAGCCGGTCGTCCTCCGTCACATAAGGCCGCTGAGCCCCTTTGAGCCGACGCACCGAGGCGTCGGTGTTGACACCGAGGATCAACAGATCGCCAAGGGACCTCGCTTGCTCAAGATAGGACACGTGACCGGCGTGCAGCAGATCAAAGCAGCCGTTGGAAAACACCACGCGCTTACTCCTGGCCGCGGGCTCGCCGATGACCAAGCGGAGCGACTCACGAGAGATGATCTTGGCGCGGGTGGAGAATAGCTTGCGCCCGTCATGTTTAGGTTGGCCAAGCAACGCCTCTTCGAGTTCGGCAAGACGGATCGGCTGCGTACCCCACTTCTCGACGACGAGGGCTGCTGCGGTGTTGGCGATATGCATCGACTCCGCCATCGGAGCTTTGGCCGCTAAACCCAGGGTCATAAGCGCCACCACCGTGTCGCCAGCACCGGAGACATCGTAAACCTCACGCGCCACGGCGGGCAGCTCCAATGCTTGCAAGGGCTGATCAGCCACGGCCGTCGGCACGAGCACCATGCCCTTGGACCCCATGGTCACCAAGACATTTTGCAAGCCAAAGGTCTTCTGTAAGCGCCGGCCTAATTCCTCCCCACTGCACTCGTCGGTCGGATCGATGCCAAGCGCATCGCAGGCCTCCTTGCGATTCGGTGTGATCAACGTAGCGTGGAGGTATTTACTAAAATCCCGTCCTTTTGGATCGACCACGGCCGGCACGCCTCGATCTTTAGCCAAAAGCAACAGGCGGCTGAGTAGCGACGTCGGCAGGACGCCCTTGCCATAATCACTGATCAACAGGGCATCGAATTCGATCGAGTTCAGACCGTTGAGGATCCGCTCTTGGACCTGAACATCGATCGGATGGATCCGCTCCCAGTCGATCCGCATCATTTGATGGCTACTGGAGGTAACCCTGGTTTTGCGTATCGTCGGCCGATCCTGCACTGCTTGCAGGTAGGAGGTGTCGATCATGTCCTTTTGCAAGAGCACCTTGAGCTGACGCCCCGCTTCATCGTTGCCAGTGATGCTCAGGAGCATCACATCGCCACCGGCCAGCTTGATATTGCGCGCGGCATTGGCTGCACCACCAGCGCCGTGCACGGTCTTAGTCACCAGGTGCACCGGCACCGGGGCCTCGGGCGAGATACGGTTGACCTGACCCTCCAGGTATTCGTCCAGGATGACGTCGCCGATGACCGCAATCCGCAGGGGTCTTGGGCCCTGTAGCCATGGGATATGAGCGTGAGCCTTAGGGGGAGTGCGCGCCTCAGTCATGAAAAAGCCTCTCAGCAGCAATATATAGCGGCGGGCCAGCGAGCGCCCCGGGTCGTCTTTGGTGTTATCATACCTGCCAAAAAACTGACAACACACGAGGTGTTACGTCACCACCTTGACGCCACGGTGCGCTGACGGCGGCGGCTTTTTGGCAGCTACTGGCGAGATCAGACCTAACCCCCCGCCGTTTCAGGCTGGGCAAAGCTGGCACATAACTTGCTGGATATAGTTTGCCCTCCCCCGTTTGTGTTGCCTCTTGAGGCGCTCCCACCCGCACCCCCAGCGGTCCATCCGTCACCTGGTTCCTATCATCCCTTTTTCGCAAGTAAGACCCGCATGCACTTCAAACGCCGCTCCCTTCGCTTCATCACCGTCCAGCTGCTGGCCATGCAGGCCACTCCAGCGGCCGCGGGCGGTATCTATACGCAATTGGTCGTCCCCTTTTCTGAACAACGCGTCGTCCAATCACGATACGAAAAGGGCGAACACGCGCTGGTTTTAGCCTTCGAGAAGACCTCTCCCAGTGAGCTGCTCGCCTTTGAGCATTACGATGAGCGGTTGATCAAACGAATCTTGATCAAAGACCTCGGACCAGTCGGCAGCGAGGTCAAGATGATCTTGCGCGACCGCGATGTGCGCGCTCACGTCGATCAGTTTACCGAACCCTTCCGCGTGGCCATCGACCTGTTCGACGCCGACTACGAGGAGGACCATGACCCTACCACCGGCATGCCTTTAGTCAGCGGCAAAGTCGCCATAGAAGTTGACCGCGGTGAGGCTGTCTCCGGCAACACCAGCAAGGCGCCTGGACCGGGTTTGAAGTTTCTTACCGACGCCAAGGACGACACACCGAGCCAAGGCCAGACAGCAGAGGCAACGCCACCATCCGGACCGGGCAAAAAACACCACCTCCTCGAAACGACCCCCGAAGTCTTCACCACCCCTGACGATCTCCAAGCCGGCATGCGCTCTGCAGCCGATGGACTCGGCAAAAGCTGGCAAGATTTCCCTCCGTATATTTATCGCCTCCAGACCGCTGGCTACGAAGAGAAAAACGACCGCGAGCGGGCATCGCTTTTGCGGACACCAAAGGCCCTGAATTTAGAGTCGGTGCAGCAGATGGCCGACTATGCCGGCAAGCTCTACAACTTTGGTCATGAAGCGAAGGCCTTACTCGCCTATGAGCAGGTCTTACACAAAGACGCCTCCCTGTTTGATCGCGACGCCTTGCACCTTTGGAAACTCTCGGAGATCCACCTCGGCCAAGGCAATTTGACCCTAGCTCAAGGTTACTTTGAAGCCCTCACCCAAAAGCATCCGGAAAGCCCGCTCGCCCACTTTGCCCAGCTGCGCCTTCTGGACATTGCCGCCCTACGCAAACTCAATGAGGGAAATTACCGCAGCGCTGCCGGTTTGCTGCCAAAGTTGGTGCAAATTCCGGCCCGTAGCGGCGGCGAGTTAGCCGCACAAATGGCGCTACGGCAAGCTTGGTGGAACCCAGAGGCCTTGGCCAAAAGCGTCAACCCAAAGGACCTACCGCTGCTCGCACCAAATATTCACACGGCGCTGATGCAGGCCTACCCTCAAGTGGAGAGTTCGCGCACGGCATTTCTCACGGCTAGTTTACTGCTCAACAATATGCTCGGCCCCAACCAACCCTGGCAGCGTTCAACGGGAACCTTCGCCGAAGCCTATTTCAAGCGCTTTACCGGAGCCCCTGCCGAGCCCTACCGAAGCCAGCTCAAAGACCTACTTCTGAAGCGCCTGACCGACAGCCTCCAAGCTAAGGTCAGCGCCGGTAAGCTGCTTGAAGCCACGGCCGACTATGAAGCTCTACCCACCTCGCTGCGCAGTATCAAAAAGGACGCGAAGACCGCCTGGGCTATCGCCGAGGCCTACCGTAAGCTAGGCCAACGCGCCAAGGCCATAGACTTTTACCATGCAACCATCACCCCTGAGACCGAGGGCCCAGACCGCTTCAAGGCGCAATTCTGGCTGGCTGTAACAGCGGGCGAAGAGGCCGAGGACCTGCGCCTAAACAAGGGCGATGCCGCCAAGGTCTCGGCCCTTGCTGAACGTAGCCGCGTTGCCGATAAAGAGGCAGGCGAGACCTGGAAGCGGCTAAAGGAAGTCGAGCGACAAAAGCTTGGGATCGCCTACAAAGAGCCGTTTGAAAACACCATCAACAGCCCGGCAAAGCTACGCACCGGACTGACCATCGTCCTCGCCAACTGGACCAAAGCACTCAGCACCAAAGCGTCGACTAAAAACGGCGGCGACGACGCGGATTGGTCGCGCAATTTCAGCCCGTCGGGTAGCGCGGTCATCCTGCTGAGCGACCTCGCCAAACGCTTCGCCCTTCTTGGCATGACGACTGAACGGCGGCAGGCACTCAGCTTGCTCAAGTTCATGACCCCAAAGGATTTGGGCGATGACAAGGCGGCCAAGCAAACCTGGGCTGCTGATTTGATCAACCTCGCCGAGGACTACCGCAAAGCCAACCAATACCTCGATGCTGGGCGCCTTTTCAATCTCGTCGGAGCCGAGGCGGAGAACTTCGAAGGCCGCGCCGAAGCACTCTATAAAGGCGGTCTCCTGCTGTATCGCGCGGGACGACGCGCCGAAGCCGTCGAGGCGCTGAAAAAGGCTGAGGCCGACGGCAACAACCTTTTCTACGCGAACCTGGCCAAGGAACGCTTAAGTCAACTCCAGTGACGACCTTCATTAACGACCTTCAGACCATTCCTAGGGGAGCTAATTTCATGACTGCACAGATGACTAGCGCTGCCACCAACCTGGTGCCTACGACCTCGACCGCTGCCACGTCTGGCAGCACCGGCAGCCAGACGCCATCACCGGCTGAATACCTCCAATACGCTCAGGAACGCAGTCTGGCGGAAGCCCTGTTCCTCGCGGCCGACGACAAGATGGTCCGCATCAAGGACATCGTCGAACAAATCAAAGAGGCCGCTGTGCCAGTCCTGATCAGCGGAGAATCAGGCACCGGCAAAGAGGTCATCGCCAGGGCCATCCACGCTCACTCGGTACGTCGTGACCAACCATTCGTCGCCGTCAACTGTGCGGCGTTGCCAGCAAACCTGCTCGAAAGCGAGCTTTTTGGCCACGAAAAAGGCTCCTTCACCGGCGCCCATCAACGCCATGTCGGCAAGTTTGAGCAGGCCACAAACGGCACCTTGCTCCTCGATGAAGTCACCGAGATGGACACAGCGCTGCAAGCTAAACTGCTTCGCGCCTTACAAGAAAGGGAGATTGAACGCATCGGTGGCTCTGGCCCAGTCGCCATCAATACCCGCATCATCGCCACGACCAACCGCGATATCACTGCGGCCGTGAGCAAGGGACAGTTTCGCCAAGACCTCTACTACCGCCTACACGTGATCCAGCTCGAAGTTCCAGCGCTACGCGAACGTCCCAAGGACATTGAGATTCTCGCCACGCACTTTTTGCGGCAATACTGCAATCAATTCGCCAAAACGCCGATGGAGCTGACCAACGATGCGCGGGCTAAACTACGCAGCCATAGCTGGCCAGGCAACGTCCGCGAGCTACAAAATGTCATTCAAAGAGCCGTGCTACTCACTGCAGGTGCCCAGGTCACGGCTGCACATCTACCGATAGAGGTCGATCACCGGACTCCAGGCATCGACTGGGTCACCCACCTGCCCATAGGCCGGCCACTACGTGACCTGGAGACCAAGTTCATCCTGGAAACCCTCAGGCACCACCAAGGCAACCGTACCCACGCCGCCAAGACCTTAGGCATCAGCCTGCGGACCTTGCGCAACAAGATCAACGAATTCACCTCCGAGGGCATCGAGGTGACCGCACCCGTCACCGGGAGGGCTTCATGAGTCGCATTTTGGGCGGCGTCTTCAACTTTGCTGACCGCCTGCAGATGGCCTCGCTCGACCAACGATTAAAGCGCAGCGAGGTGATCTCCGGCAACATCGCCAATGCCGAAACCCCGGGTTTTCGCGCACTCGGCTACGATTTTGAGGACCAGCTCGCTAGCATGGCTGGTATTGACGCCAAGGTTCCCATCAAAACATCGAACGACAAGCACTTTCAAAACGCCTTCACCCAAGCCAACGGCAAGATGCGCGCCGACGTCTATGTCCGGCCCACCGAAAGCGTCGGCGAAGACGGCAATACCGTCGATGTCGACACCGAAATGGTCCAGATGGCGCAAAACCAGATGCTCTACCGCTCGGCTGTCGAGATGATCAATCGCAAAGTCGGCATGATTAAATATGCGATCAACGGAGGTCACTGATGAGTTTTTTTAAAGCCATGGACATCAGCTCATCCGGCCTGGCAGCGCAGCGCGTGCGGATGAACGTGCTCAGCGCCAACCTCGCCAACGCCCAATCAACACGGGGGGACGATGGCGGTCCCTACCGGCGGCGGGATGTTGTGCTGTCCGCAGTGCCGACCGGTACTCAGTTTGAAGACTACCTCAACGATACCAGCGGCCATGGCACCGAACTGCGCAAAGTCGAGGTTGCTGGCATCCACAAGGACACTAAGGCGCCCCGCCACGTTTTTGACCCGAGCAACCCAGACGCTGATGCCAGTGGCTACGTGGACATGCCAAACGTCCAGGTGATGAGCGAGATGGTTAACATGATCGCCGCGACCCGGTCCTTTGAAGCCAACGCGACCGCTCTGAATGACGCTAAACAAATGGCTATGAAAGCCCTGGAGATCGGCCGATGAGTCCACTAAATGGCGCCGGCAAGATGTCGGAGCAGGTGCTTAATACCCTACGCGACATCCAGCGCGAAGCGACCAACTTTGCTAAAGACGGCGGCGCTAGCAAAGAGCCCGGCATGTCTTTTGCCGATCATCTGAAGCAGGGCATCAAAGAGGTCAATAGCAAAAGTCAGGTAGCTGACAAGATGGCGATGGAACTGACCACCGGAAAAAGCGGCAACATTCACGAAACTATGCTCGCCGCAACCCAAGCCGAACTCTCCTTTAACCTCATGGTCCAACTGCGCAATAAAGCCCTAGAAGCCTATTCCGAAGTGATGAAGATGCCTGTTTAAACCCTAGCTGGTTGAGAGCTTTCGGTGGAAAATCTACGTGCGATCTTCAGTAAATTCTTCGCTAACCTCAGCGAGCAATGGGTCAAAGCCAGCGCCCTTAAAAAGGGCCTAGCGGTCGCGCTGCTACTCAGCGTCCTAGGTGGCGTCGCATCGCTGCTTTTACTCAAGGAAGCCGACCCCTATGAATATGTCTTCGTCGACCTCCCAGCCGAAGACGTCCAGTCGATCACGACGTTCTTCAAACGCAGCAATGTCGTCGACTATATCGCTGACTCCAAGGGCATCAAGGTACCAAGCAAGGACGTGATGTCTCTGCGCATTAAGCTCGCTCAGGAAGGACTGCCCGCACACGGGATCGTCGGCTGGGAAAAGTTCGACTCGCAGGAGTTCACCCGTACCGACTTTGAACAACGCATCAACAAACAACGAGCCATTCAAGGCGAGCTATCGCGGACGATCATGATGATCGACGGCATCACCAATGCCAAGGTCCACATCGTTTCACCGAAGCAAAGCCTGTTTCTCGAAGACAAAATGGAAGCAACCGCAGCCGTCTACCTTAAAACCAGACGTGGGGCGGAACTCGATAAAAAGGCCATACGCGGCATCGTCACCTTGGTTTCACGATCGGTCGAGGGGCTGAAGCCGAACAATGTCTCGTTGATCGACGGCGAAGGCAAAATGCTCACCGAGATCGAGAGCGAAGATCCTTCGAGCAAAATGACCAAAGAAATGATGACTTACAAGAGGCAGATCGAAAAGCAATACGAAGAGAACATCCGCGGCATCGTCGGGCGGGTCGTCGGCGGTGACCGCGTCGAGGTCAAGGTCGATGCCATCGTCGACTTTACCCAGGAGTCACAGACCATCTCCGACGTCGATCCGGACCGGGTCGTCGTCCTATCGCGCGAGACCCAAGGCTTCTCACTTAGCGGATCTGGACTGAATCCGACTGGCATTCCAGGCAGTAAGTCAAACGTGCCCGGGGAACAGGAACAAACCAGCGCGGCGCAGTCGAGTACGCAAAACAAAAAGGACTCGGAGACCGTCAACTTCGAGATCGCCAAGAAGGTCAGCCAGAAGACGATGCCAGTCGGTCGCATCCAAAGGCTCTCAGCGGCGGTCCTCGTCGACGGCAAACAAGAGTATCCATCAGATGGCACTAGGCCCTCCTTTGACCCGCGCAGCGAGGCCGAGATCAAACAGATTGAGGAGTTGGTCCGCTCTGCGATCGGCTTCGATGACAAGCGCAGCGACATCGTCACGGTCCGCAACATGATGTTCCAGCTTGATCCAGTGCAGATGGAAAGCATCCGCGAGGATAAAAAAGAGACCCGCGAATATATCTCGACCATCGCGATCTCGGCCGCAATCGCTCTTGCCTTGGTGCTCTTCTTCACCTTCATCGTAAGGCCATACTTCCGCTGGCTGTCTTATGACCCAACCCGTAAGCACGAGCAGCAGTTGATCGAAGACTTCCGTCCGGACCTCGAGCTAGGCACGCTGCAGAACGTTCAGATCAAGGAAGACGTACCCTTTGAGAAGCTGAGTCCACAAGAGCAAGTGCAGTACTTAGCAAAGAACGAGCCAAAGCGTACGACGGAAGCGATTCGCCTCCTCCTTAATCCTCACCAAGTCGCCATTTAAGGATCCCCCGCACGATGCACTACGAAGGTCCAAGGCGCCAAGGTCGATTCATCAAAAAGGGCTCAAAAGTCCTTGAGAAAGTCTCGCTCAAGCATTTCTCATTTCATGAAATATCTAATGCCAAGGTCATTTCGCACGATAACTATAAGCGCACCATCATCCACTCGCAGTACCACGAAGAGCAAGAACTAGCCGAAAGCGTACGCGATCCAGAGAAGTTCAATCAGGACCTCACGCCTCAGGACCTCATGCGGCCGATCATTCAGTTGACCGACTTCACCAAGGACTGGGAACGCGACCGCCTGCTGCGCAAGGACCGCGTCATGAGGGCGGAGGACGAGGAGTTTGATTATGAACTAGAGCAACAGCAGCGTCGCCAACAGGAAGAGGCCGAATTGGAACGCCAGGCAGCAGAGCAAGCCGCGGCCGCGGCCGCGCAAGCGCAAGCTGCTGAAAGTCCAGTGGCAGCAAAATCAACGCCGATACCGTCGACTCAGTCCCCAGTAGCGAAAGGGCCAAGTTCCAAAGCCGAAGTCATGCCCAACGAAAAATCCGTCGGCCCGATGATCACCGGCCGCGACGCTCAATGGGCCTCAGTCGAAGAGGCTGGGCAGGCGATCAAAAGCCTCCACCTTTCGGCACCGCAGATGCCCTCGCAGCCACCCCAGCGCCCAGTACGCGAGCAAGAAAGCAGCGCCAGTGACGACTTTATCCCGGTGCATGACCCAGAGCAAGAAGCGGCTCGCTCCTATCAAGTACGGCAAGAGCAGCTCGCCGAACAGCAGGCCCAAGTCGAAAGCCTGAGAGAAGCCGCCACCGCCGCTGGCTACCAAGAGGGCTTTCGCGCCGGCGAAGAAAAGGGCGAGCTGCAAGTGCGGCAAAACGCCACCCAGATGTTTGGCAAAGTCGCTGAATTAGTCCAAGAATTTGCCAAGCTGAAAGCCTCGATCCTCGACAACGTGCAGGAAAACTTCTACGAACTCTGCCAGGCCATGGCGGAATCACTGCTGAAGCGCGAGTTCAGCATTCAGCCCGAGGCCTTTGTCACCGTCATGCGTCGCGCCATTAGCGAGGCGGTGGAGCCGACGCAGTTTCGCATTCATATTCACCCAGAGCTCTATGACCGCCTCTATCCGATTGCACCCGCCGACCTCAAAGACTCGCTGCTGAAAGACTCCGAGGTCCAACTCGGAGACTTCAAGATTGAGTCCAACCTCAGCGTCGTCGACGGTCAAGTTCATAAAATCATCAGCGATCTACTCGCAAAGGCCGACCTGCACTTGTTTGACCAAGAGGACAAAGCCTCGTGAATCTCCACCTGCGCCGTTTTGAACGCGACAACCTAAAGACCTCCTTCAACCACATCGCCTGGGACATCGCCGGCCGGATCACCAACATCGTCGGAACCGCGCTTGAAGCGCATCTTCCAGGCAGTAGCGTCGGATCCATTGTCAGCATTAAAGTCCACGGCCATAAAGATGTCCTCGCCGAGGTGGTCGGCTTCAACCGAGACCGGGCGCTGTTGATTCCCTATGCCGGGATCCACGGCATCGCTCCAGGCTGCGCCGTCAGCGGCAAGAAGGCTTGGGATAAAATTCCCGTCGGCGACTTTCTCCTCGGCCAGGTGGTCGATCCGATGATGAACTCCCTCGATCACTCGCTCACCCTTCCTGAGCGCCCGCACTTCGTCCCGCTCGATCGCGAAGCCCCCAATCCGCTCAGCCGTGGGCGTATCGAGCACAAGCTGAGCATGGGCATCAAAGCCATCGACTCCGTACTGACCTTTGGCGAAGGCCAACGCATTGGCATCATGGCCGGTTCGGGGGTCGGAAAATCGGTGCTGATGGGGATGATCGCCCGAGGCTCGGACGCTGATGTCAACGTCATCGGTCTCATCGGCGAACGGGGCCGTGAAGTCCGCGAGTTTATCGAACGCGACCTCGGCCCTGAGGGTCGGCGCCGCTCCGTCGTGGTGTGCAGCACCAGCGATCAATCTCCGCTCATGCGGATCCGCGCCGCCAAGGCAACGACTGCCATTGCCGAGGCCTTCTCGGCGCAAGGTAAAAAAGTCCTATTGATGATGGACAGTCTGACTCGTGTGGCGATGGCCCAGCGCGAAATCGGCCTGGCCATCGGCGAACCACCGACGACCAAAGGCTACCCACCGTCGGTCTTTTCGCTCATCCCACGCCTGCTCGAACGCAGTGGCCCCCAGGTTGCTGGCTGCGGCAGTATTAGCGGCCTATATACCGTCCTAGTCGACGGTGACGACTTCAACGATCCTATTCCTGACCACGTCCGCTCAATCTTGGATGGACACGTCAACCTTTCTCGGACCCTTGCCGACCGAGGTTACTTTCCCGCCATCGAAGTCAATACCAGTATCAGTCGGGTCATGCGCGATGTCGTCGACGACGAGCACTGGCAACTCGCCTCGACCATGCGAGCCCTGATCGGGTCCTACCAGGAAAATCTCGACTATATCAACCTTGGCACCTACCAATCTGGCTCCAACCCCACCATCGATGCCGCCATCGCGTACATGCCCGCCATCGAAGCCTTCTTAAAGCAAGACATCAAAGAACACTCCACCATGGCTCAAGCCCTCGACGGGATGCGTGCCATCTTCAGAAAAGGCAGATAACGACGCATGCAGATCCTACTCAAAATCAAGCGCCTACAACCCTTGATCAAGGAAAGGAAAACACGCCTCGATGAGGAATCGGCGGCGCTGGAACAGGTGCGCCGGGAAAAAGTCGAGTTGGTCCAAGCGATGAAGGCGCACCAGCGTCGCTACATGCAGGGTCTTGAAGAGCTCAATGCCATCCGCGCGTCGAGCACGCGGATCAATCAAGAAACCGTCGAAAGCGGCCTCGATCATGTCAAAGCCACTTGGTATCAGTGCTACAAAAGCGTGCAAGAGATTGAACATAAGGAAAAGCGCCAGATTGCCATGCTGCTTACGGCTGAGCGCGATTTAGCCGCAGTCGAAAAGCTCAAAGACAAATACGAAAGACAGTTCCGCAGCAACAGCAGTAAAGCTGAGCAGCGGTCGCTAGACGAGATCGCCCTGCGTCAGCACATCAGCCGTAACTAGAGGGATTCGCGTGGCATTCACAATACGTAAACCAAGCCTGTGGCAGGTCATCATTGGCCTGAAGATCTTGCTATTAATCGGACTCTGGTTAGCCATGGACAGCGGCTTCACCCTTGGAGACCAAAACCTGTTCGCCGAGGACAAAGGCGCGAAGGATGGCGGCAAAGAGCCAAAAGACACCAAGGACACCAAGGACAAAGTCGAGGAAAAATCTGACCAAGAGACAAAGACCAGTGCACCGAAAAGCAAAGATGAGGCCAAGGTCGACGGCGAAAAAAGCGCCGGCAAGGCACGCAAAAGCTTTCTCGCCAACTTGCTCGAACTACCCGAGCTGCATCCCGAGGCGATGAAAAAGGATGAGCTGGGTAAGTATCTGGAAGTCGCCGAACGTAAAAAGCAGCAGATCGAAGATCGCCTCGCCGGACTCAGTCGACGCGAGGAGCAGCTTAAGGGCCTAGAGGGGTCTATCGACGAAAAGCTTAAACGCCTGGATGAAGAGCGTCGTTACTTCGCTCAAACGATCCAGCAGGAAAAGGACCTAAAGGGCGAACGCCTCGACAAATTGATCACCATGTATGCCAAGATGGAGCCGAAAAAGGCCGCGCCAGTATTAGAAAAAATGGACAAAGACTTGGTCGTCGAACTGTTCAAAGCCTTGCCGCAAAAGCAGGTCACCGCCATCCTCGAGGTCATGACCCCGGATAAGTCGGTCTTGATCAGCGAATACTACGGTCGAGTCAGATCAACTCGCGAATATGACGTCTTAAAGGAGATGAATCAATCGCTCCGCAAAGAGTTTGACGACTGCAAGGGGATGGGTAAAACCTAGACGTGGCCTAGCGACTGTTCAATGCGTACTCTTACCAAGCCAGCAGATGGAACCGTCGTTAAGATCCTGATGGTCTCTGGACCATGTGTAGCCGCCTCGCACCGCTGATTTGCCAAAACCGCCGGTGCGGCACTTTGCATACCCCTCAATGCGCTCTTCGAGAACATTCTGACGCAGATCCGCGACTGCTGCTTGCCAATGTTCGTAGTTAACGGTCGAGTCGGTTTGCACCGCCCGGGCCAACAGGATCGTCCACGCATCGACCGCGTTGGCCAGCTTCTGCAGATCTAGAGGTCCCTTGGCAAGCCGCTCTACGACTCCGATACGGTAAAAATCTCCCAGCCCATTGACCGCTTGAATCAGTGGATCGCAGCCTGCAGGCCGATGGACGCCGCCCCAAACCTCAAAGCGCTGCGCGCAATCCGTAGGGATTAGGTTCCAGTGCGGGGCTTTCTGAATAAACTGCGAGGTATCGACAATCTTGGAATGATAGGCCCAGGTCCCGTCCAAGTCGAACGGGATCAGCCATACTTGATTAGTCTCCGGTAGCACATAAAAGAAAAAGTTATGATTGTAGCAATCCGGTCTGTGATCACTGACGGTGCCGCAGTAGAACCGTGTAATGCCGTCATAGTTGGTCGCCAGTGAATCGGCATACATATAGCGCGCCATATAGTCAGCATCCATATAGTGGCGCAACACGGCGACTTTATCCTGCCCAGTTAAATCCTTGGCTAGAGTTTCCATGGTGGCGTGGGACAGAGGGGCGGCATCCGACTTGTGATTGGCCAAATTGCTCTGCCAGTATTGATCACTCTCAGAGATTGGCCAAGCCTCCTGATATAGGAGGCCATTCTTGGAATCCGGCCATCTAGCGGCAATAAACTCATCATCGACATTTTCGGTGAGGGTAAAGACGCCTTTGTACTCGTCGTTAAAGTAAACCTGGGCAAAGGCTGAGCGAGACGCGGCGATGCCGGCATCGCGAAAGACTTTAAGACTCAGAACTTCTCGCATCAAACTGGAGTCCTGTGACATCGACTGTAGATTGATGAACTTCAAACCAAGATAATTTTGCTCGGAGTTCGAAAATGCAAAGTTAATGCGGTAGGAGAATTTCTTGCAGATCGACTCTCCGCTGACAGGGTCAAAACAATTCGCAAGGGTACCGAAGCTACCTTTAGAACGATATCCGACTGTTCCAGCAGCCTCGCCATCGACTTTCAGAGTTGCCTTAAAATCCTGGGATCCTTTGGGTTGACCCGCACGAAGCCGAGCGGCAGAGTCACGTATATCCTTCTCCTGGGCCGCCAAAACCTCCGGCGGCATGGTGAAGCGCAGCTCGTGAAGCACCATTGGGTCAAACAGCGCATCCGCCGCACCTCTCGGCTGGGCAGGAGATCCACCACCGGTGACGGCTAGGCCACCGGCATTGGTTACATGATTACTCATGCCAGTGGCTTTACATCCGACAACCAGCGTTTGGACGACCACTAAAAATGCACACTGCAATCGAACCATCGTGTGACTCCCTCGCTTGGGCGACTTCTCGCAATGGACTCAGTTTCCCATACTTCATCCCTGTTCTCATGTTTTTTGTCAGACGGCGACCTGGGTTCCACTGGCCCCAGCCACGTCCAATCAACGTCTAACGCCTCTAAATAACACGGATATTTGAAGTGGCCTGCGCTAGAAACAAGCAAATTATGGTATTGGCACCGTAATTCGAGTCTGCTAGCGTGAGCCGATACGGATTTTTACAGCGAGAATGACCATCATCGCATTGATAAGGTGATCTCCCATGCAGGCAGCCTCCGACCATATGCGGCAAGACCTCACCCGCGCCTGGACTGAGCAGCTTTACTATGAATACGGCAATGTCTGCTTTCATTTCAACGTGCGCCTCGGCACGCCCAACCTGCGCATCGAGGAGCTGACCAGCACCTGGGGCGAGTGGCGCCCAGCGACCCGTTGTTTAGTCATCGCCAAACGACTGATCGAGCTACACCCCTGGGACGTCGTCATCGAAGTGCTGAAGCATGAAATGGCGCACCAAATGGTCAGCGACCAAGCCCTTGGTGGCACGCCTCATGGCAACGCCTTCCAAGCCGCCTGTTTACGCCTTGGAGTCGCTGAGTGGGCCCGTTTGGCCAGTGGGGAGTTACCACAGCAGATTCCTAGTTGGCGAGACAAGCTGCTAAGTGAGGACGAGGAGCGCCTGCTTAAGCGTGCTGAAAAGTTACTCGCCCTGGCCGCCTCGACCAACGAGCATGAAGCCACCCTCGCCATGCAGCGCGTCCGCCAGCTCTACGCAAAATACAACCTAGAACGCCTCGCCGCCAAGAAAACCTCAACCCATGTCTACTGCATCATCGGCGCCAAGAAGAAGAGCATTAGCGCTGAGGAAACGCTCATTTTCAGTATTCTCACCGAACATTTTTTTGTGCGCGCCATTTACCTGGATCACTACGACGCCCAGGCTGCGACCAAATACAAAGCAGTTGAGTTACTAGGAACGCGCGAAAACGTCTTGATGGCAGAATATGTCTACCACTTTTTACGCCATCAATTGGCCAGTCTATGGACCGACTACAAAAAGCGCAGCGGCAAGGCTGGCAAGGCGCGGCGTTCCTATATGCTTGGCCTGCTGTCGGGCTTTCGCCAGAAACTAAGCAGCGAGTCTCATACTCCCTCTGAACCAAACACGGCGCAGCAGCACCATGCACTGATGGCCCAAGCCGATCACTTCCTAAAGGAATTTATCCAAGAACGCCATCCTCGCCTGGCCACTCGCCGCACCGGCAGCAGCTATGGCGATTCGGCTTCGTTTGCCGCCGGAGTCAGCGACGGAGGAACGATCACCTTGCACCGTGGGGTCACGCAGCAGGATGGCAACCGCGGATTGCAGCTCAAGGGTTGATGCGAGTCACGGGCCATTCGTTCAACATCTAACCATTGCGACCTACAGCGCTCATGATATTGAAGCCACCGTCCACGTGCATGATCTCGCCGGTCGTCGCACTGGATAAGTCGCTAAGCAGGTAAGCACAAGCTTTGCCAACCTCCAGGGTCGTGATGTTACGACCGAGCGGAGCATTGTCGGCTTGCAAGCCGAGCATTTTTGAAAACTCACCAACCGCCGACGAGGCCAGCGTTTTGATCGGACCGGCACTCACAGCATTGACGCGAATATTCTTTGGACCAAGATCTAGCGCTAGGTAGCGCGTCGTCATCTCGAGCGCAGCTTTGCACACGCCCATCATATTGTAGCCATGCACCACTTTCTCACCACCAAAGTAAGACAAGGTCACCATGGCCCCGCCCTGCTCAAACAGCGGTGCCGCCGCCCTGGCTACGGCGATAAAACTATAGACGCTGATATCCATCGCGGTGTGGAAACCCTGGCGCGACGCTTCGAGCGTTGGACACCGAATATCTTCGAGGGGAGCAAAGGCGATCGAATGAACGAGAAAATCGATCTGGCCAAAGCTCTCCTGCACCGCCGCGAAAAACTCGCTGATCTGCTGATCGCTGCTCACATCACAGGGCTTAACGAAGCTGACTCCAAGGGGATCGGCGACGCGCTGCACGCGTTGTGCCATACGATTTTTGCCATCTTGATCGGGCAGGTGGCTGAAACCAAGCTGGGCACCTTCGGCATGGAGAAACTTGGCGATGCCGGTTGCCAGAGAGAAGTCATTGACGACTCCCATGATGATGCCTTTTTTACCGCTAAAGAGTCCCATATGGTCGCCCCTAATCTGGGAATTCGTGGAGTTTCTAAAGACCGTAAGATACAGTGCCATAGGGCCGAGCGGCCAGGCAAAAAACTAGCGGTGCGGGAGAATGGCTGTGGAATGGACGATTTGGACGGCCCTAGGAGCGATTTCGGCAGGTCTATCGGTGGCCTTTGGCGCCTTTGGTGCCCATGCCCTGCGCGAGCGCATCACACCGGAAAACCTGGCGACCTTTGAGGTCGGCGCTCGCTACCAGATGTACCATGCCTTAGCACTTATCGCGGTGGGCCTGCTGGCCGTCAAGATCGACAACCCGGCGATACGCATCGCCGGGGGCAGCTTCGCCATCGGCACCTTGCTGTTTTCGGGGAGTCTGTACGCTCTTGCCCTAACCGACATCCGTAAGCTGGGGATCGTCACGCCGTTTGGTGGACTCGCCTTTCTCATCGGCTGGACGGCCTTAGCAGTGGCAACGATCAAGCGATGAAAAGGGCAAGCTGACGGCCATCCGAAGGTCAGCAAGCGTTGCTTCCAACCTGGAAGGCTAGCGGTCGCCTTTGGCTCCTAGAGCGTTAAGTTTATGTGAAGGAACGCCGCGTTGGTTTCGCCTTTTCTAAAAATCGGCTAAAATCGACAGATCGAAGCAATGACTACTGTCAAGTACACGGAGTACCGGTGAGCCTACGACGTTGGTCTGTTATCGCTGTGGCTTGGATTGCAGCCTGCCGTCCGGCTGCAACCGGCTCCGGGGGCAGCGGATCGCAGACGGAAGGCTTCTTTACTCGGAGTCTAGACACTGCCGATGATCTCGACCAGTACTGTCCGGCCGAAAAGACCCTCTATTACCATTGGGGCCCAGATAAGCGGGTCGCAGCCTGGCTTGCCTCGGTCGGGTACGAACCAGGTGGTCCGGCCCAGCCGATCACCGCTGCGATGATGCAGGCTCTGCTGTCGACTAGTGATCAGGGAGCGCTGCTCGGTGCCGGTTTGTATCTTGCGGATAACCCGTTTGAAACCGTTCGCTACGGTAACGAACTCCTCATCTTCACCGTAACGAAAGCGCCGTCATCTCCAGCGTGTAGATGGATCCCTGATAGCTTGATCCCGCAGTTCGTCGCTGCCACTACCTCCACCGGCAAGGTCAAATTGGCCGAGGGACTCGGGCCCTTTGCGGCGTACCATCCGGTGGGCTTTGGCGCAGTGGCAAAACAACCGACCTACTATATTCTTCGCCGCTTCCCGACCTCGGCGGACAAGCTCAACGTGACACTTGGCGCCGCCAAGAGCGGTGACGCCAATATCGCCTGGAACGAGTTTTTCAGCACTAAGCCAACCGTTCTGCGATTTATGAGTGGCTATACATTTAGCGCCGTCGTGGATGGACTCCAAGCCACAAACGACCCGAATAAGGCTATGAATGCAGGGTCCAAAGCATTTCTATGGAGCTTCGTGGCAAATTACTTGATTCCCGCAGCGGTCGAACGCGGTTTGAACAAAGCGGACGAGGTCAACTTTGCTAAGATGTGCACATTCGTTCACAGCAACCTTGCGGACAGTCCGGGGGCTAAGGCCTGCACGGCGACTGCCGCAGTGAAATAAATTGATTTTTTGGCAGCTGTCACCTTAATAAACTATGGAAAAGCCATGCGAACTTCTCTGAAAGTCCTGATGATTGGGTGTTGTCTAGCGGCTTGCAAGACTCCCGCTCATCGATCGGAATTAGCCGCAGCAATCAATAACGATCAGGACCGTCATGCATTTATCAGCACTGCGCGTGTCTGGGATCAACCTAGCCAAGCAGTAGGCCAGGTTGATTTTTCAACCATGGACCCAGCCTGCCAAGACTTGAAAGCCAATGTGCCGCTAACCTGCACGTTTGCGGCGCCGAAGCGGGATGGCGGTGGCGCTGGCTGGACCCCAAAATTCAAGTGCATCCTAGAGAACGGCAAGTCCGTGACAGTCAAGTACGGCAACACCAATGCTGAGATTTACAACGAGGTTTTCAGCGCACGTCTGATGCAGGCCCTAGGATTTCATGCTGACTGCGACTATCCGATTAAGAACCTGGTTTGCCAAAACTGCCCGGCCGATCCATTTAAGTATTCCACAGCCTATCGGCAATCGAAGGAGAACCCAAGCGAGCCAATGGCGACGCGGACATTTGAAACAGCCATGGTCGAGTACTTCTTTGCGCCGGGCTTCCAAGTCCCGAACATCAATGGCCAGAAGAAGGAAGGTTGGGGTTTTGACGAGATTCTTGGGCCCTTGCGCACGACGGATCCTCAACAGCAGATCGCTCGTGAGGCCTTAACTTTGCTGATGGCGGTCATCCAGCACACCGACAATCGCTTGGATAACCAGAGTCTCTACTGCCGGCAGGCACTAGATGGACTGCAGTGTCCACCACAGGACCGTTACCTTGTGGTCGGCGATGTCGGATCGACGGTCGGCGCCTTCAAACTGGCGAAGGCGTCGAGTGATGCGGGATTCGATGTGCCGCCGGCATTAAGCTACTTCTTTTGGGATAACGCGCCGATCTGGCACAACTGGGCCGGCGCCAAGTCTAGCAACTGCACCGTCCAAATCATCGCTTTTGATACCATCAGCCCCGCAACCTTAAAAACCCAGAAGATCAGTGAGGCAGGGCGCAAGTTCCTTGCAGATATGTTGGCACAGCTGAGCGACGCCCAACTAACGCAGCTTGTGGCTTTTGCCAAAATGGGGGAGCGCCAAGCGGAAGCGAACATCACCAGTCAAGTTTGGGACAGTATCACCAAGATGCAGCCTTGGGCGGCACCGTTTAAGATCATCCCGTTCTCGCCTATCAACGCGAAACAGGTTCCGAATCAGAAATGGACATCAACCCTGCGGAAAAAGATTAACAAGGTGCTTGAGGGTCAATGTCCATCTTAAGGACCAAAATACTAGACGGCTCGTCCGCACGCCCCGTTAAGATCGCATAAATAACCAAACATATTAGAGAAACTCCGCGACCCTGGCTGCGGATCCGCTGGCCTCGCCGGACGTCCTATGTTAGACCGAGCGCAGAAGTTTAGTCACCGAACGGACGGCTTCAGACGGTACAAACGATATGCGCGACGTCGCTGACATTTTGCAACAACTAGTCGATGTTGAGCGGCACGTGAAATCTGCCGAGCAGCGGGCCGCTGGTCCATTGGCCGCGGCGCCGGATCTTTGGCGCGCGAGTTTGCGCAATTTTGTCCATTATCTGGCACTGCGCCAGCTAGATATCCGAAAACTTCAGCTCGAGCTGGCCGACCTTGGATTGTCGTCTCTCGGTCGGGCCGAGAGCTATGTGATGGGAAACGTCTCGGCAGTGCGCGCCATGCTGGAAGCGCGCATATCAGGTGTCTACCACCAAGAAGCCCAGGAGGAATTGACTTGGGCCCAGGCCGAACGACTCATTCACGCCCACACCCGCGCGCTATGCGGACCAAAGCCCCATCATCGTCATGTTTATATTATGGTGACGGCGCCGGATGTCATCACCGCCGACGCGCTATGGATGAGCGAGTCGCTAGACGCCGGTATGAACCTGCTGCGCATCAACGCTGCGCACGGCCATCCGAGCGATTGGCGTACCATTGCCGCGACCGCGCGTGCGGCAGCCGAAGCCAAGGGCGCGACGCTCAAGATCGCCGTGGACCTGCCCGGACCGAAGCTACGCACCGCGGAGTTACAGCCTGATATCCGCGTCTTGCATATCAAGCCCAAGCGCGATCCCGTAGGCCGGGTCATCGCTCCGGCACGGATTTACATCGGCCCGACGACGCTGCCTGCTACCGATGCGACAGCCTTTGTTCCAGACGCCTCGGCGTCGCTGACACTGCCGCCCGAACTCGTCGAACAGATGGCCGCAGGCGATGTGCTGGCATTCAAAGATAGCGGAGGTCGCAAGCGGCGCATTAAAATTCGGGAGCGCGCGGGCGCGGGGTACCTTGGCACTGCCCGCCATAGCGCCTATATCACACCCGAAACTGAGTTCCATCTCCGCGACAAAAAGGGAAGCCGCAAGAGTGCCGTTCAGGCTCAGAACATTCCCGCCACACCACGGGAGATCATCGTCGGGAAGGGCGACGCCTTTGTGCTCTGCCGCATCGGCGCTAAGCTGCCCCCGCATGATCCGGACTTGCCAGCCATCGGTTGCACCGCAGACGAAGTGTTTCCTGCGCTTCGACCTGGCATGCCAGTCCTGATCGATGACGGCCAAATCGTCTGCACCGTCAGCGCCACCGCCACGGACCACGCGGTCCTTCGCATCGAGAAGGCTGCACGCGACCGCATCAAACTGCGCGGCGATATGGGACTCAATCTCCCCGAAACCGATCTAAAGCTGCCAAGCTTGTCACCGGCTGACGAGGAAGCATTGGCGTTTGCAGAGCAATATGCTGACATCGTAAACCTGTCGTTCGTACGCTCGCTCGCCGATGTGACGGCATTCGAGGCGCGCGTCCAGCGTCAAGATCTAGGCCTGGTGCTCAAGATCGAAAATCGCGCCGGATTTGAGGCGCTACCGACCATCCTGCTGCACAATCTGGGGCGCCGGCCTCTGGGCGTCATGATCGCGCGCGGTGACTTAGCGGTTGAAGTTGGGTTCACCCGTTTGGCCGAGGTGCAAGAAGAGCTGCTTTGGTTGTGCGAAGCGGCGCACGTTCCGGTCGTGTGGGCAACGCAGGTCTTGCAGTCCCTGGCGAAAACCGGCTTTCCCACGCGCGCCGAGATCTCTGATGCGGCGATGGCGGTCGGTGCCGAATGCGTCATGCTCAATAAAGGTCCATATATCCACCAAGCAGTGAGTACGCTTGACGCGATACTCCGGCGCATGGAGACGCACCATTACAAAAAGCGCTCGCTTTATCGACCCTTGCATTTGCCGCTGCCGCCTGCATTCGGTGGCGATGAACCTCCCGCGCTCCAGGTATGATCAGAAGGCTCCCGGATCACGATTACTGAAGGGATGAGATAAACTTCCACACGTCGGACAGAGTGAATGCTGGCCAATGGTGATTTCCGTCCCACGGACAAAAAACGACCGGTAGTTTATCAGGACAGCCGGTGAGCGTCTGGCAACTTCCCTCGGGGATAGACGCCATGTTCACCGGCGTGGCGCAACCATCGGCAGCGGCATAGGAGTTCAACAGGGTCGGTGCGTAGGAAGAAAAGCCAACCGACGGATCGGCATGCCCGTGGATCACCATGGCAGGAATGGTGGTGCCATTACCGCCTCCGGCGACAGAAATAACGGCTCGAATGGCTTCTTTACGGATTCCGACCAGGTCATTGACAAAAAAAGCGCCGTTACTGAAGCCATGGACAAAGACGCGTTTGGGATCGATGCAGTAGATCTCCCCGGTCGTCCTGACCATCTCGTCAAAGAATTCAAGGTCACCGGTCGAATCGTTAGCATCCCAGGCTCCTCCCAACGCGTTGGCATAGATAAAGATCGCTTGGTCAGCTGCCATGGCTTCGATATCGGTCCATTTGTGATCTCTGCGTGGCGAGCTACCGTCGAGTCCGAGGCCATGATAGCCGATAATCAGAACATGCTTCGTCAGGTTACTGTACTTGTCGTTTACGACGCGGATAAAGCTCCTCTGTTGACGACCGACAGCGATTGAGATCGTTTTGATGCCGGTATCGGTGCTCAGCGTCTGACATCCTGCGCTGCCACCCACCGGCTTTTGCGGCACCGGCGCAACACTCTGCTGCGGTGGGACCACCGGAATCGGTACTGGTGGCGCCTGTACCATCTGCGTATCACCAGTGCTGCGCGCCGGGGCGGGAGCTTGCCGCTGATTTCTCGTCTCGACACTCATGCACGACGCGTCAAGCACCAAGACCAAAGAGACGAGCACATGACGATGCACTATTCCGTTCTCGATCACCTTTGACTCCATGGACAATAGAAACGGCACATGTCAGCACCGACCGGTCTTTCACCTAGGTTGGCAATTGCCAAGCAGCGGCTCTAGGATCATTGGTCGTAGCTTGGGTTACTGCAAAGCGTCGATCGGCAACAAAACGGTAAACGTTGTGCCGACGCCTTGTTTTGTCTGCACCGATATCGTCCCACCGTGGGCTTCCACCAAGCGCTTCGCGATCGCAAGACCTAGTCCCGTGCGCTTCTCGCCTTTGGTCGGTTGCGTGCTGACGTTGCCATATTCTTGAAACAGTCCGCTCAGTTCATGAGCTGCGATGCCGGGACCATGGTCGACGACGGAGATCTCCACCTGGGAGTGCCGGGTTACAATGATGACCTCGACGCTTGCACCTTCATAGGAGAACTTCAGTGCATTACTGATCAGATTATTGAAGACTTGCTCCAGGCGCAGCGGGTCGGCTTTGATTTTAGGTACGGCCGATGGAATCTTTAAACCAAGATTGATTCGCTTGGCATTGGCCGCCGGCATGAAGGCACGGATGATTTTCCGTACCAGCTCCTCGGTATCGACGTGATCGCGGTTCAACCGTACAAGACCCGCCTTAATGCGCTGGACATCCAAGATATCGTCGATGAGCCCCATCATCATCGAGCAACGGTCGTCAACAACCTCAGCGAAGCCAGAACTCATGTACTCCGCAGGGGTGACCTCGCCAGAAGTCAGCATCACATTGGTCATCTGAATAAGACCAATCGGCGTGCGTAGATCGTGGGCTATCATGCTCATGGCGCGTTCATAATTTCGTGCCAGGCGCTTTGACTGTAGCTCCATATATTCCGCCCAGTAGCGCACTAGGTCGCGGGCGGCAAGCATGCCGATCACCACTCCGTCGTCGATCACTGGTATATGCATCAACGTACCATTGCGCATGATGGAATAGGCATCTTCGGTCTCGCTATCGACAGACAAGGTCAAAAGCGCAGGATTCATGTGGCGACCAACTCCCTGCTTAAGAACTTGGAGCCTTCCCGCTAGTGGCGGCACGTCAGCAGTGCTAAAGATCCCGAGCGGGGCTCCTCCACCGTCCGCGACGACGACGCAATCTGATTTGCGGGCAGTCATCAGCTTTAAAACGTCGCTGACTGCGACATCCGGCCCAACACTTGGGAAATTCGGGTCCATCAAGTCGGTAATCTTAAGATTCAGAAGGCAGGCTTCGAGGAACTCGAGATAACGCCGTTCCGCCTGCTCATGGAACTCGAGCACTTGTAGTCCAAAGCCGGCAGGTCGATAAATACTCAGGCTACGCTCTCGGACCCAACGCACTAACCCAACCCCGGTCACGCCATCATCATGTTCGTCTAAGTGCAAAGAAAAATGCAGAGCTGAACCTTCGGCAGGTCGAACGCCAGCAACGTCAGCCTCGATAAACATCCCGCTGCGACTAATATTGGCCAAGCGAAAGGTTGTCGCTGGCTGGTGGGGCATCGTCATAATAGTCATTGCCGCTGCGCTTCGTTGACGATCCAAACCGACTCGCAGCTCACGCAAATCCAAACGGAGCATAGCGGTCTCCAATGGTTAGATTTTCTTTCATGATACCTGATTTTTGGGACATATGGTCCCGCGGGATACAGGATAAGAAAGGTCCCGTGCCGATGCACTATTCACCAGTAGACATAAGATCAGGACTTCAGGGATTTATCGCTAGTCTTTTCGGTAAAGGTCAAAGTGAGGAAAGATTTTTTATCAGATATCATACATACAAGTCATCGACATGTGGCTTTCTTCGCTGACTGACAGGGTATACTAGTACCTTCTGGCGCATAATAAGAAGCACCGCGATGGCCTATGACCGGATTAATCGGGATATCAAAGTTTTGCATCATCTCCGTGATATTCGGGTTGTCTGTGCTTAATAGAGGAGTCCCATCTTGATTGCTCAAAGTCTTACAGCTACAGCCGCACAGCAACATCGATGAGATCAGTAGAGTCAGTATTCTTCTAGGCATTTTGGCTTTTTTCAATGTCATCCCGTCAAGAAATTAGGCATCAACCAAAGAAATCCTGAGGCCTCCGAACAGCTCCGAGTTCTGCTGTCGGATCGGAAGAATCAATCCCAGACCTGAGAGCAGCGGCTGCTAGTTGGGCGGCGGGCGGCAAAATCTCCGGATCACTATCGGAGAAGTGCGAAAATCTGGGGAAATGGTGATCCATAACTATCTGTTTACTTCATTGTCATTCAACATTATGTTAAAAAACTAAAGTTTTATGCCCGTTATGCCGATACAGGACCGATACTCGTGTGTACTTGCTGGAGGCCGTGAATGAAGTTTAACGATTTAGTGTTTCGGTCCGTACTGATGCTTGCAACTTCGCTTTCCGCGTGCTCCAGCGCTACCATGGGCGGGGGTAGTTCCACATCCCAGCACCCTGAGGCCAACGCTGCGACCACGCCCAGCACGTCCACGCCTAGCCAAGCAGCCGACGCGACACCTTCGGCGCCAGACCACAGTGCTGACGCCGCTAACGCCACCGCCAGCAGCAACCTTTCGGCGACCACCGACGAAGGTGGCAACGGCGGAGCGCCACTGACGATCGGCAAAAAGCTTGGGGTCATACCCCGCGACGATACAAATACCTCGGTGACCGTGGCCGTCATTGATAGCAACGGTCAAGTCGGCGCGCCACGTATCGTAACTTTCGGAGCCGGGTCCGGCGGCACCCAAACGGTCCCTGGTCTATGCAATGCCAAGGGGCAACCGAACAATATCGCCGTCGGCATCTCCGGACCCAGCAATGGTTCCAGTACACTCAACGGCGGCTCGGTCACATACGATCCAAAGACTTGCCTCCTATCCTCAACCCTGTCGGGCGGCCATTACGGCAACACCTACACCTTCACTTGCCCGGACAATGCTAAGGTGAACGTCACAGCAGCGCCGGCAGCCCCAAGTACCAAAAAGTAAACTCGACTGCCGACCTCTGCCGATCGATATGCGGAAGAGCTTTGTTGCATAAATCCTGCCCTCCTGCCTTCCCGTTCTCCCAGCCGCGCGGAAAAAAGCCGCTGCCAAAAAACTGGGAGACCGGGAAGGCAGGAGGGCAGGAGGGCAGGAGGGCAGGATTTATGCAACAAAGCTATGCGGCACCAACGTTAACCACCAGTGTGCGGCGCCAAGAGTTCGGCGAGATTGATGCGGCGTTCGCCAATCAGAAGCCAGGTGCAGTCATCTTTCGAAGGCACGAGCACTTCGGTATTCAACGCCGCTACCATCGTCTGTTCTTTTTTGTTCAGCGGGAGGTTCCCTCGCCGTCCCAGCACTGTTTGGGACCTATCTCGAAGCCATACCAAGCCAAACTTTTAGCTGTGTTATCAAACGATTGGACAATAATGGCAATGAGGTTCGTTGTATTCATTTCCTGCGCAACATAAAAATTGGATCTGCAAAAGCACCAAGGGCTCCGGCATGGGAGCCTTCCCCTATATCAGGCTAATCAAGAATCCCAGCAAAATGCGCGTCTAGGCCGCAAAATTTGCCCGTCACTTCCGGAGTGAATGTTGCGTCCATTGGCCTTGCATCATACAGGATCAACAACGCACGTGGCAGCGCGGCAGTCGCCGCTAAACACACGATCAATACTCCCAGGACATACCACTGACCTTTTAGAAAAAGGTCAAAATGCGCTGCAAGCATGTTGCCAAATGATGCACTCGGCTCTTGAATACCGAAGCCCAAGTAGCTCAGCGAGGCCTCAATCGCCACTGCGGTACGCAGGTGAAAGCCTAAACTCATCGCTAGGGTCCGCCGCCACGCCGTCTGAATCCCATAGCTGACGAGACGAAAGAGCAAGCTACCGCCAAGCGCAGCATGTGCGATCCAGTACGCCAAGGTCGCATCTCTGCGATAGAGATCTCGCACTTGTAAGTATGTCCGCAGCATGAATACTAGAGTCAAAGAGACTAACACAGGCATTAAGCCCGCATGCTCGCTCAACGCGGCCCAGGCAAAGGCAGTCAGGCACACAGGAACACTCACTAAGACCACGACGACCGCATCAAACGAAGCAATCAACGGTCGCCACAGTCGGTGCGTGCCTAAGCAGATCATACCGATGCCCAGCACCACTCCCGCCAGCGTCGCCACTATGACCCCAAGCCATAGCGGTAAGACGGCTCCGAGCACAGCCTCGGCCGCTCGCACCAAAAGGTCACGACCGAGGCTATCGGTGCCCAAAGGATGCCGTAGCGACGGGAGAGACAGCGCATCAGCTAGATTGACCCTGGTACCAAACCAGATAGACCACGGCACGCAGAGGAGCAACGCAAAGACCACAACCATGAGGACGCTGCAGGCGCGTTGCCAAGTGAGTCTAACCATAAGATGCCAGCCTCTGTCCCAGTCGCTTATTGCTCCATGACGTAAATAAAATGCAGATTAGATAGAGCCCCGCCAGCCAGCCGATGCACTGGATTAAACCAGTATGATCGCGAATTCGAGCCAAGTGCCATGCTTCAAGCCCAAGGCCGGGCGCGTTAAAGATCGCTTCGACCACGACCAGCTCACCAAAGAGCCACGGCAGGACCTGCGCCCACGCTTGTCCAAGTGACCGACCCATCACCAGTTTATAGAGGTCCCTGGGCGTCGATTTACCCAGTGATGATGACAACATGCTGAACGGTTGATGCTGCCAGTGACGATACTCGCGCGAAATCTCACGGGCCAGGGTGGAGGCAAGACCGCTGGCACAAAACAACACCAAAGCTGGCGCCAGGGAGGCACCGACCAATTCCCATACATCGGCGAACAGGGTCACAGGAAAGAGCAGGTTGACCTGCAGCGAGCGAAACGCCGCCAGCAAAGTCAACGGTGCTGCAACCAGGGCGGGCATGATCATCCCAGTGCCCAGGGTCGTCGCGGCCGTCTGCCGACACTCTGCCGGCAAACGACGATAAGCAACGACCGCAAAGCATAGGTTGGACCAGCCCAATGACAAAACCAGGCACCAAGCAAGCACGAGGCAGGTCGTACCTAGAGGAGAACTCATCAACGCCGCCGCATGGATATAATTGGAGGATACTTCGGGCTGTTATTGATTATGCCTCAAGTTACTCCCAAACAGGGAGCGAGTGACAAGGGAATCGACCGGCGTTGCCTGAGCAAAGCCTGCAAGGACTTCAACCACAAGACTCGCAAGGTGCCAACCAACCCACTGTTCGGCTGTCGCGGCACCATAAATTCACAAGTTATATTGTAAATACAGTATTTTACAAGATTCAACTAAACATGTATAGACAGATTCCGATAAAGTGTATGTACAGATAGTCGGGGGCTTCATGCTGCAACGTGTCTTCACAATTTTAGACCAGGAAATTACCGAACTTAATGTGCGCAGTCGAGCCGAGGGAATGGCCGAAATTCCGCGCTTTTATATTAAGGTCGTGGGTCAAACAGCACTGCTCGAAGCGCAGATGGGCCTGCCGCTTTTTGCCACTGTGGATGTCGACGCCTATGCCAACTTTGTCTGGCTGGCTCGAGAGTTTTTTTGTCGTGTCTTAGAGCGAGAAGGACGGCATTTTGATGAGCTCTCCGATCAAATTTGGATGCCTCCGGAGACTCAATATCGACAGATGATCCGAGGCGTTTCCTTTGATGGCTATCTTGCAGAACCAGAGTATGTGCTCATTTCGAAGGCCCTGAAAGCCCCTAAGAAAAATGGCCCTCTGATCAGAGATTACTTAGCATTGAAGCCAAGTCCTCTCTTCTTCGCTTTGGTTGAGACCTATAAGCTGAATCTGGAGCAGTTCCTATGAGCGCGCCAACGGACCTTCTAGCCCGAGCCCGCGCGTCGGCGGCAAAAGCTCGTTTAGAGCGAGCGTTGCCGCGCTTTCAGCGCGTCATCGGCAAACTACTTGGAGCAGGGATCCTCGTCAGTAGCGAGCCGGTACCACCGTACCGTGGCCGCATCAAAATTAGCGACTATCTTTGGGCGGCAGAACTAGAACCACGTCTTTTTGAGCTTTTGCCAGCACTCGTACTGAAATGCCCGGGATATTTTTCGGACCTCAAAAGGTGTCCTAGCGAGCTGCGTCATTTGGTAAGAGCCATTAGAAGAGGCGAGGCAGAAGTGCCCTATCACGGCGTCCCGAAGGATGGCTACCTAAAGTGGATTACTCGGGTCGGACGTCGCGACAAAGAACCGACGTCGCTGAAGTCCTTTCGCTTGACGCAGCAAGACCTGCGCATCCTTCGCAGCTTGCAGGAGCTAGGTTATTCAGAGGTTGGTGCCGTGCGCCTTGGCTTACAGCTTGCACTTGCCCAGGCACGACCAGCTTCGGCCTGAGTGTCGACGACTCCGCCGCTGATCACCCACTTACTGCATATGGTTCTGGCAGGGTGCGTGTGCTAAACAGGTAAATGACAAAACAGCAACCTCTGTGACTCGGACGTATTCGCTGATGCTCGGAGCAGATCTGTACACACTAAATTCAGATGTCCAGAATTGCGTGCTTTGATACCATTTGCCAGCCCTCCTCGAGCGGCGAGGCGCACCACAAACTTGGAGACGATGATCCATGACTGCACCAAACCCCTCTTTCGCTAACGCGACCCCAAGCAGGCGCCCCTCTTCCTTAGATGGCGACCATGGCCTCTTGCTCGGCTATTTACTTTGGCTGTTTGGTTTCACCGGCGCCCATCGCTTCTACTATGGTCGACCAGTGAGCGGAACCATATGGTTGTGTACCCTTGGGCTGTTCGGCGTGGGCTGGCTCATCGATGCATTCCTCATTCCTGGAATGGCGGCGAACGCGGACCTACGCTTTCCTAAAGGACGGATCAACTACGCAGTCGCCTGGCTCTTGCTAACCTATTTTGGTGTGTTTGGGCTCCACCGCTTTTACATTGGCAAAGTGTGGACCGGTATCCTCTACCTTTTCACTGGCGGCTTGCTGCTGGTGGGCGTGGCCTACGACTTTTGGAATCTAAACAAGCAAATTGCTGAGATAAATTGATCTAAGGGTGCCGCCAGACCTAAGAAGCCACGGGGCTACACGTCAACTGGACGGTAAATCGCACTTTTCACTTGGACGCCGGAATTCCAAGTATACACGCCGGCAGTGCTGGCCTGCTGCCGTGGCCCGAAATTTATCGACGATCTCGGCAAACGCCGAAGGAACATGGTCGATGGGATCATCGGTCATCACGCCTCGGTCGCGGCGATAGATCATCTCGGGCCACATGAGGACTGGGTAAGCCAACGCGGCCAGGGTTAAATCGGCAGCCGAAAACTGGCCACTAACGAGAAAGTTTTTATTTTGATCAAGCAAGATCTCCATGTCGCGAAAAATGGCGGCAATATGATCCGCAGCCGTGCGCGCCCGCGGCTCATTGATCCGGTATGACTTCTCGATCAACGGCTTGATGATGCGCATAACACCGCCGATACATACTCTGCCTAAAGGGCCAAATCCCGGGCCGGCAAACTTAGAAAGTTGAGCCGGTGCCGCGAGTAGGTAGTGATAAGCAAGCAGACGCGTGGCAGGTCCCAGGTGCTCGTCAAAGCGCTCTTCAAGAGTGGTGATCTGCTTGGCCATCACCGCATCGTTACCAAACAAGCGCGGCCCGCAGTTGCTCTGCTGCCTAGCGACAAATGCTAAAATATCCGTGGAATCAGTCAAGCATTGCGTTGGCGTAATCAGCACAGGTACAGACTTACCGCGTTGACGGAGAGCGGTCGCCGCCAAATGTGCACCAGGAAAATAGCCCTGCTCTTGGTAGGGCTGGCCGGAGAGATCTAAGGCCCATCGGGCCTTTTCGCAGTAGTGACTGAAGGGAATGGTGATCAGCTGCCACAAAAATCCACCCATCGTTTTTGAGAGGAGCCGGAAGTGACCAACACCGTACTCAAGCCGTACCCGCAAAGACCTGCACTGCACGAATCGCACGATGCCAACCAGCTAGGTGCGCCGCCACCCGAGCCCCGTCTTCGGCAGACGAAGCCGGACTAAAGATTCGCTCAGTACGCCTCACCCGACGCAGATGCTCCAGGTCCGCATACAGCCCAACTCCCAAACCAGCGAAGAGTGCCGCACCAAATGCTGTCGTCTCCAGGTTTGCTGGACGATCGACGCGCACGCCACCGTAGTCGGCCTGCATTTGCATCAGCAAGCTATTGGACGCTGCACCGCCATCGACCCTGAGCACCTGCAAGGGAGCGCCAAGATCCTGCTGCACGGCGACCGTCAGCTCGGCAACCTGCAGGGCGATGCCCTCGAGCACAGCGCGAATCAGCTGCGAGCGAGTCGTCCCGCGGGTTAAGCCAAAAAAAGCGCCCTGCGCCTTGGCATCCCAATAGGGAGCACCTAGGCCGGCCAATGCTGGCACAAAGTAGACCTCCGGGGCAGCCGTGGTACTGGCCGCCAAGGATTCCGTCTCGCTCGCATGATGGATCAAGTTCAATTGGTCGCGAAGAAACTGCACCGCGGCACCGGCGATGAAAGCCGAGCCTTCAAAGGCGTAGGTGCGCTTGCCGCCAAGCGACCAAGCGACGGTCGTCAACAGGCCCGCGCGTGAGGCCAGGGCCTTGCTGCCCTGCGTTGCCAAGAGAAAGGCGCCGGTGCCATAGGTGCACTTGGCCTCTCCAGGACTAAAGCAGGTTTGTCCGGCGAGAGCGGCCTGCTGATCGCCCAAGACACCGCAGATCGGGATCCCATCAGGGAGAAAGCCAAGGCCCTTGGTCCGACCGAATTCACCGGCACTATCGGCAACCTGTGGAAATATATCGGCATTGGGAATGGCCAACAGCCGCAGCAGGTCCGGATCCCAGCTGCCGGTGTGAATGTTAAAGGCCAGCGTGCGCGAAGCATTGCTGGCCTCGGTGACGAACGAACGGCCTGCGGTCAAACGCGCGATCAAAAAGGTATCGATGGTTCCGACCACGGCCTGGCCTTGGCGCAGCTTGGCGGCGATCTCCGGCCGGTTTTCCAACAGCCAGGTGATCTTGGTACCGCTAAAATAAGGGTCCAGAACCAAGCCGGTGCGCTCTCTGACCAGCTCTTCGTGACCCTGAGCGCGGAGGCGTGCAACGATGTCAGCACTGCGTTTGCATTGCCACACAATGCCGCGGTGCAAGGGACGGTAGGTGCTGCGTTCCAGCACACAAAGGGTCTCGCGCTGATTGGTCAGACCTAATGCAATGATGCGATCCGGGCTAAATCCTGGGTCGGACGCGGCGGCATGAGCCATCGCCTGGGTTGCCGCCTCGCTGACCGAGCTCCAGATCCCGTCTAAGTCATGCTCAACCCAGCCAGTCTGCGGATAGTACTGAGAGAACTCAATAGTATGACGGCCGATGATGGAGGTCGCGTCGGGCACGGTGACGTCGACCACGAGGACCGTCGAACCGGTCGTGCCTTGATCGATCGCCAAGATAAACTGTCGCGCCATCCGCTGTCTCCTTTACTTGATACCGGCGTAAACCCTGTGCACGTCGTCGTTGTCATCGATCTTGCTCAGGAACTCCTCGACCTCTTTGCGTGCTTCGGCAGCCAATTCGACAAAATTCTTGGCGCGGTAGCCCAGCTCGGATTTGGACACGGTCCAGCCCGCCTCGGTCAGCTGCTTGTTCACCGTGTCGAGGTCGCTCGGATCGGTGTAAAACACCGCACCGACATGGCCCGCCTCGACTTCACTGGCATGCAAGGGCTCCACATCCTGAGCACCGGCCTCAATGGCAGCACCTTCGCTATCGATCTTGCCGTCTTTGTGGGTGGCTTCGATCTGCCCGAGGCGGTCGAACATCCAAGCCACCGAGCCGATCGCACCGAGCTGTCCTTCTTTGCGAAAAAACACCCGGACATCAGCGGCCGTACGATTTTTGTTTTCGGTCAGGCACTCGATGATGAGCGGCACCTGATGCGGCGCAAAGCCCTCATAGGTGACCAGTTCGTAGTTAACCGTCTCATCGGTGAGGCCGGCCCCCTTCTTGATGGCGCGATCAATGGTGTCGCGTGGCACCGATGCCTTACGTGCGGCCTCGACAGCGGCCCGCAGTCGGGCGTTGTTTTCTGGGTTGGGATCCCCCAGTCGGGCCGCCACGGCGATCTCTTTTGCTAACTTACCAAAAACCAAGCCGCGTTTGGCTGCCGAATCGACCCGCCCCGCGTGTTTCCATTGTGCTCCGATGGCTCGTCTCCTTGCGCAAAAAGTCCCTGGAACTTACATAACAGGATGATTGGGCCGCAAGTACAAAGGATGCGGGCAAGGCAGATCAGCAGGAAAAAAGGACCGGCCAGTCCGGAGAGCCAAACTGGCCGGCAATCTGACTTTAGGAAGCTGGGCCAACTTTGCGCAGCAGGATCTGCGTGCTGACGGCCTCGCCACAGACTTTTGCGGTGGCATTGGCGGTGTCGGCACAGAGCTTATCGCTGGTCGCTAGCTTCAGGGTTCGCGAACCATCGCTGCGCTGCTTGCCGATCAGGATCTGCTCGGCCTGCACCGATACCTGCCCGCCGGCCTCAATCCGCGTCAACCGGGCAAAGCGGAAGCCACCGCCAGGGACTCGGGCCATGGCATAGGGTTCCTTCAGCTCTTTGCCTGCACCGCCAGGCACAAAGGGCGAAGCCTCGGGCACGAGAAAGAAGAATCCGCCGGCACGGACGACGCTGACGTCGGTCTCACTGGCGAAGGCGCCGCCATCGATCTTCCATTTCCCGCTCAGCGGCAAACTGCCACGCGCGGCACTAAAATGCATCCCAACCTTGGTGCCGTCGCTGGACTGACCCTGCCAGTCGCCGTTAAGGCTACCGAGGTCCTTCTCCACACTGTTGGCAAACTCCTCCACCGCCTCTTCGGCCTGGGCCAATGCCGGTGCACCCAATGCCCACGCGGCCAAGCACACACCCAAGACCCGGCTCACCTTTGCTTGCTGCATCATCTATCGTACTCCTTACATTGAAAATAAACCGCCATCACCGTGACTGCGGCGAGGCAAAAGGTAGGCAAAGAAGCGACCGAAGTCGAAGGACATGGCCCATGTCTGCGGCAGTCTTTTCGCAAGCACACCGACTTTCACTGGCTGCAGCGTCGCCGGAGCGGTAGGATTCGCAGTGATCCTGCCGAGCATCGGCAGCATGGACAGCTTTAGAGCAACGAACCTGACGCCGAGCGGAGGCCCCCCCCGTGAGCAGCAACGACATCACCAGCGTCCTCAAGGAAGACCGATCCTTTCCTCCGCCTACCGCATTTCAACAGCGGGCCTTGATTGGTTCGATGGAAGAATACGATCGTCTCTGGTCCTACGCTGCTGAGCAACCCGAGCGCTTTTGGGCGGAGCAGGCCACGACCTGTCTCAACTGGTTCAAGCGTTGGGACCGCGTCCTCGAATGGCAGCTGCCGCACGCAAAGTGGTTTACCGGCGGCAAGTTGAACGTCAGCTACAATTGCCTCGACCGCCACTTGTTGACCTGGCGGCGCAACAAAGCCGCGATTATTTGGGAAGGCGAACCCGGTGACCGCCGAGTCTTGACCTACAACGACTTGCACCATGAGGTCTGCCGCGCCGCCAATATGCTTAAAAAGCAGGGTATCGGCAGCGGCGACCGCGTCACCATCTATATGCCTTTGGTGCCCGAGCTGGCCATTGCCATGCTGGCCTGCGCCCGCATCGGTGCCGTCCACAATGTCGTCTTTGGCGGCTTCAGCAGTGAGGCCATCGCCGATCGCAATCGCGACTCACAGGCACGTCTGATCATCACGGCAGATGGTGGCTGGCGCCGCGGCGCGATCGTCCCACTCAAGGCCAATGTCGACGCCGCCATGGCCAAATCGCCAAGCGTCGAGCGCGTCATCGTGCTAAAGCGCACCGGCTGGGAAGTCCCCATGCAGGCCGGGCGAGATCTGTGGTGGCATGATGAAATGGCCACGGTACCAGCTACCTGTCAGGCCGAGGAATTGGACAGCGAACACCCCTTGTTCCTCCTCTACACCTCGGGTAGCACCGGCAAACCAAAGGGTATTCTCCACACCACAGCCGGCTATCTGCTGCACGCCACGCTGACCAGTCAGGTGGTTTTAGACCTCAAGGACGACGACACCTATTGGTGTACCGCGGACGTCGGCTGGATCACCGGACACAGCTACGTCGTCTACGGTCCCCTAGCCAATGGGGCCACGACCGTGATGTATGAAGGCGCGCCAAACTTCCCTGACTGGGGACGCCTATGGGAGATCATCGAGCGCAATAAAGTCTCGGTTTTCTATACTGCACCAACCGCCATTCGCGCCTGTGCCCGCGAAGGCAGCAAATGGCCAAAGCAGCGCGACCTGACCTCGCTGCGCCTGCTCGGTTCAGTTGGCGAGCCGATCAATCCCGAAGCCTGGATGTGGTACCGCGACACCATCGGCGGCGGCCGCTGCCCGATCATTGACACTTGGTGGCAGACCGAAACCGGCGGCATGATGATCACGCCTTTGCCGGGAGCCATGGCGACGGTACCAGGCTCAGCGACGCGGCCGTTTTTCGGTGTAGTTCCAGATATCATCGACGCAAGCGGCAACAGCGTACCACGCGGCAAGGGTGGCTTCCTGGTCATCCGCCAGCCGTGGCCAGGGATGCTGCGCACGATCTGGGGCGATGATGAGCGCTACAAAGCGCAATATTGGAGTCAAGCACCGGGCGTTTATTTCACCGGTGACGGCGCCCGGCAAGACGCGGCCGGTAATTACTGGATTATGGGCCGTATCGACGACGTCATCAATGTCGCCGGCCATCGCCTCAGTACGATGGAGGTCGAAAGTGCCTTGGTCAGCCACCCTTCGGTCGCCGAGGCGGCCGTCGTCGGAGCACCGCATGAGTTAAAGGGTGAAGGTTTACATGCCTTCGTCTTACTCGAAGGCAGCCACCGACCAAGCGATTCGCTCATGCGCGACTTGATGGATCATGTGGTGCGTCAAATTGGCGCCCTGGCTCGCCCCGAAAGCGTGCGCTTTGCGCAGGCCCTGCCGAAGACGCGCTCGGGCAAGATCATGCGCCGCCTGCTGCGAGATATTGCTGCGGGTCGCGCCAGTGTTGGTGACACAACGTCCCTTGAAGATTTCTCGGTGCTCGCGACACTGCGCGCCAATGAAGATGTTTAACCTTGAAGGGAGCGGCCCTATGCACTCGGCTCACAGCCCTCAAACCAGCAAAGTGACGATTCTAAGTGGCGCCGTCAAGCCGCGCCACGTGGACCAAGTACTGACGCCTGAAGCCCTGCGCTTTCTTGGCGACCTGCATCTTAAATTTAACGGCCGCCGCCTTGAACTGCTAGCCGCTCGCGAGCAGCGGCAAAAGGAGCTGCGCCAAGGCCTATTGCCCGACTTCCTAGCGTCGACCAAGAATGTGCGGGAAGACAGCTGGCAAGTCGCGCCGACCCCGAAGGACTTACTCGATCGACGCGTGGAGATCACCGGCCCAGCCGAAGCGAAGATGATGATCAACGCACTAAACTGCGGCGCCAAGGCCTTCATGTGCGACTTTGAGGATTCGTTGTCACCAACTTGGAGCAACATCATCCAAGGCCAGATCAATGTCCAAGAGGCCGTCCGCCGCACGTTATCCTTCACCAATGAAAACGGTAAGGAGTACCTACTCAAGGACGACATCGCGACCTTGCTCGTCCGCCCGCGTGGCTGGCATTTGAGTGAAAAGCATCTGAGCTATCAGGGCGAGCGCCTATCGGCGAGCCTCGTCGATTTTGGCCTGACCCTCTTTCACAATGCCAAAGAACAGCTGGCTCGCGGCACCGGCCCATACTTCTACCTACCCAAGATGGAGAGCCACCTCGAAGCCCGACTCTGGAATGACGTCTTCAACTATGCCCAGGACGTCCTGTCGTTGCCTCGCGGCACGATCAAAGCAACGGTCCTGATCGAAACCATCCTGGCCGCCTACGAGATGGATGAGATCCTGTACGAACTGCGCTATCACATCACTGGCTTGAATGCCGGTCGCTGGGACTACATCTTTAGCATCATCAAGAAGTTTAGCGCCGACAAAGGCCGGGACCTACCGGACCGTACCCAGGTCGCGATGAGCGTCCCGTTTATGCGCGCGTACTGCGATCTCCTCGTCCAGACCTGCCACAAACGAAATGCCCACGCCATGGGTGGCATGGCGGCATTTATCCCGAGCCGCAAAGATGCCGCCGTCAACGAGGTGGCCTTGTCCAAGGTGAAAGCGGATAAGGAGCGTGAAGCGGGCCTCGGTTTTGACGGCACCTGGATCGCCCATCCAGACCTCATCGACGTGGCGCAAACCGCCTTCAACACCGTACTCGGCTCGCGCCCCAATCAAAAGGATCAGATGCGCAGTGAGGTGCGGATCAAAGGCTCCGCCCTGATCGACCTAAATATACCCGGCGGCACTGTCACGCGAGCCGGCGTCCAAAGCAATATCAACGTCGCCTTGCAATATATCGAGCAATGGCTGCAGGGTAACGGCGCCGTTGCCCTGCATCATTTGATGGAGGACGCCGCCACCGCCGAGATTGCCCGAGCCCAGTTATGGCAATGGGTGCATCACCGCAGCGTCATGGACGACGGTCACAACGTCACCGCCGAGCTATACCACGAGATGCGAGACCATGAGTTAGGTAAGCTCGGAGTCGCGGCCCTTCGGCGCGCCACCGAGATTTTAGATCGCTTAGTGCTGGATACTGAATTCGCTGAGTTTCTGACCATACCTGCTTATGAAATACTGGATACTTAACATTTTTTGAGAGGGAACCTCGCACTATGAAAACAGACGTGACCGCCCAAGCCAAAACACTCGAAACGGAATGGGCTACACAACCGCGCTGGAAAGGCATTCGCCGCGATTACAGCGCCCAGGAAGTCGTCCATCTAAGACCGTCCCTGCAGATCGAACACACCCTCGCCAAGCACGGGGCTGATCGCTTTTGGCGTCAGCTGTCTAGCGAGGCCTTCGTCAACGCCCTCGGTGCGATGACTGGGGCGCAGGCGGTGCAGATGGTCAAGGCGGGACTGAAAGCCATCTACATGAGCGGTTGGCAGGTGGCGGCTGACGCCAATTTGTCCGGCCAAACCTATCCCGATCAAAGCCTCTACCCGTCTAACAGCGTGCCGGCATTGATTCGCCGCGTCAACGCCGCCCTGACACGCGCCGACTTAGTCGAACGCAGCGAAGGCCAAGCCTCGGTCGAGGACTGGTATGCGCCGATTCTGGCCGATGCCGAAGCCGGTTTCGGGGGCCCGCTGCACGCCTTTGAACTGATGAAATCGATGATTGAGGCAGGCGCAGCCGCGGTCCATTTCGAAGACCAGCTCGCTTCAGAAAAGAAATGCGGTCACCTCGGTGGCAAAGTCCTAGTGCCCACCTCTCAATTTATCCGCACCTTAACCGCCGCTCGCTTGGCGGCCGACGTTTGCGGCGTACCGACTTGTATCGTCGCTCGGACCGATGCTTTAGGTGCCACGCTGATGACTTCGGATATCGATCCTTATGACCGCCAGTTCATCACTGGAGAGCGCACCAGCGAAGGCTACTTCCGCGTTAAGACCGGCATCGAGTCAGCGATTTCACGCGCTTTGGCCTACGCACCCTACGCGGATCTCCTGTGGTTTGAAACCTCGGTGCCAGATATCGCCGAGGCCAAGGCCTTCAGCAAAGCGGTTCATGACAAGTTCCCCGGCAAGTACCTGGCCTATAACTGCTCTCCGTCCTTCAATTGGGAGAAGAAGTTAAACGCCAAACAGATCGCCAGCTTCCAAAGCGATTTAGGCGAACTGGGTTATAAGTTCCAATTTATTACTTTGGCTGGCTGGCATTCGGTCAACTACCACATGTACGATTTGGCCGCGGGATACAAAACCAGCGGTATGACTGCCTTCGTCGACCTGCAGTCGAAGGAGTTCAAAAAGGAAAGCGCCGGCTACACCGCCACCCGGCACCAGCGGGAGGTCGGGACCGGTTACTTCGACAAAGTGCTGATGACGGCCACCGGCGGCAAGGCCGCCACGGGCGCCTACGCAGGCTCTACCGAAGAGGATCAGTTCCACAAATAAGCATCTGATTTTTCTGTTCATTTGCCAATAGTGCCGAAGACCACCCAACGCTCTAAAAAGCGCCGGGTGGTCTTTTTTTAGCTGGAATAATGGTAATTTAAAGGAACAGGTTTACTTCTTAGCTGCATTCTTTAACAAGCGCGCGTAGATTTGCTTCCCAAAGATGCAGGAGCTGAGCACATGGTCAGGTCGTTGGAACCCATTTTGTTGGCGTGGAGCGGCGGCAAGGAAAGCCTGATGGCTCTGCGCGAGCTACGCCGGCAAAAGGAGTTCGACGTCTGTGGGTTGGTGACCGCCGTCAGCGATAGTGACCAACGGGTGACGACCCATGGCGTGAGCCGCGAGGTGGTTGAAGAGCAGGCGCGTGCGCTCGGCCTGCCGATCGACATCGTCATCGTCCCAAAAGGTTGTTGTCCGCATACCTACAACGACTGCTTGGCAGCGGCGGCGGCCGCGAAACGCGACCGAGGGGTGAGCAAAATAGCCTTCGGCGACCTCTACCTCGATGATGTGAGGGACTTCCGCGAGGAATGCCTTGAGATGATCGGTATGGAGGCCATCTTCCCACTCTGGCAAATGGACACCCAGGAGCTAGCGTGGGCCTATGTCCACGCAAAATATAAAGCAGTGGTCACCTGCGTCGATGAGCAGAGTTTGCCGCGTTCCTTTGTTGGTCGCCTTTACGATCGCGCCTTCCTGTCGGACCTCCCTTTGGGCGTCGATCCATGCGGCGAAAATGGTGAGTTTCACACCTTCGTTTTTGATGGGCCGGTCTTTGATCACCCCGTGTTGATCAAACAAGGCACCCCGTATTCTGAAGCCAGCATGCACTATTGCGACGTCCTCGGGCAGAGCAACCGACCCAAGCAGGCCATGCGCCGAGCCCGTTGACACGCATATTCAATCAGCACCAGCTTTTTGGTTTCGCTCGGCTCAATCGCGCTCCTTGTCAAGGCGCCCATGCAAAGCAGGTGGTCCGATGAAGAAAAAAGGCAATGTGGCAGCGGCAATGCCAGCGGCTGATACCTCCGATCCCGGGTACGACAACTCCTCCGAAGCGTCCCAACGGCCGCGCAAGGGACCAGCGATCCTTCGCTCGCCCCTGACCTTTGCCGGCGAGCAATGGGAGCGGATGCGGGCGTCGCAACGTTTTCATCAGGGCCGCTTTCGCAACTCCGTGCCACTCAATGAGATCGTTCGCCGCGGTGCACTACCGCTGCTGGGTGAATACTTTTTCAGCCGTACGGAACGCGTCCCAAAGCAGCCCCTGCCCCTAGAAAACCCGTTCCTAACCTGGGCCACCAAGCCGACGACCGGACTTCGCATCACCTGGCTTGGTCACAGCACCATGCTCATCGAGCTTGGCCATGTGCGCATCCTGACCGACCCAGTCTTTGGCCTGCGCGCTTCGCCGCTGAGCTTTGCTGGCCCAAAACGCTTCCATCCGCCACCGGTGAGCATCGCCCAGTTGCCAAAGATCGACGCCGTGCTTATTTCGCACGATCACTACGATCACCTGTGCTATTCCAGCGTTCTTGCCTTGGCACAGCGCGATGTTCCCTTTATCACATCGCTTGGCGTCGGAGCCCGCCTGACGTCGTGGGGCATTCCCGCAACGAGGATCAGCGAACTCGACTGGTGGGAAAGCCACCCTTTGCCGGGCACGGACGTCCACTTTACCGCGGCACCGGCACAGCATTTTTCCGGTCGCAGCTTTGACGACCGCAACCAAACGCTATGGTCGAGCTGGGTGATTCGAGACGATAGGCATAAGCTGTTCTTCAGTGGCGATACCGGCCTGACCGATGAGTTTTTGCAGATCGGCGCCAAGTACGGCCCGTTTGATCTGACCATGCTGGAGATTGGGGCCTGGCATCCGCAATGGGGCGACATTCATCTAGGCCCTGAAAATGCTCTAAAGGCCCACGCCATGCTCGGTGGTGGCCCGCTCATGCCAGTGCACTGGGGGACCTTCAATCTGGCCCTGCACGCCTGGGACGAGCCCGCCGAAACACTGCTCAGATTGGCCGCCGCCGAAAACATACGGCTGTTTATGCCGCGCCTCGGCGGAAGCTTTGAGCCGGGCCAAGCCAGGCCGCCCGGACCGGCCTGGTGGCGACTACGCTAGGGCGCGTTGCCAAGCCAGGCCCTGCTGGCGTACTCTGCCTCCATTGCCGTGTTCTCATGGCCTAGCTCTAGTTCTAAGATAAGGAACCATTCGATGCGATCACTACTTCTGCTCTGCACCATGGCCCTGATGCTCACCGGCTGCGGCTGGCAAGCCATCCCCCAGGCAAAAAATGACGTCGATGCTTCGTTAGCGGAAGTGACCAACCAATATAAGCGCCGCGCCGATCTCATCCCCAATCTCGTCGCCGTCGTCAAGGGCTATGCCAAACACGAACAGGACACGCTGACTGCTGTCGTCAACGCACGCGCCAAGGCCACCAGCATCACCATCGACCCCAGCAAGGCGACGCCCGAGCAGGTGCAAAAATATAGCGAAGCGCAGGGCTCCCTATCACAAGCCCTCGGCAAGTTGCTGATGGTGAGCGAGCGCTATCCAGACTTAAAGGCCGACAAAAACTTTCGCGACCTACAAGCCCAGCTTGAAGGTACTGAAAACCGCACGACCATCGCCCGCCAGCGCTATATCCAATCGATCAACGCCTTCAATAACCTAGTCTCGGTGCCGCCGACGAGTTGGACCAATAGCCTGTTTTACCATTTCGAAAAACTCGCTCAGTGGACCGTGTCTGACGACGAGAAAAAGGCCGTTGAGCAGGCGCCGAAGGTCGAGTTTTGAGTTACGTTGCCGCGCTCTTGTTAACCCTGCTGGCGCTTCCGGCCGAAGCCGCCTTTGTCGTACCGCAGATGACCGCGCCGGTGAACGACTACGCCCATATGCTGGCGCCCGAGGCCCGAGACGAACTGAACCGGGCCCTACGCGACCTACTGCAAAGCGGCGGCAGTCAGATTGCCGTACTCACCGTCCCCAACCTCGGCGGCGAGGTCTTAGAACAGGCCTCGATCAAGGTCGTCGAGCGGTGGAAGTTGGGCAAGGCTAAGGTCGACAATGGCGTCTTGCTGTTCGTCGCCAAGGATGAGCATAAGATCCGCATTGAGGTCGGCCAAGGGCTGGAAGGCGCTCTACCGGACGCCTATGCGCGGCGCATCGTCTCCGATACGATGGTCCCGCTATTTCGCCAAGGTAAACCGAGCGAGGGCATCATCCAGGGCGTCCTTGGCATCGCCGCCTACACCGATCCCAAAGCCGACCTGCACCTTGGTCCCCGCACCGCTCACGCTGATTCCCGCAGTGCGGCTGAGAATGAAAACGGACCAATCCCCTTTGGCATCGTCCTCACGCTGGTCATCATCGTCTTTTTGTTATCACGTTTTGGTCGCGGCGGCCCCTGGTATTGGGGCGGTGGTGGCGGCGGCGGATTTGGCCGCGGCGGTGGCTCCGGTGGAGGATCGTCCGGCGGTGGTGGTGGGTTCTCGGGCGGCGGCGCCTCAGACAGTTGGTGAATGGAACGTGGCGTATTCTGCACGGAGCTCGTGGATGCTTAGTCGCCTGTTAGGCTTCTTGATAGTCACCTTAACTGCACAGACCTCTCTTGGCGCCAAGGAGGAAAAGCCCTTCGTCATCGCTGTGACCCAAGAAGTCGAAACACTAAACCCGATCCTCATTGCAGCTTCGGCTGCGACTTATACGACACTCTTTGTCAACCGCCCCTTAGTCCTGATCGGCCCCAATTGGACATGGATCTGTGGCCTGTGCGACAAGCTTCCGAGCATCGAGGCTGGTAGCGCGAAGATCATCGAAGAAAAGGGCCAAAAAAAGGTCATCGCCCAGTGGCACCTACGCCCCGGCATCACCTGGGCTGACGGCACCCGCCTAACGGCAAAGGACGTTCGCCTCGGCTGGGAAGTCGGTCGTTCACCGAATGTGGCGGTCGCGATCAAGGATGACTTCGACCGGATCGAAGCGATCACTCTCGACCCAAAGGATCCACTGGGATTTACCGTGACCTTTAAAGAGGCACGCTTTGACTTCTATCAGCTGCAAACCATCTACGCCCTACCGAGCCATATCGAAGGCCCCATCTGGGAGCGGACTAAAGGCGAGAACGGCGCCTATGAAAAATACACCACCTACGCCACCCACCCGACCAACCCCGGGTTGTACGACGGCCCTTACCACGTCAGCGAATGGAAGCCAGGCAACCAACTCGCCATGCAGCGTAGCAAGGCCTTCTATGGTGGACCGGCCCATATCGAACGCATCACCCTGAAATGGATGCCGCGCCTGTCAGGGCTCGATGCCGCGCTGCTGAATGGAACCGTGGACATGATGAGTGAACTCGGAATGTCGCTAGATCAGGCGATGCAATTCGACAAGCGCCTGGCCAAAGACAACGAGCAGAAAGGCCGCCTCAAACTCGAGATGCGCGACGGTTTGACCTACGAACACATCGATTTAAATCTGCGTAACCCCATCCTTCGCGACAAGAGCGTGCGCCAGGCCCTCGTCTACGCTATCGACCGCAATAAATTATCCCAGGCCTTGTTCTATGGCAGGCAGGTCCCGGCGACGCAATACTTCCACCCACTCGACGTGTTCTACGCTCCAGACGTCGTCAAATATGAGTACAACCCCAAAAAGGCGGAGCAACTGCTCGAAGCTGCCGGCTGGCTCGCTAAAGAAAGCGGCCCACGCTACAAAGACGGCAAAAAACTCGAGCTATCGATCATGACCACGCAAGGCGACAAACTGCGCGAGCTGGTCGAGCAGTTTATCCAAAGCGAGCTACGCAAGGTGGGCGTTGCAGTGACGATTCACAACGAGCCGCCACGGGTATTTTTTGGCGAAACCATGACTCGCGCCAAGTTTCCTGCCATGGCCATGTATGCCTGGGTCGCGACACCGGACTTTCCGCCGCGCGGCAGCATGCACTCCAAGGAGATCCCGACCCACGACAACGGCTGGAACGGCCAGAACTTCCCAGGTTGGAAAAATCCCCGAGTCGATGCCATCCTCGACCAAGCCGCTAAGGAGTTTGACGCGGGCAAACGCAAGATCCTAATGGCTGAACTCATGCGCATCTATACCGACGAGGTGCCCGCCATACCTCTGTACCTGCGCTCGGAGATTGCGATCGTCCCAACCAAGTTAGAGCACTTTCGCATCACCGGGCACTCGCAGTACTCGTCGCAGGAGGCGGAGGTATGGTCCCTGGCACCCTAGGGACTATCGATCGCCTCGCCTTCTGTCGCCCGCAGCAGCCGACAAAAGACCGTTACTCTCCCACTTTTAGCATGCGAAAAGGCCCAGACCCATTGCGCAACTCTCGGGCGTCAAAGACTGTGGCGACAGTCCGAACTTCGACATAATCGCTGGCGTAAGGGTGCAGGCCATTTGCCATGAGATGAACGATCGAGGGTTGGGCATAGAACCGAACATTTTTTGACTTCGCGACTTTGCCGGTCTCAGGGTCTTCAACCGAGTTGTAGGTTCCTTCAGGTACAGCAACCCCGATATCACGGGCCAGGTCACGGTATTGTTTGATGTCGGCTCGGAAGGCGGGCCAAGCCTCGGTGTTGATGTCCTTCCGGCTATTGGCCTTGATCCAATCAACGGTTTCTCTGGCTTTCAACTGTGACTCTAGGAAGTCTAGGAATTTTGCCCCTCCAGGTGCCTGGGTGGTCAAAGGAGCTGCCAGCTGCCGCAGACCGGGCTGCGGGGGTTGAGCGTTTGGTACTCCGTTAAAGACTTGGTCCAGGTAGGTCAGGTACGCCTTTTCGACATCACCGCTACCAGCAAACCTTTGCGTCGATGCAGCGTGCTTGATGGTGCTGACAATCATCCGTCCGGCAAAATCGAGGTAGAGTTCCATCTTGATCCCCGTGCGCTTAACTGCTTCGGGCAAGAACCCAAGGATCGCTGCAGAGGACAGAGCCGCGCCGACATCGGGCCAGGCCGCGTACTGCTCAATAAAGTAAGCGATGAGATCGGCGGTTGTGGCCAAGGGAAAAAACAGACCGCGATTGATCGTCTTTTCTCCTGCGGGGTTTTGAATCCCATGTAGGCGCCACAGCGGTACAAACTTAGTGTAGTCTAGGCTAGGAAACCGCGACGTCGCATTTGCTCCCAATTCTTTGGTCACAAAATTCTCGCCAACCTTGACTAAGCGCTCCCTATGCTCGTAACGCGACTTGGCGAGATTGAAGAGCTTTTTGCCTTCACCCTGTCCCCAAATATCGACGTAGCCCTGCTCGGTCTGAACGAGGTTAAAGGCGACATTGAGGACGATCGTCAGGTGTTCGGTACAGTAAGCGTTATAGAACTCATCGCCTTTAAGTTTATCGAGGTAGGGGACTTTGTCAGTCGGATTGCGCTTCCAGCTGCGATCCAGCCACCCGCGGTAGAAGGCGAGGGTCTCTTCGAGGTTAATCGTTTGGACCCAATCAAAATGGTAGTTCGGTGGAAATACCGGGCCGTCATTTAACTCGTTGAGCAAACGTAGAGTGATATGAATATTGCGAATCAGGGTCTCCTGATCGAGCCCCTTAGCCTTGGCCTTTAGAATATACACATTGGCAGGATAGCCCAAGACGGCGTCATCCTGAGTGAGCCGCCAGCGCATTTCGTGGTAGTCGATCGGTGCATTTCGGGTGATGCCGTCGCCGAGATAGGCGGTGAGATGCGACATGCTGTTCTCGGTCTTATGTGAGCTATTCGATGATAGGTCGCTGAAGTTGAGGTTGTAGTTCTCGGCATGGGCGAATGCGGCCAAGGCAAAAATCGGCGTGCGTTTGTCCGTCGGATTAAAGCCATAAGAAATTCGTAGCTGCTGATCGATCAGCTCGGAACCGCGGACTTCAGTACCGTCGGCGGTGGCTACACGAGGAGGATAATCTTTCCAATAAAGGCTCGCCGGCTGCGGGTAGTCGGGATCGGTCGACAGTAAGTCCCACTTTCGATCCGCAACCGGAATCGGATGGATACCGACGCGACCTGGCGCCACTTGGTAATGCAGCTCACGGACAAATGTTGGCCTAAGCCCGCCGCTCTGCACGACCGGAACTCCAGGCGCCAGCATGATGCCGACGGAGCCGAACTGCGACACCTGAAGTCCATTGTAGCGCCTCTGGAGCGCCTCAGGATCTAAGTCCCAGGGACCTTCTACGGTAAACGGTCCTTGAAAGTGGGCTGGGTTGCCGGAAACGTAACCAGACCCACTGGGACGGTCTGCCTGAAGAGCCGACTCCCGGGTCTTGCAGGAACCGATGCTCATGGTCGACAAGATCAAGGCCATAGCGTGGGCTATTCGCAAGGTTCACCCCCGTAGATGCGCTGCGCTAAATAGACCGTTGACGCCAGTTACTGGGCAAAAGGTCTATCTTGCGTTTGAGCTGAGTGGAAGTCTCGCATATTATCGTCGTATTCCCAGCTAAAGGTCAATCAACGAGTCGCCCAGTCCCACTGGTTTACACCTAAGGTCTTTGATAGTGAGCCTGGATCTGGCTCCAACAGTTGCGCACATAATCCTTCTGTAAAAGCTCCGTATTTAGCGCGTACGCGGTCGGCCGCAGCAGGCTGGCAGATTCAAACATAAACGCCATGGTGTTAGCCAAATACTCTGGCCGCAGCTCGACCTTGCTGGCCTGCTCGAAGGCTCCGGCGTCAGGGCCATGCGGACTCATGCAGTTATGCAAACTCCCACCACCAGGCACAAAGCCGCCGGACGGCTTGGCATCATAGACGCCATGGATCAGCCCCATATATTCGCTCATGACATTGCGGTGGAAATAGGGCGGCCGAAAGGTGTGCTCGGCTACCATCCACCGCGGTGGGAAGATGACGAAGTCGATGTTGGCAGTACCAGCGACAGGCGTTGGTGACGTCAACACCGTAAAGATCGATGGATCCGGATGATCGTAGCTAACGCTGTTGATTGTATTAAAACGCCGCAGATCATATTTATAAGGCGCATAGTTGCCGTGCCAGGCAACGACGTCAAAAGGCGAATGACGACAGTCGGCAACCCAAAGGTGACCATCGTATTTGGCGACGATTTGCATAGACCGAGCGCCTTGCTCATACCAAGCCACGGGAGTCAGAAAATCGCGCGCATTAGCCAGACCATTGGCGCCGATCGGGCCGCGGTAAGGAAGGCGAAAATGCTCACCGTAATTTTCGCAGACATAGCCTCTAGCAGACCCGTCTTTTAGCTGTACCTGAAATTTGATACCACGCTGAATCACGGCAATTTCGTGCGGCACCAGATCGATTAACCCGAATTCTGTGACCAGGCGTAGGGCACCTTGTTGCGGCACAATCAAAAGATCGCCATCAGCGTTGTAAAAACAGCGATCGGTCATCGACTCATTGGCGTTGTAGAGATGAACCGCACAGCCGCTGTGCGTCGCCGCGTCGCCATTGGCACAGATCGTGGTCAAGCCAGCGATGAAATCAGTCGGCGCGGTCGGCGCCGGCTGAGCATCCCAGCGCAGCGCATCGGGAGAGTGCGGCACCGAGGTGATTGGGGCCGTAACCAGCAATGGCTGCGCCAAAGGGCGATAGTTTGACTGCACGACACTGGGTAAGATCCGGTACAGCCAGGAGCGTTGATTTTCATGATTGGGGGCGGTAAAGGCCGTGCCACTCAGCTGCTCCGCATAGAGTCCGTGGGCGGCTTGCTGGGGGCTGTTTTGCCCCAGCGGCAGGCTCAATTCTTCGGCGGCCGACTCAAAGGCGTTGCCAAACCCAGATAAGTACCTTAAATCACTCATTAAAAACCCCGGTGGCTTTTTCCTTGGTTGCGCGATAAGTGGACTCTCTACCGGCTCTAGGGACGGCGCAACTTATTTTTTGTCGCGCAATTGGCTAGTATCAGGGACCACCCGCCACTGGAAGGGCAGCCATGACCACCTATGCTTCGATTCTTGCGGTCGGTTCCGAGCTCCTGTGCGGGCAGATCAGCAATGGCAACGCCGCCTGGCTGTCGTCCAAACTGTTCGCCATCGGCATCGATACCAAGCGCCATCTGACCGTCGACGACATCGAAGCCGAGATCACGGCGGCCATCACCGCGCTGACCAAGGACGTCGACCTCCTATTGATCACTGGCGGTCTGGGCCCGACCTCTGATGATCTCACGCGCAACGGAGTTGCCGCCTGGGCCGGATTGCCGCTGCAGTTTCATCAGGCCTCCTGGGACCGCATCGAGCAGATATTCCAGCGCCTTGGCGCACCAGCCGGCGACTCCAATCGGCAGCAGTGCTACTTTCCCCAAGGCGCCACGGTGTTGGTCAACGAAGCTGGCACGGCCAATGGCTTCATGATCCAAGCGCATGGCAAAGAGGTCTGGGTCCTTCCCGGACCACCCAAAGAGGTCGAAGCCATTTGGCTAGCGCACGCGAGACAAGCCCTCACCGCCCGCACTCCTGCAGCCGACCGCAAGGTGCAGCGCAAGTGGCGCACGATCGGCAAGGGGGAGTCGCAGCTGGCCGAATTGGTCAGCCCCCTCTTCGTCGGTCATCAGGACCTTGAAATCGCCTACCGGGTCCATGCACCATATGTCGAACTCAAGCTGCGCTTTCCCGCCCACACCGCGACCCGTTACCAGGCCGTCTGTAGCCAGATCGAGCAAGTCCTGCGCCCCTGGCTGTTTGAATCCGATGAGTTCAACACACCCGAGGCCCTAGTCGAGCGATTGATTCACTTTGCCTCAGTCGATATCTATGACGGCGTCACGCAAGGCCATCTTTCCGAGCTTTTGGCGCCGCACCTTCGCAACGTCGGCAAGGAGCCTAGACCCATTACGCTCATGACTTCCTGGGAGGGCCATGAAGATCCTGCTGGCTTCGTCGAGCAAGCCTTGACCTTCCAAATGGATACCGAAGTGGCATTGGCGATTGCCGGCATCAATGCGCAAGGAGGCTGGGCGGTTGGTTTGCGCCTTGGCGAACAACGCTTCATCGAAGAGCGTCCCTCGTTCTATCGTGGCGACACGCAGCGCCCGCGCAATTTAAAAGCCATTGCCTCGCTTGCCGCCAAGGCCTGGTTTGACCTTTTGACCAGCGAGCTAAACTAAGGTGTCAGCCACCACGCCCTTTCGCCGTGCCTACGTTGAGATCAGCAACATCTGCAATCTCAAGTGCTCATTTTGCCCGACGGTCGAACGCGCCAACCAGGTGATGAGCCCGGATCTGTTCGGCAAGGTGGCAGCGCAGCTCAGTGGCATGGTCGACGAAGTCTGCCTGCACCTCATGGGTGAGCCGCTCAATCACCCGGAGTTCAGCGCGATCCTCGAGCTATGCCGCGTCCATCATCTGCCGGTCAATCTGACGACCAACGGCCTGATGCTGACCGGCGCACGTCGGGACTTAGCCCTTAGCCAGGTCGTTCGCCAGGTCAATCTATCGCTGCAAAGCTTCGAAGCAAACTTTGCCGGCAAAGACGTCTCCGGTTATATGCAACGGATCTTTCAGTTCACCCGGCTGGCCGAGGAGCGCCGTCCAGATCTGTATATCAACCTGCGCCTATGGGACCTGGAAGGTGTGCAAGCACACAGCGCCGTCAATACGGCCGTGCGCGCACACATCGCCGAGGAATTCGGCGTCGTGGCAGAAGATCCAGCCGTGGACATTCGCCGAAAGAAAAACCTGCTACTGCGCGGCCGCATCTATCTCAACTTCGATTCACGCTTCACCTGGCCTAGCCTTGACCTGCCAAAGAGGCAACGCCCTGGCTTCTGCCACGGACTATCCAGCCACTTCGGTATTCACGCTGACGGCACCGTCGTACCATGCTGTCTGGATAAAGAGGCCGTCATCAACCTCGGCCAAGTACAAGATGAACCCCTACAATCGATCTTGTCTAGTCTCCGCGCTGTCGCCATGCGACAAGGCTTCGCTAAAGGCGCACTGATCGAGGACCTATGCCAGCGGTGTACATTTATCGACCGCTTTGACCGCAAAGCCCAGCGCCTCCAAGATTTACACCGTTAGGCTGGGTCATCAGATCTTCAATGCCTGCCGGGTGGATAAAGCGCTACAAAACCGGATCGCAGGGCTCAGCCAGTCCTAGCCAGCACCGCTAATCTAGAACTCACAAAGTGGCGGCAAGCTCGACGATAGGTTCTCCAGTGCGCAACAGGCCCAGGACCTTCGCAAAGTGCTTCGAGAAGATCTTTTGCAGTTGCTCGTTGGACGTGTTGCCAGTCTTTAGGAGCACAATTTGGGGCGGCGAGCCGAGGCGCAGAACCAGTTCGACAAAATCCGCATCCTTGGTGATTAATACGACAGCCTCATCCCGAGCACGTGTAAATATCTCTAGGTCTTTGGCATCTCTTAATCCGATGTCCTTTAGTGTCTGGCAATTCACATTGAACTCAGTCGCAAGCCAAACCGCGAGCTTCGGCGACAGGTGAGCGTTTAACCAAAACTTCATCATGCGACGTCCACAATGGGATGGTCCAGCCGAGCCACAATATAGCGAAGACATGCAGAAATATCGGATTTATTCAAGTCCGGCAGCTCCTCGACGATTTGATCCGGCGTCATACCTGTAGCCAATAATTCAAGAACATCAATGACTCGAATACGCATCCCACGAATGCATGCCCGACCACCGCACTGCTCGGGATCAATCGTAATAATACTTTGCCAGTCTGCGGATCTAGTAATGGCCTTTGACATATCAATCACCTCGTTATCGCTTCAACAATATAGCGTAAAGCCGTACCGCTGTCAGCTGTTGCAAATAGAATCGCTTTTATCTAGTCCCTGCGCAGTTACCTGGCGGCCTGGCTTCGCTGCAACTGATTGAGGATCTATGCCAGCGGTGCATATTTATCGACCGCTTGGCCGCGTCAGTTGCATCCACCGATTTTTACCGGTGCGGCGGTCATATTATTGCCACCGGCTGGACCAGACTTAAATTTACTAGCGGCGATGTCAAACTGGGTTTGTCCAGAGCCAGTGGAGGCGCCCTTCTTATCTGCTTGGTTTTTGTCTGAATATTTATTGCCTCCAGCACCATCATTTTCCCAAATGCGATCGACGATGATGAATTGAGTGCCGGCAATGGTGGCGCACTTTCCACACATGCTGTGTCGTAACGCCATCGACACCTGCAATCGGCTTGCCGTTGATTTCTTCGTCGCCTGTGTAGGTCATGGCGCTGCCATCAGGTTGCCGGCATTGCACAGGATCCCTTGTGCCCATGCTAAGGCGTCCAGTCACTTCGGCGGTGACCGCGGCATAGGTGGCTCCAGCGGCGCTGGCACCGGCCCCATTGTTGTTTGAATCATACAATCCAAATGATGCTCCACCTTTGAGGCCATCGATCAACGGCAACTGGGAGGAGCGGAGTTTCTCAACACAGCCGATCTACGATCGCAGCCGCGCACTCTGCCTCTTCCCGACAAAACCAGTTAGCCGTAGGTTATTCCCGCGCCGTCTTGCCAGTAGGCAATCGGTCCGCGTCAGTTGCGCCCCTAGGTCGACTCTCTGGCGCTGGGACCTCGTCCGCCAACCGCTTGAGGACCAAGGTGGCCTCATCGGCCAGTGCCGACTGAAAATTTGCCAGCTCCAGCGGAGTATGCCGGCTTTTAAGAAAGCTGTCGGTGCGCTTAACGATATCCTCTTGGGTATCGCGCAGCACCCTATAGATTCCTGTCTTCTTCGAGTTCTCCAACAGACTTAGATCCATGTATTTATCCTGCTCTCCGCCGTCAAGCGGCCTCAACGCCCGCCTCAGCCTCAGACTCTGCGCGAGTAGAGGCACCACCTTACCCTGATTCAGCGCCGCAGGGACCGCCTGGGCTTCGACCCACACGGGCACGGCAAGCGACGTCAAGGGTTCGCCAAGCATGACCCACATCGTCGCCAATTCCCCCTGATCACCCGGCCCACGGCCCTGGAACACGATCGCCGAGCGTGTGCTATCACGGTCTATGGTGTCGACGCTGGCATACCAAAGCGGGGTGGCGGGGTCACGTCTGGCTAGTTCACCTAGGGTCGGAGTAGTCACCAAGGCATGGCCGAAATCACGAGCTAAGCGGTTATAGATCGATGCCACATCGACCTTGTCACCGAGATCATCAACCAGCTTGGCCGCCCTGTCATAGCGCAGATACCCAGCGCCTTTGCCGGAAGCCCCCGAGCGCGAAAAATTGGTGTTAATCATGCGTTTACCCTGCGCTTCGCGGACCGAGAACTTCTCAAACCCGTGATTATGCACCTCATAGATAAACACCTCCCCCGCCGCATCAAATACGACAAAGTTGGTCTGTGCACCCAAATCAGGACCGATATTCGCTGTCAGATAACGCTCGAAATCCGCCACCGAGCTGCTGGTGCGCAGCGCGTCAGACATGATCGCACCCTCGAGGTCATGCACTTCACCGGCGACGCTCGGCAGGTTATAGGCGACCGTATTGAAGATGGCGAACCCGCGCTCGTTGATGCCGGCATAGACCATCCGCCCTGATGGTGCCGAATCATCGACCAGGCCGACGAATTTATATGGCTTTTCCTCAACAAAGACCATACGACTGACTAGCGAATCGGTATCGCGGTTCTTCCAGATCAAGGGGGCCTTATGGGATGTGGCTGAAGCCTCCCAGGCGGCACTGGTACATGCCCCGGCCCTGGTCCCAGGTATCAGGCCTAAAGCTGCCAAGAGAAGGCCTTGCTGACACCACATGCGCGCTGATTGAATCGCCATGAAAACATTCCTCTGTGCAACGTTCGAAACGACGCTCTCTCTTCTTTCTCTCCTAACCGAAGGTTCAACGCAACCGCAACAGCACCATGTCCGCAGGTCTCAGTCCCATGAGCGACGACGCCTGCGTCAGAACGCCTGCCTCTTTTGCCACTAAACGCGCACGTGAACCGCCTAGATAGTAAAATCCTTCTCCATGACCGTCTTGCGTTTGTCGGCCTGGGCCCGCTCAATCGCCCGCAGGCATTCGCGTTCAACCACCTTCGTCAAGGCCTCCATAACCGCCGCCGCAGTGTTCATGCCAGCCTTGTCCTTGATCAATTTTTTTACTTTGCTAGACACAACGAGGACGTCAGTCATGGTAACCTCCAAGGGGCTATCGAAGATCATTGCTATCAATCTCGCAACTCTACACCATCTAAAGTGCGGACATGAAAAAATTAGCCACATGGTTAGGTATCCTTGGACTCCTGGTCATCCTGCTCTTGGTCGCCGTGCGCCTGGCCGTCGGCTTTTTCGTAACGACCGACGGCGTCAAGAGCCTGGTCAATGCTCTGCTTGAGCGCGCCGCACACAGCGTCATGCCCACCCTGATGACAGAGGTTAAAAGCATTGAGCTTAGCGGCATCGCCGATCTTGAGCTGCGCCAGGTCCGAATCCTGAACAGCAACAAGCAAGATACATCCTTAGTGCTGGAACGAACGCGTATCTCCCCGGAATGGGCCACGATCTTAAGCGGCGGGGCCTGGCAGTTCAGCACGTCGACGCTGGTCGAAGGCGACGGCCGACTAAACATCGCCACCACAATACCGCGCCAATTCTTCTTTGGCAGCAAGGACCCAAGTCTTTTAGATGAGGGTCGCATCCTACTCAATGGAACTATGACCAATGTCGACGCGGTCAAACTAGCAGGACTGCTGTTTTCCGATAACGCCGCACCAGGCTTCTATCTGAGCCAAGGCCTCATCAATGCCACGATCGAATTTTCCCAACCCCTCGGCAGTCGGCATCAAAACCACCAGCGCAGCGGACGCGTCATCGGCAAAATCGAGTCACCGGAATGGACCATTGACGCAGACAAGCCGAGAAAGCTGCCATCCGCACCGATTGAACTCAATCTCGAACTGGAACAAGGCAAGGTGTACTTGCGCCGGCCCGTCGTCATGACGGGACGCAGCGGCCAAGCCACCATCACCGGAGCACTCAATTTACCAAGGCAGAGCCTCGATGAAGAGGGCTGGAATCTAGAGGTTATGGTGAGCGATGATCACGGCTTGGCCAGCTCTTTGGCGAAGCTATTCAAGTGTAAGGGTGCCCCAATATCACCACGCTTTACGATTAAAGGCGCTGTGAGTGCGACCGATTGCGGCTAGGTGCGGAAAGCCTGGGGCGTCACAGCTGAAGCTCTCACACTACTCGCTGCGGCTTAGCTCTCGAGTTTGCTTCAAGACTCCCTCAGTCTCGACCAACGCAGCTGGCACCACCCTAAAAAGACCCCTAAGAGGGGCAGTCCAGACCACATGTATGCTAGCTGCAGTTCGTGTTTAGGATCTGCATTCAGATCAAGCCGCTTCACTTTCCGAGCGAACTTTACCCCACGTTTTTCCATCCACTCGCGTTCACCTGGTTTTAACCCTTCCCATAATACGTCTCTGATCACCCCACGGTAAGCGCCCTGACCGGCAAGTTTATCCTTTTGCTGAGTTCTGGAACAATCACTACCCGCGACCAGTGAAACAAGATCATTCGGACCAGACGTCTTATCGACGAGCGGAAACGCCGAGCAAAGCACGGCTTGACCACGGGGGTCTGCATAAACATCGAGTCGTTTTGCTAGCACGGTGACGTTTCTCGTGTCGAATACACTAAGAAAGACCAGTTGTGCTGGGGTCATGGTCTTATGTCGCGAATCGAGACCATGAACGTAGTGAGGAATGGCGGGCAGAGCGCAAAGCGCATACAGGAATGCGCACTTCAATACGTATTGACGCAACAAGGGGTCCGGAATCTGCATTCTTTTGAAGGCTTCGCGCGGAGACAGGTGGCGCAGGTCGATAGAGGGTTTGATACTACGGAAGCACTCGACGAATTGGTGAAAAAAGGGGCTTCTTTCGATTGCAGTAAATTTTATGACCTTAGGCTCTCCCATAGAGGTTACATATGTCACAACCACTTGAGACGGCCCATCAGGCGAAAAGGTGCCATAGCGTCCCGGAATTCTATAGACGTAGAGATACCGAACATTCGCAATGGACGTTTCCCAGGTACGGAACCGAGTTTTAACAATTAAGTGGTTGGCATTTAATTGCACGATCACATGATGCGTGATGGCCGTACCAAACTCAAACTCCTGAAAGGCAGGCCCATGAGCTTTAGGAAAAAGATGATCGTCAGACTTTTGCTGATGATATTCAAGCACTAGAGCGCCCCTTGGAATCCTCAGATAAAGACACCCACGCCGTAAAAAAGTCTCTATCCATGCTTCAATGATTCGGCAGAATGTACCTATAACTTTAACCGGGAGTGCAGCAGTTTATATGGGTCCACTAAAATCCCGGTCACCCCTGTGAAGGCCCTGACAAGCATCCTTTTCACGAGCGTTCCCCCGATCAAAAGTGCTATGAAACGGTGTGCTCCAATACTCAAGGCCGTCTGAGGTTGCTTTGCATGGGTCTTAGCGTTTCCGGCAAGGATGTGCTGATCGAAGGGCTAGGAGTCGATGCCGAGGCCCGTTGCCAGCATTGGTCGAGCCTGGTTGATATCGTCGCACAGCGCTACCCATGTTGCGGGCGCTGGTTTGCCTGCTATCAGTGCCACGAGGCGCTAGCCGACCACGCGGCCGAGCGCTGGCCGGCCGCTACGTTCGCTACCGAGGAGGCCATCTACTGCGGCGCCGGAAGGCACCGACTGACGATCTCGGCCTATCTGCACAGCCAGGATCAATGCAGCCAATGTGGAGCCGCTTTTAACCCTGGCTGCCGCGAGCATCGCGCGCTTTACTTCGCCGAGCCTCCGGCCCACGATTAACCTTTTACCGACTCAATATGGTCGACAAAGTCCTGCTGCGCGCGACCCAAATCGCCAGATACCGAAACAACGCCATGGGCTCACCTGATGGCGTTAGCGGCTAGTATTTTACGGCCTGTAGTGGCAAGTTAGAATCAGACGCCTTGCAACATCAGGTATTAAGGGACTTCCGGCATGAGCGACATGACTCGCCGCCACTTTGGCATGACTGCCGCTGCAACCGCTGCGTTAGCTTACGCCGCTACGGCCGTGCCAAAACTGGCGATTGGCAAACCCAAACCCCGGCTTTTGCCCTTCCCAAGAGGATTTATCTGGGGCTGTGCGACGGCTGCTTATCAGATAGAAGGCGCCACCGACATAGACGGCCGCGGCCCGTCGATTTGGGATACATTCTCCCATACCCAGGGCAAAACCTACCACGGTGACACCGGCGACATCGCCGATGACTCTTATCATCTCTACAAGGATGACGTAGCGGCGCTGAAAGCTTTGGGAGTTCATGCCTACCGCATGTCGATTTCCTGGTCGCGAATATTCCCTGAGGGAAAAGGACGGGTGAACCCGCAAGGCATCGATCACTATAAACGGGTCATCGACGAGTTACTGGCCCACCACATTAGGCCGTTCATTACCCTGTTCCACTGGGATCTACCGCAGGCTCTAGCCGGTGGCTGGCAGTCCCGGGACACCGCCTTGGCTTTCGCAGACTATGCGGCTTTTGTTGCCAAGCAGCTTGGCGACCGCGTCAGCCATTTTATGACCACCAATGAGTTTACCTGCTTTACCGACTTGAGCTACGGTAGCGGTCAGTTTGCCCCGGGCCTGCGATTGCCGCCGGGTCAGGTTAACCAAATTCGCCACCATGCTATTTTAGCGCACGGCCTGGGCGTGCAGGCGATTCGGGCCAATACCCCCAAGGGTACCGCCGTGGGTTTAGCCGAGAATGCCCATGTGTACGTCCCAGTGGCGGAAACCGCCGAAGACATCGCTGCCACCCAGCGCGCCACACGCGACCGCAACGCCCCGTTCTTAACGGCCGTGATGGAAGGTCAATATATCGACAGCTATCTGCAGCAAGCGGGCGCTGACGCTCCAAAGGTTCAGCCGGGCGATATGCAGGCGATCGGCAGTCCGTTGGATTTTGTCGGTCTTAATATCTATACCCCTGACTACGTCAGTGCCGATCAGTCGGCCAAGGGCTATAGGGTCGAAGCTGTCCCAAAATCTTATCCGAGGATGGATCAACCGTGGCTCTTGGTTGGCCCGGAGTGCATGTATTGGGGGGTCCGTAATGTCTGTGACCTATGGAATCCTAAAGTCCTATATATCACCGAAAATGGCTGTTCCTGCGATGACGCCGTAACCGACGACGGCCAAGTGCACGATACCGACCGCATCATGTACCTGCGCAACCACCTGACCCATCTGCAGCGCGCAACGAGCGAAGGCTATGCAGTCAAAGGCTACTTCCAATGGAGCCTTCTCGACAACTTTGAGTGGGCCGACGGCTACAGCAAGCGCTTTGGCCTGTACTACGTCGATTACCACACCAGAAAGCGCACCCCCAAGCTTAGTGCTTATTGGTATCGCAAGTTGATTGAGAGCAACGCGGTAGTCTAAGGACGCTAGCCCCATCGATGGGGTCCGGGATCATTGTCGATGCCGGGGCGTGTTTTGCTGTCGCATGGCGGCAATATATGCCCCATGACACATGTCATGGTGGGTTCTACCATTTAACCATTGGTTAGTTTCTTCGCTAGGACCGCTTCCCGCATGCCGGTTTTTAGGGCCTCTAAGCGGACGCGCACGGCATCAGCTGGAGATCCAGACCCGGCGGCTAAAATCTGTGCCGCAAGCAGTCCGGCATTGTGCGCTCCGCCGATGGCCACCGTTGCGACCGGAACACCACGGGGCATTTGCACAATCGAATAGAGGGCGTCCAAACCAGAAAGCGGCGCAAACGGGACGGGGACACCAATCACTGGCAAGGTCGTAAAAGCTGCCACCATTCCTGGCAGATGGGCTGCACCACCAGCGCCAGCTATAATCACGGCAAAGCCATTGCCACGAGCTCCGCGGGCAAACTCTGCCATCTCATCAGGGGTACGGTGTGCCGACACGACTTTAGCCTCGACATCGATTTCCAGCTCGCGGAGGATCGCGACCGCCTCCCGCATTACGGGATAGTCGGAGTCGCTGCCCATGATCACCGCTACCTTGTTTGCCACATCGAACTCCAAAGTGCCGAAGTTTATCAGGACATTTGCTCCTGCCACTCGGCGACGGCGAATTTTGCGCGAGAAAGGCGTTGAGAAAACTCCGCCTCCGAGTCGGCAAAAACATTGACATGCCCTAGCTTACGTCCGGGCCGACTCTCACACTTGTCGTACCAATAGCTCATAATCCCTTCAGAGCTCATCGTAAATGGCTTATCGATAAGCGCTGCAGGCCCGTCAGGACCAAGGACGTTGACCATACCAAAAAAGGGACTCGTTGCCATACTGCCGAGTTCTAGACCGAGGAGCGCCCGCCAGTGATTTTCGAATTGGCTGGTTCGCGCGGCGTCGAGGGTAAAATGCCCCGAATTATGCACACGTGGGGCTATCTCGTTGATGACCAGCCGATCATCCGCGGTCACAAAAAATTCCACTGCGTAGGTACCAGTGAGGTCAAAAAGAGCGCCCACCTCGCGCGCTAACTGCTGCGCCGCTTCGGCAACCGCTGCAGAGACCCCAAGTCTTTCTGCTGGGCCGCATGCGGATGCGCATACTCCCTTAGTTTGATAAGTCAGGATCGTCGGATAACTAGCGACTGTGCCAGTCACACCTCTAACGGCAACGACCGCCAATTCAGCAACAAAAGCAATCGCCTCTTCTGCATAAAGTGGCACGCCATTCTCTACGGCCACGCGCGCAAAGCGCTCAGCCTTGACCCTATCAAACTTGTTTGGATGAACAAACAACGTCCCTAGCCCATCATAACCTGACCGCGCCCACTTAAGGACAAAGCCCTGGTTAAAGGTATGAGGGAGGCCCTCAAGCCATGTGTCGCAAGTGGCGCCGTCGCTTCCAAGCTCAGAGTAAGGAGCCGTCGGGAGTCCATTCGCCGCTAACTTATACTTCTGCTGCAGTTTATCGCTACAAAAGGCAAACGCAGCTAACGATGGGCGCATGTTAACGCGCGCGCCTCGTTGCGTCAGGTGATGCTGGACCTCGGTAAGGACACTAGGATTCTTGCTCTCTTGCTCAAAGGCCACAACGTCCAGATCTTGCACAAACTCGGCTAAGACCCGCGGGTCACCAACGTCGCCAAGTCGGACCGAAGCCTTGGCTCGAAGCGCCCCTGGATCATCGGACCGTGCCGCTAAGACATGGGCCTCTAGACCCATGCTATCAGCGGCTTCGAGCAGCATCCGCCCAAGCTGCCCGGCCCCAATAACCCCAACCCTCGGATGACCTTTGATATCAACCATTTGCCTGCCAATCGTATGAAGCACGAGTACCGTCTGCTAAAACACGACATTTATATCGCGTGTAGGTTTTAACTCGTTACCCTGCAAGCGGCAAGAGGGAGGTTGCGGGTCATTTGATGAGGCCGACTAAATCCTTAATATGGCAGTTTTTTTCGACTGGATGCCGCAGCGGCTTTTGCAGCATGAGCCGGTATTTATTCCGACGCCCGTCACGCTTGCGCTCCAGGTAACCGGCGTCTTCGAGCTCAGCGACGATGCGTTGGACCGCTCGTTCCGTGATGCCGACAAAAACAGCAACGTCGCGAAGGACGACGTCCGGGTCGCGAGCCAGGCAAATCAAAACGTGCGCATGGTTGGTGAGAAATGTCCAATCAGGTAGTTCAGACGCTACAGCAGCAAGAGCAGACTTTGCCTTCATCTAACCAAAACCCCAATGACTGTCATAGCAACGAAATCATGACGATGATATCGGATAGCCCACTGCAGCGCGACACCTATCATTCCTCCTCATTAAAGGTAGGCGTAGGCGCCGCCACGCGCACGCCGAAGCAGATCACCGCTGTCGTCGATCCGGAGGATATGCACCCATTCATGCTCGATCAATTGCCGGACGTTTTCATGCTTAGCGATGACCGACTCGATGGCATGCTGCGGCGCTGCGATGAGCACGCTCAGGCGCAGCAGCTCATGGACGAACTTGGTGCCGTCATGCAGTCGTCGGAATACCATATAGATGCCGATGCGCGACCGACCATGTCCGTTCCATTGGGCACCGGAGCCTGCTAGCTTCGGCGCTTCTGGCAACCGACACCCGGTAACTGCCATGAAGCACGCTCTCGCAGGTGAGGCACCGATGTGGACAGATAGCAAGGCACTCAAATACTGCTCAATGAGACCATCGAGGCGCACCATTCGATCGATACGCTCAAGAACGACGTGGCGGGCCTCAAGACCGAGGAGCAGATGGAGTGCTGCAGCCCGGCGTCGCTTCCGGCTCCCACATTTCGCCTCGTGTACTTACGGAAATCTGCCGCATATGTTACAAAAAATTAAATATTATCAGCACATTAATCAATATAGGACTTGACTGATTCAAGTTTTTCGTGCACTATTCCGATAGCCATAGGAGGGCGAGGCTGGCGGCCAGCATTCCCCCCGCGAAGCACACAGGACTTGTGTCAATGGTCCACCGGTTGATCGAGCAGAACAAATACGTCCCGACGGGACACGCAAAGAAACGACTCGACGGCCGCGAGGTGTCCATCAAAGAGGTTAGAGCCGTCCTCGTGAGCGGCAAGCGGGATTCAGACCGGGATAAATTTCACGTTTTTGACGATGGCGGCAACAGAATCAACAGGTGGTCATATGCCTTCGTGAAGCGGGGACTCGATAGAAAACTCAGAGTGTGTGTTTCTCTCCTGACAGACGACATCGATAAGCAACTATTGATCGTAACCGTCGTTGACGAGGCTTAACATGAGCACGAAAAGAGACATCACCTTCAATCACCTTGGGTTTCCGATCAAGTTGATCAATTGTCCGCATATCTTGGTCGAGGGAGAGCTTGTTCCTGACGTGAACTATGAACGGCTTGAGGAGCTGATGTTCCGCGTATTGCCGCTGAAGCCGACACGCCTCACCGGCGCGGAGCTGAAGTTCATCCGGCATCATCTCGGAAAAACCCAATGGCAATTCGCAAAGTGGCTTGAGGACAGCGTCGACGCCTCTTCCATTTCTAAGTGGGAGGCTCAAGACCTGGAGCCGACGGGTATGATTGATTCGATGGAGCGATCCATTCGGATGCAGCTCATCGTCTACATGCTGAAGCAACAACGTCGTACCACAGTGCCCGTCACCGTTATGGAAAGAGTCTCTGCGAGCATCGCCACAAAGACGGGTGGTCCGCTCGTGCTCAAGATGCCGCTCCCAGCAAAACTTCCCAACGACTTTCTCTCGGTGGCTGCCTTGGCATGATTCCATGCATCGGTGCAGGCTCTGCCGGTGGTCAGCCACTCCGCGGCAGCCCGCTGATCATCCTAAGCGCCCGGAAAGCCCACGGCGCGCCGCAACCACAACGTCCACACTGCCCCCGACACACCACACCGCTTTTATTCGGCCTAGGTCACGATCCGGCATGCCTCAGCAAAATCCAGCCGCGGATTGCGCGGAAACAGCTTAGCCTTGTCACCGTAGCCTAAGTTGCACACCAAGTCAGACTTCCAGGTCGTCCCAGTGAAGAACGCCGCATCGACCTTCTCCTTATCAAACCCAGCCATCGGCCCGCAGTCCAGACCAAGCGCACGCGCCGCCAGAATAAAATACGCTTCTTGCAGCACCGCATTGTGCACCGCGGTCGCTTCGGCCAACACTGCGTTACCGCTAAACCAAGACTTCGCATCGGCTTGCGGAAAGAGCTTCGGTAGCTTTTCAAAGAATGCACTATCGTGGGCGAAGATCGCCGTCACCGGTGCGCTTTTGGTCTTTTCGACATTCCCAGGAGCCATCGCCGCTAGTAGCTTGTCCTTGGCGGCCCCAGGGCGGACAAAGACAAACCGGCCAGGACTGCTGTTGGCGCTGGTTGGCGCCCATTTCATGACGTCATAAATCTGCTTGAGAAGGTCATCACTCACGGGCTTGTTCAGCCATTCGTTGTGGGTTCTGGCTTCATGAAATAGCTTTTCGATTCTGACCTGGCTCATCACATCTCCTGGTGAAAATATTCAGCTCTTGTAAGCCGGCAAGGCCATCACAGTATGAGTCGAGCCAAAATCCGGATACCGCGCCAAAGCCTGGGCAAAGGCCATGGTCGCCTCCATATTGGTGATCAATGAACAACCAAACTGCACCGCAACCTGGCGGATCCGCGCGCCGTGGCTCAGCTCTTGGCGCTGTAGCTCCTTGGGCACGTTGATGACCAAATCAATCAGTCCGGAGCGGATCGCATCCAACACGTCATCGGCTTCACCCGGCCACCCCAAGCGCTTCACGGTAAAGCCATGCTGCTGCAGATACTTCGCGGTCCCTGCTGTGGCGTATATCGGCAGGTTAATCTTGGCAAAATATGCGGCGCATTCGAGGAACTTGACCTTTTCGTGCTCGGGTCCAGCCGAGACTAAGACCCCTTTGTGTGGGCGACGGCATTTCGCGGCCTCCAGCGACAGCAGTAGGGCCTCTTCAAAATTGCGGCCGATGCAGCCCACTTCACCGGTGGAAGCCATTTCAACGCCGAGAACCGGGTCGGCACCCGCCAAGCGGGTAAAGCTAAACATCGGTGCTTTGACCCCGACATGCGGCAGATCGTCTTCAGGAATGCGCAACAAACGCGGCTGTGTCCCGATGACCACGGCCGTAGCGGCGTCCGCTAAGTTTAGTCCCACCACCTTCGAGACGAAAGGAAAGGAGCGAGCAGCGCGGGCATTGCATTCGATGACTTTGATATGATTGTGCTTGGCGAGAAACTGGATGTTGAATGGACCATTTAAATTTAGGCCGCGAGCGATCAACCTTGCCGCGCCGCGCACTCGCCGCACGGTTTCGACATAGAGGCGCTGTGCCGGCACGACCATCGTCGCATCACCGGAATGAACACCGGCGTTTTCGACATGTTCGCTGACGATCGCGGTGAGGATCTCACCGTCTTTGGCGACGCCGTCGAGTTCGATTTCACGAGCGCCAAGGACAAATTCCGAGATCACCACGGGGTGGTCGGTCGAGATATCAACCGCCAGCGCCAATGATTTCTGCAAGGAATCATGATCAAAAGCCACCCGCATGGCGGCACCCGATAAGACATAGCTCGGCCGTATCAGGACGGGAAAGCCGACTTCGGCAATAAAACGTTCGACGTCGGCCTCGCTTCTGGCGGCGACCCAGCGCGGTTGATCGATGCCGAGCTTGTCGAGCAGCGCGGAGAACAAGCTGCGGTCCTCCGCCATATCGATCGTCTCGGGACTGTGACCGAGCAGGCGTAGGCCCATGGCGGCCAGTGGCAATGCCAGTTTGTTTGGCAGCTGTCCGCCCATGCAGGCAATGGTGCCGACGGGGTGTTCGAGCTCGGCGATATCAAGGATCCGCTCGAGGGTCATCTCCTCAAAGTAGAGTCGATCGGAGCTATTGTAATCGGTTGAGACGGTCTCGGGATTGCAATTGATGATCACGCTGCGCCAGCCGGCTTTTTGCAGCTCGCGGCTACAGCTCACGGCGCACCAATCAAACTCCACACTGGTGCCGATGCGGTAGGCGCCACTGCCGAGGACGATGATCGACTTTTTGCCATCGTCTGGCAGGACGTCGCTGTGCTGGCCGACGTAGGACATATAGAGGTAATTAGACGGGGACGGGTATTCGCCCGCCGTGGTGTCGATCTTTTTCACGACCGGCACGACGCCAAGCTTTTGCCGCAGCTCCCTAATGCCGCGCGAGGCGACCTGCATTTGTTTTTCCGACGGCTTTGCCGGGGCCGCTCCAGGGGCAAGCGGCTGCTTGGCCAAAG
>Ga0315278_10000047_pt1 | contig 101050 bp, 92 predicted proteins | sample YL17G06_0_MG_FD_203880 | JGI IMG/M metagenome (GOLD analysis project Ga0315278, IMG submission 203880) | Sediment microbial communities from Yellowstone Lake, YNP, Wyoming, USA - YL17G06_0 | ecosystem: Environmental > Aquatic > Freshwater > Lake > Sediment | place: USA: Wyoming | collected... | reverse complement strand
CATCACCGGCGAATCGACGCCGCTGCATCGTGGCAAGACGACCTCAGTATGGCAGACCCGAATCACCTCGGAAGAGGGGAGGCTCTGCGCCGTGGTGACGCAGACGCAACTCGTGCTCGGCCCTTGACCCCGGAGCTACAGGCCACGCGCGAACCCGCTGCGGACACGCGAACCAGCTTCAGGCTGATTTCGCGACCAGCTCGAAATGTTCTACGACCGGGGGCACGGCGAAGAACGGACCGACGATAGCGCGCCACTGCGGGAACAGCGGGCCCTGCCGAAAGTCCACGGTGTGGTTTTCCAAGGTGTCCCAATAGATCATCAGGATGTAGCGCTCGGGCGACTCGATGCCGCGGTTGACCTTGTAGCCACGGAAGCCCCTTGCCTTCGACACCACGCTTTCAACGCCAAGTTTGATGGCGCCATCGAACTCCTTGCCCCTGCCCGGAGCGATGCGGATGTCGGCGATTTCCAGAATCATGGCGTGTCTCAGCAGGTGTGGGGGAACGCTTCAGTTTAGCGTTGCGGGCGGCGCGGATGACCGGGCTCAATCGAGCTTCGCGTACCCGATGATGCGCTGAATCTGCGAGCGACTTCGCAACCGGTTCGCCGCGCAAGTCAATCCACAAGGCGCGCACGCTATGCGTGCCGCAATCGATGCTCAGCAGCAGCTCGTCGCCCGCCATGGTGGCAGGGGTCCCGTCTCAGCGCAACGCTTCGCGTACGAAGTCGAGCCGGTCCTGGCCGAAGAACATCTGTTCGCCGACAAAAAAGCTTGGCGCGCCGAATACCCCTCGCGCCACCGCCTCTTCGGTGCTCGCGATCAAACGCGCCTTGACCTCGGCTTGGGCTGCGAGGGCCACACAGGCGTCGGCGTCCAGCCCCGCCTGCGAAAGCGCGGCCGCAAGTTGAACCGGATCGCCGAGGTTGCACCGGTCGCGCCAGATCGCCGCAAACATCGCATCGCAATAGCGCGCAAAGTCATCTGCTCGCGCCGATTGCAGACCCGTCGCGATGCGCATCAGCGTCAGCGTGTTCAGCGGGAAATGCGGGTTGTGGACGAATTGCACACCGTAACGCTTGGCCCAGCGGTTCAGGTCGTCGAACATCCAGCGCCCCTTGGCCGGAACCGTGACCGGGCTCGAGTTGCCGGTGGCCTTGAACACACCTCCCAGCAACATCGGTCGCCAGACGATTGACGCAGCGCAATCGGTTGCGATTCGGGGCAACTGGGTGTACGCGAGGTAGCTCGCCGGGCTGCCGAAATCGAAGAAGAACTCGACGTTTCGGGCCATGGCGTCTCCTTTAGAACTGTTCCATCCATGGCCGCAAATCGAGTTCATGCGTCCAGGCACTGCGCTGCTGAAGGTGCAGTTGCCAGTAGGTTTCGGCAACAGCGTCCGGGTTCAAGATTCCGTCCTGCGCCTTCAATTGATATCGCTGTGGGAAATTCTCGGCGATGAACTGGGTGTCGATCGCGCCGTCGATGATCACATGCGCGACGTGGATGCCTTGCGGGCCGAGTTCGCGCGCCATGCTTTGGGCGAGCGAGCGCAAGGCGTGTTTTGCGCCGGCGAAGGCGCAGAACCCGGCAGAACCGCGCAGGCTTGCGGTGGCTCCCGTGAACAGGATCGTGCCGCGCGCGCGCGGCAGCATCACGCGTGCCGCTTCGCGACCGACCAAGAAACCTGCGAGCGCCCCCATCTCCCAGACCTTGCGATAGACCCGTTCCGTGGTGTCGGTGATGCCGAATCGCACATTGCTGCCGATGTTGAACACGACAACTTCGAGCGGCGCGATCTCGCGCTCGATGCGCGCGAACAGGGCCGTGACCTCGGCCTCGACCCGGGCATCAGAGGCGAATCCAGATGCGGCCCCGCCTGCGGCACGAATCTGCTCCACGAGCAGCGCCACCTTGTCGGCGCTGCGGCGCGTCGCGCACACGCTATAGCCTCCGCGCGCAAAGCGGCGGGCGATGGCGCCGCCGGTGGCGTCGCCGGCGCCGACGACCAGAACCGCCTTGCCCGCGCCTGGCTGATCGGCCCGCGGCGCACTCAAGCGTCGCCCTTTGTCGACGAGGGCTTGAGCAAGCCTTCGCACGCGGCGCGCTGCGTGTCGCCCGCGGGCAATGCGGCGCACAACGTGTCGACACGTGCCTGCAAGCGCCGCAGCACGGCCGCGTGCGAGCCGCCTTTGTTCCAAGTCTGCAGGCGCTGGCCAAGGCGTTGCAGCGAGCGAGCGCTGCGCTCATAAAAAACGTCGGGCTGGGCCGCCGCTTCGCCCAGCAGTTGCGACGCCGCGGTTTCGATTCGCGCTTCGTCTTGCGGTGCGAGTTCGACGAGCGAACCCACATAGCTCGCACCCCATTGCAGCCGCGTCGCCGGGCCGACGCTGCTCGCAAAGGCCTGCTCGGCCCAGCGCAGCGCGCCCTCTTTGTCGCCGCGCTTCTTTGCATTGCTCGCCAGTTCGGACATCAGGTAGTAAGGCGAATGGCTCTTCGCCAGATTTGCCTGCAGCAGCGCGTCGGATTCGTCGAGCAACCCGGCTCGCTGCAACACATAAGCGGCAAACGGAATCACCGCCTGGCGCTCATAGCCGTCGGTGATGTCGCGGTCGGCGCCTGCGATGTGCTCGCGCAGTTCGCCCAGCAGCGGCGCGGGCAATGACGCCGGGCCGTCGTTCGGCACGTCGATTCGCGCCAGCTCCACCCTGGCGGAAAGCGCTGTCAGGCGATCGGCGCGCGACAACGTGGCATCGGCTTGCAGCCCGCGCAAGGCGCCATCGAAGGCGGTCAGCAGTTGGCCTCGCCCCGGCGTGGCGGGTGCGCTCAACGCGTGCACCAACTCGGTCGCGCTGTTGCCGAGCACATCCATTTGCGTGCGCGCCTGGGCCGCGTCGCCGAGCAAACGCAGTACGCGTTGATTCGCGGCCGGGTCCGCCCTTGCGCCCTTGGCCGTGGCGGCAACTGCCTTGAGCATGAGGCGGGTCGAAGCCTGCTCCTGCTCAGTCGGGCAGGCAGCCGCGATCTGCGCCAGCACGGCGGGCAGTTCAGCCTTGGCGACGGCTTGTTGTTCGTCGGTCTCCCACGAATAGAACGCGAGCAACCGCCAGTCGTTGGCGCTCAAGCCCTTGCCACCGGCGCGCGCGTCAGCGAGCACTGCGCTGACCGGGCGTTGCGCGCTCATCGACAGCGTCAGCACCTGTGTGTACTGGGCCGCGTCCACTTCGCCCGGCAGGCGCGTCAGCTCGGTGCCTTGCGGGTTGAACAGCACCATCGTCGGATAACCGCGCACCTTGAAGCGTGCGCCGAGTTTTTGCGCGCCGGGACTGTCGCCATCGATGTAGACCGGCGCGAACGCACGCGAACGCTCGATGAAATCACGCCGGTTGAACAACGTCGCGCTGAGTTGGTTGCACGGTGGGCACCATTTCGCGCCCCAGTACAGGAACAACGGTTTGCCGTCTTTGCGCGCGCGGGCGAAGGCGGCATCGACTTCGGATTCGTTTGCCGCGTGCTGCCAGGCAATCGCTGCCGGCGCAGCCGGGCTGGCGCTGGTCTGCGCCGGCGCCTGCGCTGCACTCTCGGTCTGCCTGGAGCACGCAGCCAACATGCTCAGCAGGAAAACCAGGCCGGCGTTGAAGAGGCGCAGATGAAGCATGGTCGTGTGCGTGAAAGCCGTGGGCGGCCCAGCGTACACGGTTTTGCGCGAGCGTGGGATGGCGGGGGCGATGACGCAACGCCGGGCGTGTCTCTCAGTCCACTGGCGCAGGTGCGTCGCGCACCGTCGCCAGCACCGTGTCGAGCACCGGGTCGCGCGGCGCACGCGATGTGAGCTGAGCCAGCGCCACGCCACCCAAGGTGATGGCCGCGCCTCCCAGTTTCGCGGCGTTGAATTGCTCGCCAGTCAGGCCCCAGGCCACGACGCCCGCCACGGGCGGCATCAGGTACATCAGCGGCGCGCTGCGCGCGACGCCGCGCACGGCGTTGACCCAACCCCATACGATCCAACCGAGGAACGCCGAAACGAGCACGGCCCACAACGTGCCAGCCCAGATCGCGGCGCTGACCTGCGGCCAATCCACGCCGAATCCGGCTGGCGCACTCACGAGCACGACGGGGGCGCTGCCGAGCAGCGTGGCGTAGGTCATCACGGTCACGCTGCCGAGACGTTCGATCAAGGGTTTCGCGGCCACGGTGTAGTACGAGAAGAACCAGGCTGCGACGATCAAGATCACGTCGCCCAGACTCGCCTGCCAGCTGCCGCCGATGAGTTTGTCCGACAGGAACAGCAGCACGCCCAGCCCCGCCACGGTGACGCCGATGAGTTGGCCGCGGCCCAGGTGTTCGATGCCGTGCCAGCGCAGGATGAGCAAGGTGAACACCGGGCCGCAGGCCAGGATCAGCGAACTCGAGAACGCCGTCGACCAGTGAATGCCGTAGGTCACCAGGCCGACATGGATCAGATGACCGGCGAGCCCGATCTTGAGCAGCGCGACCAGGTCGCTGCGTGTGACCCGCGGCCAGCTCAAGCCGTGGCGGGCGCAGAGCAGGGCGGTCGCGGCGAGCGGCATGATGAGGTAGCGCACGAACAGGAAGCCCCCGGGCGACAGCACGTCGAAGACGGCTTTCTGCACGCTGAAGTTGGCGCCCCAGATCAAGACCAGGATGAGTGCGACCCAAAGCGCGCGCCGCATGCGCTTGCGCTGTTCGGCGCTTGCGGCGCTCGGCGCAGCGCCGGGCGTGTGGCGCCCTGGGGACTCGTCGATCGCGGACGACTCGGACATCTTTGGCAAACCAATCTGGCTCGACGTGCGGGGACCGGCAGTGTCGCCCAACCCGGCATCGATCGCGCGCGTCAAGAAAGAGTGAGGCGCTACCATCGCCCGTCGCCCTTGCGCCCCAGCCATGAACCCGAATCCCGGATCGCACTTCCCGCACCTGCTGGCCCCGCTCGACCTTGGTTTCACCACCTTGGCGAACCGGGTGCTGATGGGCAGCATGCACACCGGGCTCGAAGATGGGAGCAAACACTTCCCGGCGATGGCGGCGTTTTTTGCGGAACGCGCGCGCGGTGGCGTCGGCCTGATCGTGACCGGCGGTTTCGCACCCAATATCGAAGGCTGGGCCAAGCCCTTCGCCGGCACCTTGTCGACCAGCGCCGGCGCACGCCGCCACAAGCTGGTGACCGACGCCGTGCACGCCGAGGGCAGCAAGATTGCGCTGCAGATCCTTCACACCGGCCGTTACGGGTATCACCCGTTGTGTGTCGCGCCATCGCGCATCCAGTCGCCGATTTCGCCGTTCACGCCGTGGGCACTGAGTGCCCACGGCATCGAGCGCCAGATTCGAGCCTTCGTGCGCTGCGCCAAGCTGGCGCGCGAAGCCGGTTATGACGGCGTGGAAGTGATGGGCAGCGAGGGCTACTTCATCAATCAGTTTCTCGTCACGCACACGAACCACCGAACCGATGAATGGGGTGGCGCGTACGAGAACCGGATGCGCCTCGCGCTCGAGATCGTGTCGCGCGTGCGCGAGGCGGTGGGGGTGGACTTCATCGTCATCTATCGCCTGTCGATGATCGACCTCATCCCCGACGGCAGCTCCTGGCCCGAGGTGGTGCAACTGGCCAAGGCAGTCGCGGGCGCTGGGGCGACGCTGATCAACACCGGTATCGGCTGGCACGAAGCGCGCATTCCGACGATTGCGACGAGTGTGCCGCGCGCCGCGTTTGCCTGGGTCACGAAGAAGATGCGCGCCGAACTGCGCGCGGCGGGCATCACGGTGCCGTTGATCACGAGCAACCGCATCAACATGCCCGAAGTTGCCGAACAGGTGCTCGCCGACGGCAGCGCCGACATGGTGAGCATGGCGCGGCCGCTGCTGGCTGACGCCGAATTTGTGAACAAGGCTCGCGCCGGGCGCCGCGACGAGATCAACACCTGCATCGCGTGCAACCAGGCTTGCCTGGACCATACGTTCCGCGCCGAACTCGCCACCTGCCTGGTGAACCCGCGCGCCGGGCGTGAGACGCAGGAGGTGTTTCAAGCAAGGCCAGCGGGGCGGAAGAAGCGCATCGCCGTCGTCGGCGCCGGCCCGGCGGGCCTGGCAGCGGCGACCGTGCTCGCCGAGCGCGGCCACGAGGTGCACCTGTTCGAAGCCGCGGCGCAGATCGGCGGCCAGTTCAACCTGGCCAAGCTGATTCCCGGCAAGGAAGAGTTCGCCGAAACGCTGCGCTATTTCGGGCGGCGCATCACGTCGAGCGGCGTGAGATTGCGATTGGGCACACGCATCTCGGCCCACGACCTGATCGCACTCGGTTGCGACGATGTGGTGCTTGCCACCGGCGTCGTGCCGCGTCATGCCGCCATCCCCGGGGCCGACGACGCGCTGCTGCGCGAGCGGATATTGAGCTATGTCGATGTGCTATTGCACGCCAAGCCGGTTGGCGAACGGGTCGCGATCATCGGTGCCGGCGGCATCGGTTTTGACGTTGCCGAATATCTGGCCACGCGCCCCGGTGAATCGCCGACCATGAACCTGCATGAATGGCTTGCCGAGTGGGGCGTGGCCGATCCGTCGCAAGCGCGTGGCGGCGTGGTGCGTGCTCGCCCGGCAGCGCCGGCACGCCACATCACGCTGCTGCAGCGCAAGGCCGGGAAACTCGGCAAAGGCCTCGGCAAGACCACCGGCTGGATCCACCGCGCGGCGCTGCAAATGAAACAGGTGGAGATGCTGGGCGGCGTCAACTATGAGCGAATCACGCCGCAGGGCCTGTACATCACCTACGGTGACAAGCGCAGTGACGGGCAGCTCATCGAATGCGACAGCATCGTCATCTGCGTCGGCCAGGAGCCGCAGCGCGAGTTGCTCGATCCGCTGCGTCTGGCAAACCAGTCGACGCACCTGATCGGCGGCGCCGATCTCGCCACCGAGCTCGACGCCAAGCGCGCCATCGACCAGGGCACGCGACTGGCGCTGCGCCTGTAGTGAGGCGGCTCGGGCCGTCGCGCCGCGCAGGTAACCCCGCTTGCGGGAATTCGGCAAGCTCCCCAGAATGTGTGCTCCCAGCCTACCCCCCGGAGACCGCCATGAGCCAGCCGCAAGACCGTGACCGCCGCCGCCTGATTTCCGCGTCCCTCGCCGCCGGGGGCTTGATGGCCGGGGGCAGCATGTTGTCGATCGAAGCCGGCGCCGCCGCCAAACACAAGATCAACATGCAACTCGGCTGGCTCATCGGCGGCAATCAACTTGGCGAAGTCGTGGCGAAGAAGCTCGGCTACTTCGAGCAGGAAGACATCGATTTCCAGATTCAGCCGGGCGGCCCGAGCATCGACGGTGTGGCGATCGTCGCCTCGGGCCGCTTCGAGTTGGGCCAGGTGTCGTCCAGCCCGTCACTGATGCTGGCGGTGTCGCAGGGTCTGCCGATCAAGTGTTTCGCGGTCGGCATTCAAAAGCACCCCTACTGCTTCTTCTCGCTCAAGAAGAACCCGATCCGCAACGCCAACGACATGGTGGGCAAGAAGATCGGCATTCAGTCCACCGGCATCATCTTGCTGCGTGCGCTGCTGGCGAAGAACAAGATCCCCGAAAAAGACGTCAACATCATTCCGATCGGCGCCGACATGACGCCGCTGATGACGGGCCAGGTCGATGCGGTTACCGGCTGGCTGACGAACACGTCGGCGTTGAAAGTGCTCGGTGCCGAGCGCGTCGACATGGCGTTGTGGGACACCGGCGTGAAGCTCTACGCGCTGCCCTACTACGCGACGACGCAGACGCTGCAGACCAAAGGCGATGTATTGGCGGGTTTCGTCCGCGCCTCGGCCAAGGGCTGGCAGTGGGCCGACAAGAACCGCGACCAGGCGGTCGACATCCTCGTCAAGGAATATCCGAACCTGGTGCGCGATGACGAGCGGGTTGCCGCCGACGTGATGCTCAGTTATAGCTTCGGCGAAGGCGCTCGCGCTCTCGGTTGGGGCGGCATGGACCCGGCGAACTGGCAGGAACAGATCGCGCTGTACAGCGAACTTGGCCAGTTCACGGCGCGCACACCCAAGGTCGAAGACGTGATCACGCTCGACGTCCTGAAGGCCACGCAAGCCGCGCGCATGAAGGCCTGACCGTGGACGCGGGCCTCTCCGGCCTCTCCGGCCTCTCCGGCCTGTCTGGCCTGGACCTGCCGCGCGACGCGCCCGGCACCGGCCCGGCGCGCGCGCCGGCCATCAGTTGCCGCAATTTGCAGGTGCGCTTCTTCACCGAACACCGCACGATCACGGCCCTGCAGGGCCTGAATGTCGACGTGCCGACCGGCGAGTTCCTGACCCTGCTTGGGCCATCGGGCTGCGGCAAGTCGACGTTACTGCGCGTGGTTGCCGATCTGGTGCAGCCCAACCACGGCGAGGTCCGCGTGTTCGGTGCGCTGCCGCAAGTGGCGCGATTGAACCGCGACATCGGTTTTGTGTTTCAAGACCCGGCGCTATTGCCTTGGCGCAACGCGCTGCAAAACGTCGAATTGCCTTTGCAGGTGGCGGTGAACCGGGTGCGCCGCGCCAAGGCCACGCCGCGCGAGTTGCTCGAACTCGTGGGTCTGAAGGGCAACGAGCGCGCTTATCCGCATGAGCTGTCGGGCGGAATGCGCCAGCGCGTCTCGATCGCGCGCGCGCTCGCGAGCGACCCGAAGATCCTGCTGATGGACGAACCGTTCGGCGCGCTCGACGAAATCACGCGCGAGCGGCTCAACGAAGAGCTGCGCCGCGTCTGGCGCGAACTGGGCATCACGCTGCTGTTTGTCACGCATAGCATTCATGAAGCGGCGTACCTCGGGCAGCGGGTGCTGATGATGGCGGCGAACCCGGGGCGGGTGCACGCCATCGTGCCGGTGGAATTGCCCCCCGATCGAACCCCGGCGCTGCGCGAGAGCCGCGAGTTCATCGCGCTCACGAGCGAATTGCGGCGTCTGCTGGGGGCGTGCTGATGAGCGTGCCGTTCGCCGACGTTCACCCCGCGCCCGCCGCAGGCGACGCAGAGCAGGCGCGTTTTGACGCGATGCAGTTGCGTGCGCGCTGGCGCCGCCGCCTGATGCCGGCGATCGGCATCACAGGCCTGATCGCACTCTGGTGGGCGGTGGTGGCCGGTTTCGAGGTCAGGCCCTTCATTGCGCCGTCGCCCTGGGCAGTGGCGCAGACGCTGTTTGCCAAGCGCGACGTGCTGCTCGCCAATTTGCTACCCACCGCAGGCGAAGCGCTTGGCGGCTTTCTGATCGGCAACCTGGCCGCGATTGCCGTGGCGACTCTGTTCGTCCATAGCCGGCGCCTGCAGGAGATCTTCTTCCCCGTCGTCGTCATGTTCAACTCGATTCCGGTCGTCGCGAAAGCACCGATCCTGGTGCTGATGATGGGCAACGGCGTCGAGCCGAAGATCGCGATTGCGGCGCTGGTATGCTTTTTCCCGACGCTCGTGAACAGCGTGCGCGGCCTGGAAGCTGTGAACCCGCAGGCCATGGAGTTGATGCGAGTACTCTCCGCCAGCCGCAGTGAGATCTTCTTCAAGTTGCGGTTGTTCTGCGCGCTGCCCTACCTGTTTTCGGCATTGCGCATCGCGGCGTCGATGGCGGTGATCGGCGCGGTCGTCGGCGAATGGATCGGCGCAACCCAGGGCATCGGCGCGATGATCATTCAGGCCACCTACAACTTCGATTCGGCGTTGCTGTACGCGGCCATCATCATGAGTGCCTGCCTGTCGGGCTGCTTCTTCATGGCCATCGTGCTGCTGGAAAGAGCCATCATTCGCTGGCACCCCGAATCCGCGTGACGCCAGGCCCACTCAACCAGGAGCCAGCATGAACGCCCCCACCGCATCGATTCGCGAGCCCGCGCGCGACGTAAAAGTGGCCGGCCGCGCCGACGTGCTGGTGATCGGTGGCGGCCCGGCCGGCATGGCGGCGGCCTTTGCCGCGGCGCGCAATGGTGCGTCGACGTTGCTGGTGGAACGCTACAACCACCTCGGCGGCCTGGCATCGGGCGGCATGGTGCTGGTGCTCGACGACATGTGGGACAGTCACCTCAACGAGATTTCGGTCAGGGGCGTTTGCCTGGACATGATCGAGCGCCTCGCTGCACTCGGGCTGGCGAGTTTTCCGGCCCAGCACGAATGGGGCCGCAGCGCCGCGGCAGTGAGCCGCTGGACGCGCTGGGGCACTTTCGACTTCCACAGCCACGACAAGCCGCACCCCATTTGTTTTGCCGTGGCGTTCGACCCCGATGGCTGGAAGCGCGTCGCGCTCGAAGGGGTCGCCCGGCACAAGGTCGACCTGCGCCTGCACTCCTGGTTTTCGCACGCCCTCGTCGAAGACGGAAGAATCTTGGGCGTGGTCTGCGATACGAAGAGCGGGCGCCAGGCCCTGCTCGGCGACATCGTGATCGACACCAGCGGTGACCTCGACGTCGCCGCGTCGGCTGGCGCGCCCTTCAGCGCCGGCGCCTACATGCTGACCACCGTGTTTCGCCTCGGCTCGGTCGACACCGACGACGCCGAACGCTTCGAGCGCGAGCAGCCCGAGGCTTTTGCCGCGCTCGACCAGGAAATCAAGCGCTTGATCGGCGGCTCGTGGGCGCATTGGTGGCTGAAGACACCGCTGCCGGGAGTCGTGTGGTGCAACTGCCCGCACATGACCGGCCTGGACGGGCTCAAGGTCGAAGACTTGACTCAGGCCGAGATCCGCGGCCGCCGCCACATTCATCAAGCCGTCGATTTCGTACGCGCCAGGCTGCCCGGCTTTGAGCGCTGCGTGATCATCGACGTGGCGCCGCAGACGGGTGTGCGCCAGACGCGTTTGCTCGAGGGCGACTACATCGTCACCAAGGAAGACCTGATGCAGCGAAAGCGCTTCCCCGACGCGATTGCGCGCGGCCGCGACTACACCACGCCCTACCGTTCGCTGTTGCCGCGCGATGTCGACAACCTGCTCGTCGCCGGGCGCCACTATTCGGCCACGTCGTCGGCACAAAAGATGTCGCGCGAAATCCCGCCGTGCATGGCGATGGGCGAAGCAGCGGGAATTGCCGCGGCCATGGCATTGGACGCGGGCGTGACGGTGCGCGAGATCGACGTCAAGAAGTTGCAGGCCAAACTGCGTGCCCAGGGCGCGGACCCCGGCGACCAAAGCGGCCCCAACGCCGACGTGCCGGCGCTTGCCGCTGCAGTGGGCAGCCGGCTGCTGCCGGAGGCGGCATGAGCGCACAACCTACAGCAGCGCCCGAGCTGCCGCTTGCCGGAATCCGCGTAATCGACTTCACCCAGGTCATGATGGGCCCGGTGTGCACCCAGATGCTCGGCGATTACGGCGCCGACGTCGTGAAGATCGAACGCGCCGGCGCAGGCGACTTGAGCCGCTCGACTTTCCCGCCGCAAGGTGGCATCGACAACCCGATCTTCTGCAGCCTGAACCGCAACAAGCGCAGCGTGGCACTGGACCTGCGCGATGCTGCCTCCATGGCCCAGGTGAAGGCCTTGATCGCCGGCGCCGATGTGGTGGTCAACAACTTCCGCGCCGGTGTCATGGAGCGCATGGGCCTGGGCTACGAAGACTGCGCCAAGCTCGCCCCGCGCATCGTGTATGCGGTGGGCACCGGTTTCGGCGAGTCCGGCCCTTATGCCCACAAAGGCGGCCAGGACGTGCTTGCGCAGGCGATGAGCGGCACGATGGCGCGGCGCGCCGACCCCTCGCTGCCGCTTTCGGTGTACCCGACGGCGCTGGCCGACTATTCCGCCGGCATGCACATGGTGCAGGGCATCCTGCTCGCACTGCTGCAGCGGCAACGCAGCGGCGTCGGCCAAAAGATCAGCGTCTCGCTCTACGACTCGATGCTCGCGATGCAGATGCAGGAAGCGGCAATGATCATGATGCGCGACACGGAGGTGAACTGGGCGGCGATGCCCCTTTCTGGCGTGTTTGAAACTCGCGATTCTCCGCTGGTGCTGGTGGGCGCGTTCAAGGCGAATCCGCTGCGCGACATCTGCGCCGCGTTGGAACTGCCCGACCTGTCACTCGATGCGCGCTTCGTTGATCCTGACGCGCAATTCGCCAACAAGGCCGAGTTGCAGCGCCAGTTTCGCGATCGCTTTGCGACAAACACGCGCGCCCACTGGTTGCAACGCCTCGAAGCGCAAGACCTGCTCTGCGCGCCGGTGCGCGACATGCGCGAAGTGCTGAACGATCCGCAGACGTTGCACAACCGCATGATTCTCGAGTCGCCGGCAAGCGATGCGGCAGCGTATCGTTTCATCGCCAGCCCGATCACGATGTCGAGCGCTTGCGTCGTTTTGCGCCGCGTGCCACCGCGCCTGGGGCAACACACCGCCGAAGTGCTGGCCGAGCTGGGAACGAAGGCGGCGGGGCGGGCGTCATGAGCCCCCGCCCGGCCGTTCCGAAGGGGGCTCGCACCGCAGTGCGAAGCACGGAGGTTACCCATGATCCCCGCCCGGCCGTTCCGAACGGGGCTCGCACCGCAGTGCGAAGCACGGAGGTTACCCATGATCCCCGCCCGGCCGTTCCGAACGGGGCTCGCACCGCAGTGCGAAGCACGGAGGTTACCCGGTGAGCGTCAGCCTGGTCGTGAACGACCATGTCGCAACCGTGACCTTGGCCCGGCCCGAGGTGCTGAATGCGATCGACCTCGCCAGCGAAGCCGAACTGCAACGCATCTGGAGCGAGCTCGAGCGGCGCAGCGACGTGCGCGCGATCGTGCTGACCGGACAGGGCGAGCGCGCGTTCTGCGTCGGTGCGGACATGAAGAACAGCCCGGGCACGAGCGGCCTGGAGTACTGGGCTGCGGCTCGGCCCGGCGGCTTCGGCGGGATTGCGCTGCGCGATACGCTGAACATTCCGGTGATCGCACGCGTCAACGGTTTTGCGCTCGGCGGCGGATTCGAGATGGTGCTGGGCTGCGACATCGTCATCGCCTGCGAAGAAGCAACCTTTGGCTTGCCCGAGCCGCTGGTAGGCCGTCTGCCGCTGGATGGGGGGATGACTTTGCTGCAGCGGCAGATTCCGCACCGCGTCGCGCTTGGAATGCTGTTGACCGGCCAGCGGATCAGTGCCAAGCGCGCGCTCGAGATCGGCCTGATCAACGAAGTCGTGCCGCGCGCCGAACTCGACGCAGCGGTCGCGCGCTGGGTCGGCCAGATCCTCGCCTGCGCGCCGCTCTCGGTTCAGGCGATCAAGGCGGTGGTGCGGCAGACCTCGGGCATGTCGCCGACGCAGGCGCAGGCCATGCGCCTGCCGGCGCTGGTGGCAGCGCTGCAATCCGAAGACTCGCGCGAAGGCGTTCGGGCGTTCCAGGAAAAGCGCAAACCTATCTGGCAGGGGCGCTGAGCGCTGACGAGCGCGCGCCGCGCCGCTTCGTGCTCAGGTTTGCCGCCTCGGCCCACGCGCGAACTCGCCAATCAGCCAGCGCACAAAGGCCGCCACGTCGGGAGCCTGCGCGCGCTTCGGATTGACGATCAGGAAGAAGCTGTAGCCGGTGGCCAGCTTCAACTCTGGAAACGGCGTGATCAGTTGGCCGGCTGCCACCATGTCTTCCAACATCGGCGAGCCGCCCATGACGATGCCTTGGCCGCGCACTGCCGCTTGCATTGCCTGGTCGACGAAGGAAAAAACCATCCTGCCGCCGGGCGCACTCGACGGTGGCACGCCGAAGGCCTCAAGCCAGCGCTGCCAGCCGCCTGCAATTGAAGGCTGCCAGCGCTCGTCCATGTCGATCAAGGGCAAACGCAACAAGTCGATCGGCGCGCGCAGTGGCGCGCTGCGCTCGAGCAGGTGCGGGCTCAACGCCGGCGTTACGTATTCTTCGCACAGCAGGGTGGCAAACTGCGGCGCATCGAGGCGCGATGGCAGGCTGCGCCGGACGGCGAGATCCAGCCCATCGGCGGCGAGGTCGACCATGCGGTCGCTGGCGTCGATGCGAATTTCGATGCGGGGATGCTCTTGTTGGAAGCCCGCCAGGCGCGGCACCAGCCACAGGGATGCAAACGACGCATACGTGGTCAGAGCGACGCGCGGCGCCTGCCCCACCCCGCGAATCGCGTCGACGCAAGAATCGATGCCGGCCAAGGCTTGCGCCACCGCGGCGTGCAGGCGTTGGCCATCGCGCGTGAGCGCGAGCGAGCGCGTCTTGCGCACGAACAGCGCCTTGCCAACCTGGCGCTCGAGAGTCGCGATTTGGCGGCTGATTGCCGACTGGGTGAGTGCGAGTTGCTCGGCAGCAAGCGTGAACGAGAGCTGTCGCGCCGCGGCGTCGAAGCCACGCAGCGCGGCGAGTTGAATCGGCCGCTGCTGGCGCGTCCGGTGTGGGCGCTTCGAGGCTGGTTGAGTCGGCACTCGCGCACCATACATGCAAACCGCGCATGCATCAAGCGCGATCTTTTCGTTTGTCGGCGCGGCCGCAATCGCCTTCAATGGCGACATGCCGCACGGCGGCGCCATGGAGCTTTGACATGAACCACGTTTCCTCGGAAAACTTGAGCACGATCGACCTCGACCACGAACAACTGTTGGTACTCCAGGATCGCAGCGGCACGCGGGTACGGGTGTTGTCCGGCGGAGTCTGGCTGACGGAGGAAGGGGAGCCGGACGACCGGTTTGCGTGGTGCGGGGAAGAATTGCTGCTCAACGCACGCGGGCGCACCGTACTCGAAGGCATAGGCCGGGCACGCATCGAAGTGCTGCAGCCGCCTCTTCGTCCCGCGCAGCGCCTGCGCGAGCGGTTTGCGGCACTGCGCGAGCGTCTTGCGGCGCGGCGCGGTGACCGTTCGTTGGTGCTGGTGCGCAGCCTCGCGAGCGTGGTTTCCCTCATTCTCGCCCTTGGCCTGCCACACTTTGTGGCGCGCGGCTTCCAGCAAAACGCAGCCGTGATGCCAGTTGCCGCTCCGGGCACTCAGGCCTGAACCAAGGCCCGCGCGGGGTGCGGGAAACGGCGATGCCAAGCCACCCCAATCATCGCGCGGGCGCCAGCTGCGACTTTGCTCGGCCTCACCCAAACTCCGAGCCGAAGCGCCGCGTCGAATTGCTTCCGGTTTCCACGTTCCAATCCACTGCTTCGCCTGGGCCGCTGCCGGCGCATCATCTGCGTCTGCTGGCGATGACAAACACGGCGCAACCAGCGCCAAGTCAGCGCTCACCGTCAGCGTCGTGCCAGCGCAGCGCGTTGCACGGCGGCTGCTCATTGCACCGACCTCCGGCATTACCCGGAGCTTGCGCGAAGTTGCGGAATTCCTGGCAAAAAAAGACTATTGTTCGCCTGCCAACTCAGTCAACGGCAGCTTGCGGAACTGAACCGATCACCAGCCAGGAGACCCCCATGAGCTATCTTCCCGGAAAGTTCGTCTGGTTTGAACACCACTCCAGCGACAGTGCACGTGCCGCCAGGTTCTATGAGGCACTGTTCGGCTGGCGCACCGAAACCATGCCCATGGGCGGGCAGCCCTATTCGATGATCATGAACGGCAACAACGGCATCGGGGGTTATGGCAAGAGCGCAGCCGGCGCGCCAAATCGTTGGATGGCGTACCTGTCGGTGGACAACGTCGACGCGTCGTTCGCGGCCGCGCGAAGCGCTGGCGCCCAAGCCCTGATGCCGCCGACCGACTTCGGCCCGGTGGGGCGTGGCGCCACGCTCGCCGACCCGACGGGTGCGGTGTTTTCGCTCTGGAAGAGTGCCGATGGCGACCGCCCGGATCCCGCCAAGACCGCCACCGGCGAGTGGGCCTGGAACGAACTCTGGACCAGCGACCCGAGCCGCGCCCTGGCATTTTACGAATGCACGTTCGGCTTCAGCCACGACACGATGGACATGGGGCCGGGAGGCACCTACACCATGCTGAAGAAGGACGGTGTGTCCCGGGGTGGCATAGCGCGGTCGGTGAATCCAGACGCAGCCTCGATGTGGTTGCCTTATGTCGAAGTGAGTGACTGTGACGAGACCGCTGCCAGGGCCGGCAGAAACGGCGGCCGGGTGCTCTCGGCGCCCGCCGACATTCCAGGCGTGGGACGCTTCGCGATCGTCGCCGACCCGCTCGGCGTGGCGATTGCGATGCTGCGCAGCAACGAGCGCGCAGTGTAGGGGCCTGTCGGGCTTTGGGTCGAGCCCGCGTTGGGTTTGCCTTGTGGCGAAGGCCTGGAGCCTGTCGCGCGTCAAGCCCGCGCGTCTGTGTTCGGCATCTGCGCCACGCCAAATTTCGCACGCGAAGCGGCTCCGCATTGCAAACAGGCAGTTAGATGCCGGCTATTTCCATGAATCGTCGCCTGCCACTGCCGATAGCCTTGCCATCACATTGACCCATCGGCCCAACATCATGCTTCCCCCAGAACCACAGCAGCAAGTGCCCGAGTTGCCCCAGATCGTTGCCGACGTTGGCAGCATCGAGTGGGAGGAACTGCCCTCATTGGCCGATTTGCTGGCGCAGCATCATGTGAACGACGCCAAGCTCCGCGACCGCCGGCCGCGGTACACCCTGGCCTGGGACGACGTCCTGCCGCAAGGACCGGACTCACTGCTGCGGACCGAGCCGTTCGAAGAAACCCTGAGCGGCCTGTTGCAGCGTGAAGTGCACGAGCCCGACGTGTTCCAGCGCTTCTTCAGCGAGTCCTCTCACCCCTGAACTTGAGCCAGCGCGGCGCTGCGGCGCTGCGCTGTCGCGGCCCTTCGACCGAAGCACGCGACACTGCTCCACGGCACAGCGGGTTTATAGGCTCCAACGTCGCCTCACGCGCATCGTCGCCACCGAGTCCGCCGATTCCCCATTTGCCCACCCTGCGCTGATCGAAGCGCCGCGCGGATCGTGCATCAAAGGCTGGGGCAGCGTCACACCGAACATGCGCGAGGCCCGCGCCTTTTGATTCGCGCGTTCACGCATTCCTGTCGGCACCGACGTGGCCTTGGCCAAGGCAGGCTCCGTGCTGCGAGCGGCGGCCGAGGGCAGGTTCGACGCCCGCGCCAGATCGCCGTCGGCCCGCTGAGCTGTGCCGCGCGCAGCGTCAGGCGCGCGGCGCGGCGCATGACGTCGCGTTGTTCAAGTCGGTCGGCACCGCGCTTGAAAATCTTGCCGCGGCTGAGCTCGAGTCGGACTCGCGGGCGCTGGGCCGCTTTCGGCGCGACGCCTTCTGACTCGTTATGCTGCGGGCTGCGCCGCAGTCGGCGCGCTTTTGTTTTTTGCCTTCGCGATCCTTCCCTTGAACCCCACTGCGGCAACCTCGGCCAATACCTACCGCTACTACTGGGAAGACTTCCCTGTCGGGCAGGTGCGCGAATTCGGTGCGATGCGAGTCACGCGCGAAGCAAGTCTGGCGTTCGCGCGCGACTTCGACCCGCAGCCGTTTCACGTCGACGACGACGCGGCGCGTGGCTCGCTGTTCGGGGCGCTGTCGGCCAGCGGCTGGCACACGTGCGCGATGGCGATGCGCATGATGTGCGATGCCTATCTGCTTGAAAGCGCCAGCCTGGGCTCGCCCGGCCTCGATGAACTGCGCTGGCTCAAACCCGTGTTCCCGGACGATACGCTGAGCGTGCGCCTGGAAATCCTCGAAGCGCGCCCGATGGCGAGCCGCCCCGGTGTGGGCTTGGTGCGCTCGATGTGGCAGGTGTCGAACCAGCACGGCGACGCGGTATTGACGATGAAAGGCTGGGGCATGTATCGGCGTCGGCCGCCGCCCTCTGGCGCGCCCGAACCCGAAAGCGCGCATGCTGCACCTCGATAGCGCGCACGGTCGGCGCATCGGCATCGGGTTGGTCACGCTGACGACGATTTGCTTCGCAACCTTGGACGCGTCGGCGAAGTGGTTGGTGCAGTCTTTGCCGGTTCTCGAAGTGGTGTGGCTGCGCTTCCTCGCACACGCGCTCATCACCTCGGTGCTGCTCAGTCCGGTGTACGGCCGCACCATGCTGCGGGTGCAGAAACCGAAGTTGCAGTTCGTTCGCGCGCTGATGCTGGCGTCGATGACGGCGCTGAATTTCTGGGCGTTGCAGTACCTGCAACTGGCGCAGACGGCGGCGATTCAATTTTCGGTGCCGCTGATGATTGCACTGTTCAGTGCCTGGTTCCTGCGCGAGCACCTGGATTGGCGGCGTTGGGCCGCGATCATCACCGGGTTCGCCGGCGTGTTGCTCGTGATCCGCCCTGGAACGCAGGCGTTTCATCCGGCGATTCTGTTGTCAGTGTTGAACGCCGTGCTGTATGCATGCTTCAATCTCCTGACGCGACGCATGGCGGCCAGCGAATCCCCCGCTGCGACGCAGTTGATGTCGGCATTGGGCGCCACGGTTGTACTCGCGCCCTTCGCCTTGGCGCATTGGAAGACGCCTGAGGATGCGCTGTCATGGGGTCTCATCGCCGCATGTGGGCTGTTCGGCGGCTTCGGCCACTATTGGGTGGCAAAGGCGCACCGGTATGCTTCAGCGGCCACGCTGAGCCCGTTCTTGTACCAGCAGATCATCTACATGCTGCTCTGGGGTTGGCTGCTGTTCGGGCAATGGCCCGACGCCGGCGTGGCGCTGGGCGCGGCGATCGTTGTCGCCAGCGGCCTGGCACTGTTGTGGGTTGAGGTGAAACGTGTTTGAACGCGATCGGGCCTTTGACCCGCGAACCGCGATCTGCCTTCGATTGGTCGCGGCCACGCCGGCACGGGCCGCCTGCCAGGTCGGCGCGAGGCAAGGGGCCGCTCAAAGGCAGGCAGCCTTGATGTCCTCGGGAACGGGAATCGACTTCAGGCGCTGCGGAGCAGCCGGGTCGCGGATCACGAAGGTGCGCAGTTCGGTGCCTTCGCACAGCAGATCGTCACCTCGAATCACTTTGTGCCGATGCCGGAACACCTTGACGGCCCATTCTTCCACCGTCGTGTGCACCTCGATGCTTTCGCCATAGGTGGCGGGCTTGTAGAACTTGGTGTGAGCTTCGAGCAGCGGCGTGCCCACGATGCCGCGCGTCTGCACCAGTTCGTGCCAGGGCCGAATGCCACAGGCCATGAAAAACGCCAGCGAAGCCTGGTCCATCCAGCGCGAAAAGTTGGGGAAGAAGACGATGCCGGCCGGGTCGCAATCACCGAAATGCACCTCGACACGATGGATGTTGAGTTTGCTCATTGCGGCGGTTTCCTCGGAAAGATCACGCCCGCGACGCCGGCGTACAACTGGGTGACGAGCGGCTCGCGGTGCGTCAACACCGCGTGTTGGTTGATCGAGCCTTTGTCCGTCACCTCGCCGAGGTCGATGTTCGGTAGCTCGACGAGCAACAGCGCACGCGCCACGCGCGTCGCGCTGCCCGTGCCACTGGCCCACAGGGCATCGATCAGGCGCGCAAAGAATTCGCGCACCAGCGGCGCCGCCAGCACCTCGGCCGCCGGCGCCTCGGCGCCGATGCCAGCGAGCGCGCGGCAACTGTCCAGACGCGGAAAGATCAGCAAACCGATCTCGTTGCGATCGACGCCGGTCACGACCACGTCCTGCACGCAGGGGTCGCCCGCAGCGATGACCTTCGCGCGCAGCGGCCCGACCGAGACGAACGTGCCGGTGGCAAGCTTGAAGTCTTCGGCAATGCGCCCGTCGAACATGAAACCGCGGCCGGGGCGAGCGACGTCGATGGCTTTCACCGCGTCGCCGCTGCAATAGAACCCCTCGGCGTCGAACGCCTCCGCAGTTTGTTCGGGCGCACGCCAGTAGCCCGGCGTCACGTTCGGTCCGCGGTAGCGCACTTCGACCTTGTCACCGCTGGGCAGGAGTTTGAGCTCGATGCCCGGAGCCGGCAGGCCGATGTGGCCCGACTTCACATCCTGCGCATTCGCGCAAATCGCAAATGGTGCGGTTTCCGTCATGCCCAAGCCGGTGAGCATGCGAATGCGCTCGCCGCACGTGGCTTCGGCGATTGCGTCGAGCTTGTCCCACACCGGCTGCGCCAAACCCGCGCCCGCATAGAAGAACATGTTGACGTGCCTGAGCAGCGTCTTGCGCAGCGTGGCGTCGCGTTCCATCGCATTCGCGATTTCTTCGAACCCGCTGGGCACGTTGAAATACACCGTCGGCGAAATTTCACGCAGGTTGCGCAGCGTTTGCCCGATAAGCTGCGGCGTGGGCTTGCCCTCGTCGATGTACAGCGTGCCGCCGTTGTAGATGGTGAGGCCGACGTTGTGGTTGCCGCCGAACGTGTGGTTCCACGGCAACCAGTCCACGAGCACTGGGCGCGTGCGCCCCAGATCCGGAAAACACTGCACGATCTGCTGCTGGTTCGCACACCACATGCGCTGGGTGTTGATCACGCCCTTGGGTAGTTTCGTCGAGCCCGAGGTGAACAGGAACTTGGCAATGGTGTCGGGGCCGACCGTTTCGTGCGCGGCGTCGACCTGATTGGTCGGCACGCTCGCGAGCAACTCGCTGAAGCTGCGCGTGGCGCGGGTGTCGAGCCGGCCCTGCGTCAGCACCACCTGCGTCTCGGCCGGCACCGCGGCGGCAAGCGCTCGGCCGTAGGCTGCGGCATCCGCCGCAAACACCAACCCGGGTGTCAACCGAGTGAGGATGTGGCGCAGCTTGCCGTGGTCCTGCGAGAGCGTCGAGTAGGCCGGTGAAACCGGCGCATACGGCACGCCGGCGAGCATGGCGCCCAGCGACAGCAGCAGATGTTCGAGATCGTTCCCGGAAAGAATCGCGACCGGCCGCTGCGCCGACAGCCGCAGGTCGAGCAATGCCTGCGCGATGCAGCGTGCGCCGTGCAGCGCCTGCGCGTAGCTGATGCGGCGCCATTGCCCTGCGGCTTCGCGCTGCGCCGCCAGGGTGTGCTCGGGCGTGACCGCGGCCCAATGCAGCAGCCGGTCGGTGAGCCGGCGCGGGTAAGGCAGCAACGGCTCGGTGGAAGTGACAAGTGTCGTGCCGTCGGCGCGCGCGACAAAGTTGGCCGCCAGCGAACCGCCGAGCGGCAATTCGCGGTAGCGTGGCTTCGCCGTCATCCGGACTTGCCCACCTTGGCGGCGGATTTGTCGAGGAAGGCGCGAATTCGTTTTTTCGCCGCGTCGTCACCCTGAGTGATCGCCGCCGTCAGCGACTCGACAAACAACCCGTCACTCTGCGACATGTCAGCGATGCGCGGCAGCGCTTGCACCACGGCGAAGGTGGACAACGGTGCGTTGCCGGCAATCCGGCTCGCGAGTTGACTCACCTTGGCGAAACCAGCGCCGTCGGCGACGACATATTGCGACAGACCGCGCTGCAAGCCTTCGTGCGCGTCGAGCACCCGCCCCGTCAGCATCATGTCGGTCATCGTCGTCACCCCCGCCAGGCGCGGCACGCGCGCCGAGCCACCGCCGCCCACGAAGATGCCGCGCTGGCCTTCGGGCAGGCCGTAGAACGTGCTCGCCTGCGCGACCCGAATGTGGCAACTGCTGGCGATCTCCGGACCGCCACCCACCACCGCGCCGTGCAGCACGGCAATCACCGGAACACGGCCGAATTGAATCGCGTCCATCGTCGCGTGCCACGAACGCGAATGCATCACGCCTTCGCTGACACTGCGCTCGGTGAGTTCCGACAAGTCCAACCCGGCGCAGAAATGATCGCCCGCACCCGTCAGCACGGCGGCGTGCACCGCCTCGGGCAGGTTGATGAAGCAGGTGCGCAACTGCGCCATGAGCGCGTCATTCAAGGCGTTGCGCTTGGCCGGTCGGTTCAGCCGCACATGCGCCACGGCGCCTGCGACATCGATCCGCAGCAGGTCGAGCCCGGCAAGCAGGCCGGTGGCGGGCGCGAAAACCAGCGACATCGAAGTGACCTTGAATTTGGTTGTGAGTCTTGAGCAACTGACTCGCCGTTGAATCGGGCCCAGCCGTCAAACAGCAGCCGGCACCGAACCGGGACATTCATCGAATATGTTAACGAACAGGGTCCCGCGACACTTCGCGGCGCAGGCGTGCAAAGCCAGGCGCTGTCTCAGACCAGACCGGCCAGCGAATTCACGCGAGTCGGCTCCACACCGAGCTTGCCCGCGGCGCCCAGGATTTCCTGCCACGTTGCCGCATCGACCGGTACACCCTCGGCGCTGCGCCTGGCGCGCCAGGCGCGTTCGGGCTCGCCGGCGACCAGCACAGCGTCGAAGCCTTCCCGTGGCGGCGAGGCCTTGACCCAATCGATGAAGGCCACTGCTTCCTGTTCGAACGCGCTGCGGTCCGTGAGCGAGGCTGGGTCGAGCAAGACGCTGAACATGCCGTTCAGCACACGCTGTTTGCTGTTGTCGTGGACGCGTTGCGTTAGACCCGCGGCGAGCGCACCGCCAAGCAATTCGCACATGAACGCCAGCCCTGAGCCTTTGTGAGCGCCGAACGGCAGCAGCGCGCCGAATGGCGGAACCACGCTGAAACGCGGTTCGCGCGTGGGCCGGCCCTGGTCGTCGATCAGGCAATCGGGCGCGACGAGTTCGCCCTTGTTCAGCGCCACGCGTGTCTTGCCCTGCGCGATCATGCTCGTCGCGAAGTCGAGGATCACCGGCGGGCGGCCGCTGATCGGTACGCCTGCACAAAACGGGTTCGTGCCAAAGCGTGCGTCGGCGCCGCCATGCGGCGCGACGATGGCGCGTGAAATCACGTTGACAAAGTGCAGTGACACCAAGCCCGCCTGCGCCGCCTGTTCAGCCCAGGCGCCGATGCGCCCGAGGTGGTGCGAGTTGCCCAAGGCAAGGATGCAGGTTCCCGTGGCCTGCGCACGCTCGATGCCGAGCGCAATCGCCTCACGCCCGATCACCTGGCCGAAGCCGGCGTCGCCGTCCAGGCGCAACATGGCGCCGGCGTCGAGCACGGTGCGCACATGTGCATTCGGCTTCAAACCGCCTTCGAGGAACGCGCCGGCATAACGCGGCAGCATGCCGATGCCGTGCGAGTCGTGGCCGGTGAGATTGGCGTCGATCAGGTTCGCAGCGACGGCTTCCACCTCATCGGGCGCACTGCCGAAGCCGCGCACGACATGGCGGATCGCGGCGTTGAGATTGGCCAGGGGGATCAGGTGGGTGGTGCTCATGCAGCAGGTTCATGAAGGTGAAGGGGCGGTCGCCGATCGTAGCCCGCGCTTGCCGAGCTGGGTGCTTCCCTGTGTTGCTGTTGGCTTGCGGCGCCGGTGGGCCCAACACCACCAGCGCTGCGAAAGTCTTGGGCGCCCGCAACAAGCTCGCCGAGCATCGACAGGTCCGTCTGCCGACGACGGCCTGCAGCACCAGGCGCACGGTGCATCTTGCGCAGGGCGCAATGCCCCCGACTTGCAATGAGCAGACAAAATCGGCATGTTGTTGTTCGGTGAACATCTGGTCAGGAGCACAAATGAGGAAATTGCGTGTCGGGATGCCGATCACTCCCGAAGAACTGGAAGAATTGTCTGACGCGCAATTGGTGCGCCTCGTGCCCAAGGCCTACCGCGAGTTTTTCCCCGGCAAGGATTTTTGCGCCGACGGTCACTTCTATTTGCACGACGGCACCGCCTGGTGCTTTTTCAAGGGCGATCTGCTCGACGATTGAAGCCGCGAGGCGCCCTCGCGTCGTTGTTTTCAGCGTCCCTTGCCGAGTCGCCAGGCGCTGAACTCGATGTGGCTGCGCTCTTCGGTTGGAGGGTACAGGCCGAGGATGGAACGCCCTTCGAGCACCTTCTCGGCGACAAAGTCTTCGAACGCCGTCATCTCCACGGCCTGCGCCGCCAGTTCATCGGCCAGGTGCGCGGGGATGACGACCACGCCTTCGGCGTCGCCGACGATTACATCGCCCGGCCAGACCGGTGCGTCGCCGCAGCCGATCGGCACATTGATGTCGAGTGCCTGGTGCAGCGTCAGGTTTGTCGGCGCCGCCGGGCGCTTGTGGTAGGCGGGAAATGGCATGCGCGCGATCTCCGGGCTGTCGCGAAAGCCGCCGTCGGTCACAGCGCCTGCCACGCCGCGCTTCATCAGGCGCGTCACGAGAATCGAGCCGGCTGAGGCGGCGCGCGCGTCCTTTCGGCTGTCGATCACGAATACCGCGCCGGCGGGGCATTCCTCGATGGCTTTGCGCTGCGGGTGTTCGCGATTCTGAAAGACGTCGATCAGGTTCAGGTCTTCGCGCGCCGGGATGTAGCGCAACGTGAACGCCGGGCCCACCATGTTCGGCAGATTCGGGTTCAGCGGGCGCACGTCCTGGATGAACTGGTTGCGAAAGCCGCGCTTGAACAGCGCGGTGCACAGCGTGGCAGTACTCACGCCCATGAGGAGTTGTCGAGTGGCTGGATTCATGGGGTCGGCGCGGCTCGCAATGACGCTAGAAGATATCGGGCTCGGCCACGGCCGCACCGAAACCGGTTTCCAGGAAATCGAAATCGCAGCCCTGGTCGGCCTGCAGGATATGGCGCGAGAACATCCAGCCGTAGCCGCGCTCGTAGCGTTTGGGTGGTGCCGTCCACGCCACGCGGCGCGCCGCGAGTTCGGCGTCACTCACCTCGAGGTGGATGCGCCGGGCGGGCACGTCGACGCTGATGCGGTCGCCGGTCTTCACGAGCGCGAGTGGCCCGCCGACATACGCTTCAGGCGCGCAATGCAGCATGCACGCGCCGTAGCTCGTGCCGCTCATGCGGGCATCCGACAGGCGCAGCATGTCGTTGACGCCTGCCCTTACCAGCTTCACCGGAATCGGCAGCATGCCCCATTCGGGCATGCCTGGGCCGCCTTGCGGGCCGGCGTTGCGCAGCACCAGGACGTGCTCAGCCGTGACGTTCAGGTCGGGGTCGTCGACCGCCTTTTTCATCTCTGGGTAGTCGTCGAAGACCAGGGCTGGGCCCGTGTGCCGCAACAGATGCGGTGCGCAGGCGCTGGGTTTGATGACACAGCCGTCGGGTGCAAGGTTGCCGCGCAGCACCGCGAGCGCGCCTTCGGCGTAGATCGGGTTGTTCAATGGCCGGATCACGTCGTCGTTGTAGACCTCGGCGCCGGCCAGGTTCTCACCCAGCGTGCAGCCGTTGACGCAACGTGCCTGCAGATCGAGGTGATCGCGCAGGCGGCTCATCAGGCCCGGCAGGCCACCCGCGTAGTAGAAGTCCTCCATCAAGTATTTGTCGCCGCTCGGCCGGATGTTGGCCAGCACCGGCACCTTGCGGCTCGCCGCATCGAAATCATCGAGGCCGATGGCGCAGCCAGCGCGGCGCGACATGGCGACCAGATGGATGATGGCGTTCGTCGAGCAGCCCATCGCCATCGCCACGGCGATGCCGTTTTCGAAGTTCGCGCGGCTCAGGAGCGCGGCCGGCGTCAGGTGGTCCCAGACCATCTGCACGATGCGCTGCCCGCACGACGCGCTCATGCGGATGTGGTTCGCGTCGGCAGCGGGGACTGCCGAGGCGCCGGGCAGCGTCATGCCGATCGCCTCGGCGATTCCCATCATCGTCGCTGCCGTGCCCATCGTCATGCAGGTCCCGTGGCTGCGCGCGATGCCGGCTTCGACCTCGGCCCATTGCGCTTCGCTGATGCGTCCGGCGCGGCGCTCGTCCCAGTATTTCCACGCGTCCGAGCCCGAGCCCAGCACCTTGCCCTTCCAGTTGCCGCGCAGCATCGGCCCAGCGGGCAGGAAGATGCACGGCAGGCCGGCACTGAACGCGCCCATCAGCAGGCCCGGCGTGGTTTTGTCGCAGCCGCCCATCAACACCGCGCCGTCGATCGGATGGCTTCGCAACAGTTCTTCAGTCTCCATCGCAAGGAAGTTGCGGTACAGCATCGTCGTCGGCTTGACGATGGGTTCGGACAACGAGATCGCCGGCAGTTCGAGCGCAAACCCGCCCGCTTGCAACACGCCGCGCTTCACGTCTTCGACGCGCTGCCTGAAATGGGCGTGGCACTGATTGACGTCGGACCAGGTGTTGACAATCGCGATCACCGGCTTGCCGGCCCAATCGGACGCGGCATAACCCATCTGCATGAAGCGCGAGCGGTGGCCGGAGGAACGAAGGTCATCGGGCGCGAACCAGCGTGCGCTGCGCAAGGTCGTCGGGGATATGTTCGTCATCGCAGCGCCGATGGTAGCTGTGCGTGACTGCGGGTCTTGCCTGCCCGTGGTTTGACTTGAAAGCACGCTGTGATTCGGTGCGCGCGCGTGACGCGCTGCTTCGCCTTCAGCTCGACGACTCAGACTCGGACTCGGACTCGGACTCGGCGGCGGGGGCTTCGGCCGGCAGCCTGACAATCGTCACCGGCACCGGCGCGGCGTGCAGCATCTCGTGCGACACGGAGCCGTGCAGCGCGCGGCGCAGCCTGCCCATGCCGCGTGCGCCCATGATCACAGCGTCGCAACCATAACGCTCGACGATGTCTACCAGCGTATGCGCTGGGTCGCCCGAGGCGATTTCCCGCTCGTACTCGATCCCTGCCGCTTTCAGCAACGCTTCCCCGGCTTCGAGCGCATGCGAGCCGGCGGCGCCGCTGACGCGTTCCAGCACTTCGGCGTCGGGGGCCAGCACCATTTCATACAGATAGGTCGGCTCCTGCACATTGGCGAGCACGAACCGGGCGCGCAGCCCTTCGCGCACCAGACGCAAGGCGTAGCGCACGGCTTCGAGGGCGTGTTCGGAGCCGTCCAGGGGCAGCAAGATCTTCATCGTCAGTGCCTCTTTGAGGTTTGGGTTGCAGCCTAGCGTGGCGGCAGGCCGTCGCGCTTGATGCTGGTCAACTCGTTCGGTGGCTCTGAGGATCGGGTTCGGTCGGCCGAAGAGTACGCACCATGCGCCGCGCCGCGAAACGACCTTCGTAGTAGCCCGGCACGAGGTTCGTCTCGTTGAAGCCCAGCGCCCGGTAGAACAGCCGCCCCGGCTCGTTGTCGGCGCGCAGTTCAAGGTGAATCGAGGCGATGCCGGCGACCCGTGCCGATTCGAACAACCACTCCAGCACACGCCGGCCGATACCGCGCCGTTGATGCGCCGGCAGCACGCACAGCAGGCTGAGGTGGGCGCGCTCGTCGCCAAATTGCATCACGGCGAAACCAAGCACCTCGGCGCCGTCGCACGCGACGAGGGCGGCCGTCTCATCCTCGGCGATGAGCGCGGCAACACGCCTGGGCGAATAACGCCACGCCAGACCGGCTTCAATCAGATCGCGCGACATCAGGGCCATCACCGGTGCGTCGTGCGCTCCGGCCAAACGCAGCGTGACGGCGCGGGCGACCATGGCTCGATTCTGCTCTCAGCGCACCGGCGTGGGCGGGGTTGCGGCTGGCCCTTTCGGGCGCGCCATCATTGGCGCTTCGGAACGAACTTCGTAGCGCACATTCTTGTCGGCATCGAAGAACCGCAGCGTCGGGCCGTCCCATTCGTAGATCGCCGTGAATCCGTCGATCTGCATCGCACCTTGCTTGAGCACCACATCGAGCTGGCTGGTGCGCAGCCGCAGCCCATAGGCGACATCGCTGATGCGTAGCACGGCGCGGTCGGCAGTGCGCCATTCGATCTCGGCACGGCCACAGGTCGGCTCGACATTCGGCACCGCAACGCACATTTGCGCCAGGTAGCGGCCCGCAGCGGGCGGCCCGGCCGCCGCCGCCAAGGCACAAGCGAGAAAGCTTGCCGCGCAGACGCTGCGCCAGCGATTGCGCCAGCCACCGCGCCGGCGAATCTGCACACGCATGCGTCGCAACAGCGCTTCGATCAAGCCTGCCCTACTGGATCAGGCCTTCGGCCTTCAGCGCCGCTTGCACGGCGGGGCGCGCTTCCATGCGTTTCATGAACTCAGCGAGATGGCGCAGGGCAGAGATGTCGATGTTCAACGGCTTGGTCCAGCGCGTCACGGTGTAAAGGTAGGCGTCAGCGACGCAGAACTCGGCGCCTGTCAGGTATTCGCGGCCTTCGAGCTGGGTGTCGACCCAGCGCAGGCGGTCGAGCAGCTTGGTGCGGAAGATTGCCTTCGCCTCTTCGGGCATGGCTGGATTGAACAGCGGGCTGAAGGTCTTGTGCAGTTCGGTGCCGATGAACGTCAGCCACTCCTGCACCCGCGAACGAGCCATGGTGCCATTCGGCGGCGCGAGGTTCTTCGCGGGAACCTGGTCGGCAATGTATTGCACGATCGCCGGGCCCTCGGCCAAACGCTCGCCGTTGTCGAGTTCGAGCAGCGGCACATAGCCTTTCGGGTTGATCGTGTAGTAATCGGTTCCGTCGGGCAGCTTGTGCGTCTTGGTGCTGGCCAGAACCGCCTCGAACGGCAGGCCGGATTCGCGCAATACGATGTGCGGCGACAGGGAGCACGCGCCGGTACTGTAGTAGAGCTTCATGGGATCCTTCGGTGGGAGTTTGGGCAGGCTGGATTAGAGCGCCAAACGGCATTCCGTGCCGCGCCACCAGGGTTTGCCGTTCGTGGCACCATCGGCAAGCTTTGGTGGTCGACTTTCTTGGCCTTTTCGTTGTCCCTGTCCTTTCCCTTCTCCTTGCGCTGCCCTTCTTGCGGACCCACTCATGCATCTCAACACCCCCAATCAGCGCGTTCGCTCACGCGGTGTCGAGCGCATCGTGCAAGGCCAGCCAACGTCCGACGGCGCCGGCGTCAAACTCACCCGCGTGCTGACCCAGCCGCTGCAAAAGCGCCTCGACCCGTTCTTGATGCTCGACGCCTTCGGCAGCGATGCCGCAGCCGACTACATCGGCGGCTTTCCTGACCACCCGCACCGCGGCTTCGAGACCGTCACGATCATGCTCGCCGGGCGCATGAAGCACCGCGACAGCGTGGGCAATGTCGGCCTGCTCGAGCCCGGCAGCGTGCAGTGGATGACGGCCGGGCGCGGCATCATCCACTCCGAAATGCCGGAGCAGGAGCAGGGCCGCATGGCCGGCTTTCAGCTTTGGGTCAATCTGGCCGCGAAGGACAAGATGCAGGCACCAGCGTACCGCGACGTCGCGCCAGGCGACGTCCCGGCGTTTGTGCTGGACAACGGGGTGCGGGTGCGCGTCATCGCCGGCGCCAGCCAGGGCGTGGCGGGTGCGGTAAGCCGCCCCAGCACCGAACCGCTGTGCCTGGACATCAGTCTGCCCCCGGGAACTGGGTTCGATGCGCAGATCCCCGTTGGCCACAATGCGTTCATCTACTGCCATGGCGGCGGTACGGTCCACGTCGGCGATGTTGCCGGGTCCGCCGTCGAAAGCGATCGCATGGCGATTCTGGCGAACGATGCCGGCGCCGATGGCGTGCGTTTGAGTGCGCCCGCAAGCCAAAGTGGCTTGAGCCGCGTCTTGCTCGTCGCCGGACGGCCGTTGAACGAGCCGATCGCGCAATACGGGCCCTTCGTCATGAACAACCAGCGCGAGCTCGAGCAGGCGCTGGCCGACTATCAGCGCGGCGTGCTCGCGACCTGACAGACTCGAAGCGGAACTGCGCCATGAACTCTTTGCAAGAACGACTGCGCGAGCTGGCGCCGGCGCGCCTGACGGCGATCCGCCGCGGCATCGAAAAAGAAAGCCTGCGCGTGCAGCCGAACGGAGAACTCGCGCTCACGTCGCACCCGAGAGCACTGGGCTCGGCGCTGACGCACCCGAACATCACCACCGATTTCAGCGAATCGCAGCTCGAGCTCATCACCGGGGTTCATGCGGGTGTCGAGGATTGTTTGGCGGAGCTGACCCAGATCCACCAGTTTGTCGCGCATGCCCTGCGCGAAGCCGGTGATGAAATGATGTGGGTGGCGAGCATGCCCGGCGCGCTACCGGCCGACGACGACATTCCGATCGGCCGCTACGGCAGCTCAAATGTCGGGTTGGCGAAGAGCGTCTATCGCACCGGCCTCGGGCATCGCTACGGCCGGCGCATGCAAACCATTTCGGGGATTCACTACAACTGGTCAATGGCCGATGTGTCGAGCGACGAATACTTCGCGCTGATCCGCAACTTCCGACGCCACTCCTTCCTGCTGCTCTATCTGTTCGGTGCGTCGCCAGCCGTCACTTCGAGTTTCGTCGCCGGGCGCGCACATGAATTGCAGGCGTTGGGAGGTCAGACCATGCACCTGCCGCACGCGACGTCGCTGCGCATGGGTCGACTCGGCTACCAAAGCGATGCGCAGTCGGAGCTGGCGGTCAGCTATAACAGCCTGGCAAGCTACGGTGCCTCGCTGCAGGGTGCGCTGACCCGGCCCTACCCGGCGTATGAGGCGGTGGGGATTCACGACGCTGGCGGGCAGTACCGACAGCTTTCGACAAGTCTGCTGCAGATCGAAAACGAGTTCTACGGGACGATTCGCCCGAAGCGCGTGATATTTCGGGGCGAACGTCCGTTGCATGCCTTGCGCGAGCGCGGCGTCGAGTACGTTGAGGTGCGGTGCATGGACCTCGACCCGTTCGTGCGCATCGGCATCGCCGCGCCGACGCTGCGCTTTCTCGATGTGTTCCTGCTGCACTGTCTGCTGACCGAGAGCCCGCCGGACAGCCGCGAGGAGATTTCCGAACTGGCACGCAACCAGCATCGCGCCGCCGCTCGCGGCCGCGAGCCCGGTCTGCTGCTCGAGCGGAAGGGCGACCTCATCGCCCTCCCCGACTGGGGTGGGCAGATCCTGCAACAGTGCGAGCCCATTGCCGCGGCACTCGACGCCGTGCATGGCGGTAGCCTGTACCGAGACAGCATCGCTGTGGCCCAGGCCGCGCTGCGCGAGCCGCAAGGCTTGCCCTCGGCCCGCGTGTTGGCAACGCTGCTGAAAGACTTCGACGGCTCCTACCTGCGGTTCGTCTGTGCCGAGTCAACCCAGACCCACCAATGGCTGCTGGCCTTGCCGTACTCAGCACAATTGCGCGAGCGCTTCGCCGAGTTGACGCTCAATTCACTCGCCGAGCAAGCCGCCACCGAGGCCGCCGACAGCTTGCCGTTCGAGCTGTATCGGCGCCAATACCTGGCACCCGACCGGCTTGGTCTGAACTGAGCGATGGATCGGGCACTACCCCCGAGTGTGGGGTGGTGTATCGGGAACCGGGCGACTAACGTTGCAGCCGCAGTCAATCCGACTCCGCTCTCGCCCTCGGCAAGTTTGATCATGTTGCACCTGTTCGCCCGCATTGGCCTGTCGATCCTGGTCACCCTCGCTGAAGCGGTGGGACGTCTGGTCTGGCCCGCCGGCAAGCTTTGCGTGAAGCACAGCCGCGGTGTCTACGGGACACGCCATTGGGCGCATCTGCACGCCTACTGTGCTGCGCCGGGCTGGATGTTCATCGAACTGGGGTCGTGGACAGTTGAAGCGTCCTGGTCCTCGCGCCGGGGAATGTCGCGCCTCAAGTCCAGGGCCTGACAGGTCCGGCGGCGTCGCCGCTTCTGAGGTCCGGCCGCGTCGCCGCTTCTGAGGTCCAGTACCCGCGCGGCCGCTCGATGGCCTCGGCTCAAGACGTTGCGCCTTTGCGGGTCGGCTACGCTTCGCCTTTGTTCCCAGCCGGAGACTCACCATGCCCCGCCCCATTCTCGAAGAAGAGCGCCTACATCCCGCGATCCGCCAGAAGGTCGCGAACCTGCATGCCGACATCGTGCACAACGTACAGTCGGCCGCAGCATCGCATCCGGTATTGGTGGTCGGCATGAGACAGAACCCAATGTGCAAACGTGCGCGCCGCGCCCTTGCCGACGCTGGCGTGGCACACCACTATCTCGAGTACGGAAGCTACTTCAGCCTGTGGCGTAAACGCAATGCGCTGAAGATATGGAGCGGCTGGCCGACGTTCCCGATGGTGTTCGTGCGCGGCACCTTGGTGGGTGGCGCGGATGACATTCGTACCTTGATCGACAGCGGCGAACTGCGTCGCATGCTAGGCACGTGACGCGCGCAGCCCGTCGCCCCGGTTTCCAGGCTAGCGCCGTTATGTCGCTGGCTCGCCTGTTTCGGTGGCGACTGCTGCAGCTGCTGCCGCTGGGCCTGGCGTCGGCCGTCGCGTCGGGGCCAATACCCGCTGCCGAAACGCTGCGCGACTGCCGCGTCGCGGGTATCAAGAACAGCGTGCGCTGCGGCGCCATAGAACGCGCCCTTGACCCGGCACGCCCCGACGGCCCGCGCATCTCCGTGCACTACGTGGTTGTTCCGGCGCTGGCCCGACGCCGCCTGCCTGACCCGATATTCCTGCTCGCCGGCGGACCGGGCCAAAGTGCGATCTCGCTCGCAGGAGCGTCGCTGGGCTTGTTGCAACGCCTGGGCAATCGGCGTGACCTGGTGTTCGTCGACCAGCGCGGTACTGGATTGTCGGCACCGCTTTATTGCGATGAAGCGCGGCGCGCACCACTGGCCGAACAGACCGATCCCGAGCGCCAGGTGCAGCGCCTGCAAGTCTGCCAACGCCAGCTTCAGTCCCTGACCTATGGTGACCTGCGCTTGTTCACGACGCCTCTGGCAATGCAGGATCTGGACGCGGTGCGCCAAGAACTGGGCGCCGAACGAATCAATTTAGTCGCGGCTTCGTACGGAACGCGCGCCGCGCTGGACTACCAACGTCAGTTTCCGAAGCGGGTGCGGCGCATGGCACTTGACGGCGTTGCGCCGGCCGACATGGCGCTGCCCGCGAGCAGTGGCCTGGATGCGCAGGCTGCGCTGGATGCGCTGTTCGCGCACTGCGTGCAAGAGCCCGCGTGTGCGGTCGCGCACCCGCGCCTGCGCCAGGACTGGGACGCCCTGCTCGCCGGCCTGCCACGGCGGGTGCAGGTACCGCACCCCTTGACCGGAGAGATCGAAGCACTGACGGTGACGCGCGACATGTTGCTGGCCGCAGTGCGCGCGCCGCTGTACAGCCCGGCACTGGCGGCGGCGTTGCCGGTGGCGATTGCGCAAGCGGCGCAGGGCCGTTTCACGGCGCTGCTTGGACTGAACTCGATTCACGGTGCGCGCCGGTCGACGCGCATCGCCGAAGGCATGCACTTTTCCGTGCTTTGCGCGGAAGACTTTCCGCGGCTGAGCGCGCCGCAGGCTGTGGCCCGCGATTTCGGCGACGGCGCGCTGCGCAGCGTGAAACGCATTTGCGCGGATTGGCCTCGCGGCGAGCTTGCGGCGGCGTTCTACAACACCCATCCGAGCCGGGTACCGGTGCTGCTGGCCAGCGGCGGCCTCGATCCGGCCACGCCACCGCGCCACGCCGAGCGTGTTGCTGCGGCGCTTGGCGCGAATGCACTTCACATCATCGTGCCTCACGCCGGGCACGGTGTGTTCGGCATCGGCTGCATGCGCGATGTGCTGTACCGCTTCATCGCTGCGGAAACCGACGCTGACGCGCTGGCCGTGGATGCGAACTGCGTGGTTTCAATTCCACGCCCCACGCTCTTCCAACCCACATCGCCAATGCTTGCGGTTCGACCCGGATGATCGCGATCCAGCATCTCGCCAAGAGCTTCCCCCCGGCGCGCTCGGCGGCGCAGGCCGTGCACGCGGTGCGCGATGTCAGCGTGCAGGCGCCTGCGGGCACCATCACCGGGCTGCTCGGGCCGAATGGCGCGGGCAAGACAACCACGCTGCGCATGCTCGCCGGCCTGATCAGGCCCGATGCCGGCAGCATCGAAGTCGACGGCATCGACGTGCTTCAAGACCCTCATGGCGCACTTGCACGCATGGGCGTGTTGTGCGACGCGCGCGGCCTGTACCCACGCTTGAGCGCACGCGAAAACATCGTTTACTACGGCGTGCTTCGCGGCATGGAGCGTAGCGCTGCCGAGCAACGCAGCGCGGAACTGGCGCGCGCTCTGGGCATGACCTCGCTGCTCGATCGGCGCACCGAAGGCTTCAGTCAAGGCGAACGCTTGAAGACGGCGTTGGCGCGGGCCCTGGTGCACGACCCGGCCAATGTCGTGCTCGACGAGCCGACCAACGGGCTGGACGTGCTTGCGACGCGCGCCTTGCGCGAGACGCTGCGCTGGCTGCGTTCGCCTGAGGGCGGTTCGAAAACAATCGTTTTTTCGACGCACATCATGCAAGAGGTGGAGCGCTTGTGCGACAGCGTCGTCGTCGTGGCGCAGGGCCGCAGTGTCGCCACAGGCTCGGTCGCCGAGTTGCTGGAGCGCGCGGGCGAGCGCGATTTCGAGGCCGCGTTCGTGCGATTGGCCTATGCGGACGACGCTGCTGCAAGCCCTCAGGCCTTGCCGCTTGCGAATTCCCTCGCGCAGGGACCGCACGAAGTGCGTCCGGTGCAGCCATGAACTTCTTCGGCACCGCAAGAGCCGTCTATGCGAAGGAAATTGTCGACGCACTGCGTGATCGCCGCACGCTGCTGGTCGTGCTCCTGTCCAGCGTGTTGCTGGGGCCGCTGGTGCTGATAGCGCTGTCCGGCCTTGTCGCGAGCCTGGAGGCGCGCGCCGAAAAGCGAGAGGTGTTTGTCGTCGGCATCGAGCACGCGCCGGGGCTGCGAAATTTTCTGGAGCGCCAGTCCGCCGTCGTGCGCGACGCACCGTCAGACTATGAAACACGGCTGCGCGACGCAAGCCTGGCTGATCCAGTGGTCGTCGTGCCTCCCGATTTCGAGGCTGCAATGTTGCGCGGCGACGTGCCCGTGCTCGAATTGCTCAGCGACAGTGCGAACAAACAGGCCGAGTCGGGTGCTGGACGGGTGCAGCGCCTGTTGGCGGCCTACGGCCGCGAGCGCGTGGCGCTGAGCCTGGCAATGCGGGGCGTCTCGGGCGAGTTGCTCGAACCCATGGAGATTCAGGAGCGCGATCTGGCCAGCACCCAGACACGCGCAACCCAGTTCACCGCTATGCTGCCCTTTTTTGTGCTCATGGCGGTGCTGTACGGCGCGTTGAGCGCGGCCCTGGACACGACCGCAGGCGAGCGCGAGCGTGGCTCGCTCGAGCCGTTGCTGATGAACCCGGCCGCGCCGCTGGCGCTGGTGCTGGGCAAATGGGGTGCCGTGGCAAGCGTCGCAATGCTGATCGCGGTGCTGAGCTGCTTCAGCTTCCTGCCCGCGCAGTGGTGGCTGCGCAGCGACACCTTGCAGGCCCTGTTCCAGTTCGGCATGCGCGAAGCGCTGCTGTTCGTGGTCGTGTTGCTGCCCTTTGCCGCGGCGCTGTCGGCGCTGTTGATGGCGGTGGCGATCCGCTGCAAGAGTGTCAAGGAAGCACAGGTCAATGCCAGCCTCTTGGTGCTGCTTGTCTCGCTATTGCCCCTTGTCAGCGTGTTCAACCTGGGTAGTGAGGCGTGGTGGCATCTGTGGTTGCCGGCGTTGGGGCAAAACACGTTGATGACGCATGTGCTCAGAGGCGGGGCCTTGCGCGCGCCGCAGTGGCTCATCCCATTGGCGGTATGCCTGCTACTGGCAGCCGTGTCGCTGTGGTTTGTGGCGCATCGCCTGCGCGGCGCTGCCTTGCGCTGACGGTTTTCCTGGCGCTTGGGGTATCAGGGGAACTTGCGTGCCCGGTAGGAGAAATAGCCGTTCGCATAGTCGCTGGGCAGCAGCGAAAGCTGCATCGACTGCGCGCCGCCGGCCAGGTCAAATTCCGACACGTCATTGAGCAGGCCCGCGAACTCGCCCCAGCCGACCAGGACTTTGCCGCCGACAAACATCTGCGCGCTTCCCAGGTTGAAGCTCTGGTGCATGTCGGCGCTGAACTCGGCGAAGCCGGGCAACGCCGGGTTCCCCGCCACCAGGGCCTTGGCGGGTTCATCCAGGTTGAACGCCAGGACTCGCGACGCGGCGCCGCCATTGCCGTTGTCGAACAAGGTCAGGCGTCCATCCGGGGCGCGCTGTGCGTCGTGTTGATGCGCGAACTTTTGAGCAGGTGACAAGCCGAACTGGTCGCACGGTCCGCCCAGAATCCATCGGATTGCTCCTGTGCCTCGGTCGATCTTGAGCACGGCGTCGAGGTGCCGAAACGATGCGATCCAGTGGCCGTCAGCCGGGTCGACCTGCACTGAGTCCCAGTGCGCATAGTCGGCACCGTTGTTCTGCGCGAAGCCGTTGCCCTCGGTCGAACAGGCGTAGAGCTCGGCGTGATCGGTGGAAAGCCAGTTGAAAACGGCCACGCCGTTCTGGATTTCTTGCAAGCCACTGCCGCCGACGAACAAGGGCTGCCCGGGCAAGGTAGGAATGTTGTTGACCGTCTTCGCGGCGTAGACGCCAAGGATGTAGTGACCGTCGTTGACGATGACGTGATCGTGCAGATTCGCGGCGTAGGTGTTGCCGTCGGGAAAGCCCAGTGCGCTCACGTTCTCGATCAGATTGAACGAAGCATCCATGACGCGAATCGCGCTCTGCGCTGAATCGTAGAAGCTGTAGCGCACGGCTCCGCCGGGCAGCACGGTTTTCTTGAAGTCGTGCATGTTGCCGCCGCGCGGGTTGCGGTAGTAGTACTTCAGGCTGCCGTCGACCTCGACGATGTACGCGTAGGGGGCGCCGAAGCCTTGCGGGTCGAACGGCGTGAGGTACAGATCACCGGCCTGTGGCGCATTCGCACCGAAGCCGTAGCGCACATAGTCCAGCGGTCGGGCGTGCAACGTGTATTGCGCCGTTGCGCCGCTGACCCGGTCGGTGACAAGAACGCTGACGTTGGATGCGGCGTCGAGCGTCGGAAATGGAATCGTGATGTATTGATTGGCGCCGACGCTGCTTCCTGCGGCCTCAACCGTGATGCTGCAAGCCGGGCACGAGAAGCGCAACTGCACGCTTGCGCCTTTCAGATTGGACTGCAGCGCCAGGTCAGCCCGCGTCGGGTTGCTCGAAGTCAGGTCGGCGCCACCCACGCCAATCGCGTCGACAGACGTCAAGAGCGATGAGACCGCCGGGTTGACCCGGTTCATGCCGACCTGCACCGTGGAATCGCCCCCGCTGCAAGCAGCCAGGGTGAGTGCCAGCGCGCCGAGCATGCTCGGGCGCAAGAGATCTTGGGTTGCAAACATGGGTGCTTCTCCGCAAGTGAAGCCGGGCCGCAAACCCGTGGGGTGCATTCTGCCCATTTCCACTCCAGCGCCGGCACAAGCTTGTTTCAAGCGGTTGCCCTGGGCAACAGACCTTGTTGTGCGGGGCGCCTCGGCGTCCATCCTTGCGCAAGAGAACAGGGCTCACTTCGGCGCGCCGGTACACGCCGCATCAAATCGTCACCCAAGAGTAGTCCCCGGCGTTCGAGGCCCCAGCCGTCGACAGCGGCGCGCTCGTTCAGGGCAAGCAGCGCCCCCTGGCCCAAGCGTTTGGCGTGGGCACGCACGACCAGCGATTCACATTGCTTGGCACTGAGGGTGTGAGCGAAGGCCTGCCAGCGTTGCTGTACCAGGGGCGATCGCCAGGCGTCTTCGATCGCCCAGCGCAGCTCGTGAGGGGCGAGGTTTCGGCCCGCCTCCAGAACCCGTGGCAACAGGGCATGAAAGAAGTCTGGAATGAACGTTGCGCCGCTTTGGCGGGCAACAGGGCCTCGATACGGCTTACGCGCAGGCTCCAGCCAGGGGCGAGGAGTTGCCGGCTGGCAAACGCCTGCAACGCTTGCGCTGCGTTCAGCAGGCGCATGCGATTCGGCGGCAAAACGAGCAACGGCCGCTCGCAGGCCTGCGCGTGCGTCGGCGGTTCCACGAAGCTCCCTAGCGCGGCCACACGCTCCCACTGCGGTGCGGTGAGCCCATCTACGCCGCTCGACGGTCCGCAACCGAAACGCTTCGCCAGCTCCGCAGCCCGGGCTCGGCCGATGCCCTGCCTCACACGCTCAGCCCTGGCGCTCGGAACAGCGATGTTGCCTGCGGCATAGGCGCCGTCGCGGCGCACCCGGGCGAACACCGCTTCGTGGTTGAGCAGACTGCTCGCATCCAGGGGCATGCGTGTAATCGGACAGTGGCGGACTTCGAGTTGCTCCAGATAGCGCGGCGTGACTTGCACCGGCTCGACCCTCCGGCCGAGCACCCACGCCTGCAATCGCAGGTGCAGCCAGAGCTCGACCGAACGCGTCGCCGCGAGAATTTTGGGACATGACCCGCGGCCCAGCCGCTGCGCAGCGCAGACGAGAGGCTTCGAAGGCCCGCGCCAGCGAGGGCACGACGCCGTAACGTGCGTGGTCCCAACCCAGTTCGAAGCCGAGCGTTTCGTGCGCGGTGGCGGGTGGGTCGGCGCTTGCCATGTCCAACTGAGGGTGCAGGGCAAACAAACTCATGATGCGGAACACTATCGAATGAACCGCTTGGAAGCCGCGGGTCGGAGCAGTGTTGCAGCCAAGTCGCTCATGGCGTGAGCCACCTGCGCACGATTCAGCCCGTGCCGCGGCGTATGCTCGGCAGCGCCGGCACGAGCCCCACGCCGGGCTTTTCAATACGCAGAGGCAGCCCACGGACCGGACGCAGATTTTGACAAGATCGAGCTGCTGCTACGCAGCTGCGTCGGTTTTGTCGCTTTGGGCGGCGAATTCGAGGTGTCCCCGGCCACGCTCAAGCGGGATTTGCAGTACCTGCGCGACCGGCTTGGCGCGCCCATCGTTTACGACGCTCTTGCCAATGGCTACCGCTTCGACGGCATCGCGGCCGGCGCGGGCGCCGTGCATGAGTTGCCGGGTCTGTGATTCAGCGAAAACGAGATCCACGCGCTGTTGACGATGCAGCAGTTGTTGGCGGGCCTGGACGATGACGGCGTGTTGGCACGCCACCTGCATCCCTTGACCGAAAGGCTGCAAGGCATGCCCGGCGCGCACGCGCAAGAGTCGCGTACGCTGTTGCGCCGGGTGAAGGTGATTGGCACGGCGCGGCGGCGCGCACCGAGTCGCTCTTTCGAACTCCTGGGCAGCGCCTTGGTGCACAAGCGCCGCGTCCGGCTGCACTACTTCAAGCGCAGCGACCGGACCCTGAGCGAACGCGAAGTCTCACCGCAGCGACTGGTCAACTACCGCAACACGTGGTCTCTCGACGCCTGGTGTCACGTGAGCGATGGCCTGCGCCGTTTTGCCCTCGATGCGGTGCGCGGGGCGCGGCTGCTCGACGACAAAGCGCGGCTGTTGGGTCTGCGCGAACTCGAAGCCCAGCTCGACGCCGGCCATGGCATCTACGGCGGCAGCGGCACAAAGTTGCGTTGGGCCACGTTGCACTTCAATGCCGATGCAGCGTTGTGGGTGGCCAGCGAAGAGTGGCACGCACAGCAGAAGTCGCGCTGGCGGCCCGACGGGGGGCTACGAACTTCAGGTCCCTTACGATGACCCGACCGAATTGACGATGGACATCCTGCGCCACGGAGAATCGGTTACCGTGGTCGGCGACAAGACACTGGTCACGGCCATTGGCGAACGTTTGGCTCGCGCGGCGGCTCTGTATCGTCGAAAATGACTTGGCGGGGCGCGCCGTGCGGCACGCCAAACCCGAGGAGTCGGTGCAAATGAAAGCGATCTGGAATGGTGTGATCGTCGCCCAAAGTGATGACACCGTCGTGGTGGAAGGCAACCACTACTTTGCGCGGGACAGTCTGAAGCCTGAATACATCAGTTTCAGCAACCATCGCAGCAGCTGTCACTGGAAGGGGCAGGCACACTACTACAGCCTGATCGTGAACGGTGAAATGAATCCGGAGGCCGTTTGGTACTACCCGGAGCCTCTTGAGGCCGCCGCGCAGATCAAAGGGCGCGTCGCGTTCTGGAAGGGCGTGAAGGTGGAAGAGTGACGATGAATCGCGCCCGGTATCGTTGGCCCACACGCATGGTTTGCGGTGCCCGCCGGTGCAAGCCGGGCCGGGTTCGACAGTGAACCCCGTCCTGGTCGAGGTCCTGCGTGGTGACACGCTGGAATCGAGCCATCGCGGCTCGCTTGCCGTTCTCGACGCGGATGGAGCCGTGCTGGCCAGACTGGGCGACATCGACCGACCCATCTTTCCGCGCTCTGCCGTCAAGCTTTTGCAGGCCCTGCCGCTGGTGGAAAGCGGCGCCGCCGACCGGCTTGGCTTGAGCGATGAAGAATTGGCCCTGGCCTGCGCTTCGCACAACGGTGAAGAGCCGCATGTTGCCGCCGCAACCGCATTGCTTGCCAAAGCTGGACTGCCCGTCTCTGCATTGGAGTGCGGATCCCATTGGCCGTCGTTCGAGACGGCGTCACGCGCGCTGGCCGCAGCTGGGCGCGAGCCGACGCCGTTGCACAACAACTGTTCGGGCAAGCACTGTGGTTTTCTGTGCCTGGCATGCGCCTTGCACGGCAGCGTGGATCTGCGGCAATACGTCAGAGGTTACGTGCAGGCTGACCACCCGGTGATGCGCGAGGTCACCGCTGCGCTTGAGGCTGTGACCGGGTTCGATTCAAGCACCGCACCGCGCGGCACCGACGGCTGTTCCATTCCCACTTACGGCATCGAGTTGCGCAGGCTGGCCCTGGCGTTTGCGCGTGTCGGCAGCGGTGTGGGATTGCGCGAGGCCCACTCGCGTGCGGCGCAGCGCCTGCGCCGCGCTGTCGCCAGAGCGCCGTTCATGGTGGCGGGAACCGGCCGCTTCGATACGCGCGTGATGCAGCAATTGGGCGAGCGCGTGTACTGCAAGGTCGGCGCCGAAGGGGTGTTCTGCGCCTCGCTGCCCAATCTTGGCCTGGGAATCGCACTCAAGATCGATGACGGCAACAACGCCCGCGCCGCCGAGGTCGTAATGGCCTCGCTGATCGAGGCAAGTTTGAGCCCGAGCGGCGCCGATGCCGAAATGCTGCATGCCCTGAGCCGGCCGGCCTTGCGCAACTGGAACGGGATCCATGTCGGGCAATTGCGCCCCGCTGCGGCACTGACGGCTGTGCGCCTGCGTTGACGCACGCAGTGGCTCCGGCGCGGTGCGGCCTGCAGCGACGTCTGGCGATGAGTTGCCTGAGCCGACGACCCGCGGCTGGTGCCCAGGCGACCGCAGCGCCGGACAATTTGCGTTCTTTGAGTAACCGAATTTGACCGGCGCCTGCGGCGTGCGATGTGCCACTGACGGGCTACGCTGCCCGGGTTAGATTGGAGCCCTACGTTGCGAAACAGAGGCTTACATGCGCTTGATCACCCGAGTGATCGCGTCCCGTTTTGCGAGGAGACTCGGCGTCGCGGGGGCGATCCTGCCGCTGCTCGGCGGCTGCCAAGCGATCGCCATCACCGCGGCAGGCATCGGGGCGTCGACCGGGTTAACGCACACCGTCGACAGCATCGCTTCTCGAACGTTCACCGCGAACCAACGGCAGGTGAAACAGGCAACCTTGATCGCGATGGGTAAGATGGGCATGAAGCTCGAATCGTCGGAAAAGAACGAAACCGGCGAAATCATTCGCGCAAGCCTGCCCGGTCGCAGCGTCGAGATCGAGCTTACGCCACTCAGCGACACCGCGACCCGCATCAACACCTCGGCGCAGCGCGGCATGTTCACCTACGACGGCGCGACCGCGCGCGAAATCGTCGCACAGACAGAATTGGCGATGCAAGAACTGGGGGCCTCATCGCGTCGCGCGCGGGCCCCGTCCAAGGCGGCGCCGGCGCTGGCCGACTCGACGATGGGTGCGGCAGTGCCGATCCGCCGTTAGCTGAACCCGCCGCGCGCGGCGCGGCGGCCCCTGCCAGCCTCAGGCGTCGTGCCAAATGATGCTGCGCCTGGTGCTGGTCCAGCGCTCGAACAAAGGGGCATAAACCTCGTCGATCCGGTTTCGCTTGACTTTGAACGTGGGCGTGATGAACCCGTTGTCCACGGTCCAGGCCATGCTGACGATGACCAGACAATCGAGCTGCTCGTGCGGGTCAAGCTGTGCGTTGATCGCCCCAAGATGTTGGCTCAAGCTCGCCTCCATCGGTTCACGATACATGGTGTTCGCGGCACGGGCAGCCGCCTCGGCATTGAGCATCACGATTCCCAGCGGCTGCCCAAGATTCGCGCCAGTTACGACACAGGCTTCGACCAAGCCGTTCATCACCAGCTTGTCTTCGATCGGCGCTGGCGCCACGTATTTGCCCTTGCTCGTCTTGAACAGGTCCTTGACGCGACCGGTGATGCGCAAGTTGCCTTCCAGGTCGAGCGTGCCCTTGTCGCCCGTATGAAGCCATTTGTCGCCAGTGAGCGCTTGCCTCGTGAGTTCCGGCTCTTTGTAGTAGCCCAACATCAATCCAGGGCTTTTCATCTGAATTTCACCGTTGATCGGGTCGAGGCGACTCTGTACGCCTTCATAGGGCAGGCCCACGGTGCCGGGACGGGCAACCCCGGGAAGCGTGGCGTGCGAGATGCCGCAGTTCTCGGTCATGCCGTAGACCTCGATGATCGGCAGGCCGAGATTGGCGTACCAAGCGAGTAGCTCAGGCGGCATCGGCGCCGCGCCGCCTGCGGCAAATTTGCATTGATCGAGGCCCAAGGCTGCGAGGATCTTCTTGCGAACGATGCCGCGAACGACCGGTACCTTGAGCAGCCGCGCGAGTTTGGCCGCAGGCATCTTCGCGTGCACGCCCTGCTGAAACTTAACCCAAAGACGAGGCACCGAGAAGAACACCGTCGGACGCGCGCGCTGCAGGTCGGCGGTGAAGGTCTCCAGGCTCTCGGCGAAATAGACATGCATGCCCACGGCGAGCAGGCCATGTTCGACCAAGGTGCGCTCAGCCACATGGGCCAGCGGCAGATAACTCAGCATGCGTGCATCCCCGGTCAATTGCACGCGCTTGAGCGCCGAGTTGATCGACCAGGCGTAAGTGCCGAAGCTGTGCATCACACCCTTCGGTGAGCCTGTGGTTCCGGAGGTGTACATGATCGTTGCCAACTCTTCGGCGGCGCGCGCCGGTTCGCCGTGCAGCGGCGTAGTCGCTCTGACGATGGCATCCCACTGCGGATAGTCGTTCGGTGGCGACAGCGGCATGCCGATGCAAGGCAGGCTAGCCGGGACACCTGATCTCATGTTTTCCCAGCCGTCGAGCTTGCCGACGAACAGCAGTTTCGCTTCGCTGTGCTCGAGGATCTGGCGGATCGTCGAGGCTGCCAAGGTTGGATAGAGCGGCACCGACACATGGCCGGCCATCCAGATCGCGAAGTCGGCCATCAGCCAGTGTGCGCAATTCTTCGAGATGAGCGCGATCCGGCTGCCCGGCGGGTGACCCAGGCTTATCAAATGGGCCGCCATGCGACGCGTCTCGGCGATCAGTTGCGCCCAGGTGAAATCGCGCAGCGCGCCGGCGCCCATCGGCTGCGTGAGCACGATCTTGTCGGGCGCCGTCTTCTCCCAGTAAAACATGCGCGCAAGCGCCAGTGTGTCTAGTGAAACCAGGCTTGATGTGTTCATGCCGTTCTCCTGGAAGTGGGTCTGACCTCGGCCCGCGCGGGGTATCGCTCACCATAGGCCATCACGCTCTCGACGCCAATAGGGTCACTCCCCGTGCTGGTGCTGCCTCTGCGTCGCGGCTGAGCCGTGTCACTCTCTACAATCAAGCTTCGATCCAGAACCGTTCTTTGCCATGTGGTTTCCCCAGCAGTTCGAAGTCATCGTGGTCGGTGGCGGTCACGCCGGTACCGAGGCGGCGTTGGCCAGCGCGCGCATGGGCGCAACGACGCTGCTGCTCACGCACAACATCGAGACCTTGGGGCAGATGAGCTGCAACCCATCAATCGGCGGCATCGGCAAGGGCCACCTGGTCAAGGAGATAGACGCCTTGGGCGGAGCGATGGCCCTGGCCACCGACGAGGCAGGCATTCAGTTCCGAATTCTGAATGGCTCGAAAGGTCCTGCCGTTCGCGCAACCCGCGCACAGGCCGACCGCGTGCTGTACCGGGCGGCAATTCGCCGGCGCCTGGAAAACCAAATCAACCTGTGGCTGTTTCAAGGCGCTTGCGACGACTTGTTGCTCGATGGCGAGCGAATTGTGGGCGCTGCCACCCAGGGCGGCGTGCGCTTTCGCGGCCGCTGTGTCGTGCTCACTGCCGGAACGTTTCTGGACGGGCGCATTCACGTCGGGCTGCAAAGCCATGCGGCGGGCCGCGCTGGCGATCCACCGGCGATCGCCTTGTCTGCTCGGCTCAAGGAATTGAAGTTGCCACAAGGGCGCTTGAAAACCGGCACCCCGCCTCGCATCGACGGTCGATCCATTGACTTCACTCGATTGCAGGAGCAGTCCGGCGATGGCGTGCCGGCAGCCGACGGCTCGGCGGCGGCAGCGGGCGTGCCAGTGTTCAGCTTCATGGGTGATGCAGCGATGCATCCGCGCCAGTTGCCTTGCTGGATCACGCACACCAATGCCAATACGCACGAAATTATCCGTAGCGGCTTCGACCGCAGCCCGATGTTTCAAGGCGCAATCGAAGGCGTGGGGCCGCGCTATTGCCCGAGCATCGAAGACAAGGTAAATCGATTTGCTGACAAGGATTCGCACCAGGTCTTCCTTGAACCCGAGGGGTTGACGACGCACGAGTTCTACCCGAATGGGATCTCGACCTCGTTGCCGTTCGACGTCCAGATCGCCGCGGTGCGCTCGATGCTCGGCCTGGAGAACGCCCACCTGCTGCGCCCGGGTTATGCCATCGAATACGACTATTTCGATCCGCGTGCGCTCACGGCAAGCTTCGAGACGCGCGACATTCGTGGTCTGTTCTTCGCCGGGCAAATCAACGGCACCACCGGCTACGAGGAGGCTGCGGCTCAAGGCCTGTTCGCCGGCGTGAATGCGGCGCTGCAGGCGCGCGGCCGCGATCCATGGTTGCCGCGCCGGGACCAGGCCTACCTGGGTGTGCTGGTTGACGACCTGATCACGAAGGGTGTGACCGAGCCTTATCGAATGTTCACCAGCCGCGCGGAATTTCGGCTGCAACTCCGTGAAGACAACGCCGACCTGCGCCTGACGGCGATGGGCCGTGACTTGGGCCTGGTTGACGACGCTCGCTGGGACTTGTTCTGCCGAAAACGCGACGCTGTTTCACGTGAAACGCAGCGCTTGAAGTCGACCTGGGTGAACCCGAGCCTGCTCGGGCCGGCAGACGCGCAGCGCCTGCTCGGCAAACCGATCGAGCATGAGTACAGCCTGGCCGAGTTGCTGCGACGTCCGAACATCGGCCGTGAAGAAATTGACGCGATTTGCGCGATCACGCAGCCGGGAGCGGCACCCTCGCGCGAGTTGCTGCGGATGCAACTTGGCGTGACCTTGGCCCAGGCGGTGATCGAACAGGTGCAGATCGGCATCAAGTATGCCGGCTACATCGACAAGCAGCGGGAAGAAGTATCGCGCGCGGCGGGCCTCGAAGAGCTGCAATTGCCCACCGATTTCGACTATGGCGGCGTGACCGCGCTGTCGATTGAAGTGCGCCAGAAACTGAGCGCCCAGCGTCCACGCACGCTCGGGCAGGCGTCGCGAATCTCCGGCGTCACGCCCGCCGCCATCTCACTGCTGTTGGTCCATTTGAAAAAGCACCGCGCAGGCACTTCGATCCTTGTCGATCTTGTCGCGCCAGCGATGCAGGATGCCGCAGCCGCCTAAGGGGGTCCGATTCGCCTTTGGGTCAGCCTTTGGGTTGGACTTGCATCCATGAGCGCCGCGCTGCGCGCCAGGCTGACGCAGATTGCCGGTGAGCTCGACTTGGCGCTGTCGAGCCACCAGCTCGACGCCTTGCTGCGCTATCTTGACTTGTTGGTGCGCTGGAACGCGACCTATAACCTCACTTCAGTGCGCAAGCCCTCCGACATGCTTAACCAACATCTGGCCGACTGCTTGGCTATCATCGCGCCGCTGCGTCGTGTGCTCGGCGAGCCGCTGAAGGCGCGCATTCTCGACGTCGGCAGCGGCGCGGGGCTGCCCGGCGTGGTGCTCGCGATCGTCGCGCCGCAGGCTTCATTGCTTTGCCTGGACAAGGTCGGCAAGAAAGCTGCCTTCGTCCGTCAAGTTGGCGCCGAGCTGGCCCTGGGAAATCTGCAGGTGGAACACGCGCGCGTCGAAGCATTGGATGCAGGCGCCTTCGATGCAATCGTTTCGCGCGCGTTTGCATCACTCGCCGACTTTGTGGCGTTGACCGCGCCGCACCTGCGCAGCAATGGGGTCTGGCTCGCGATGAAAGGAAAACGCCCCGACACCGAGCTCCTTGCCGTGCCAGCAGACACCACCGTGTTTCACGTGGAACCTGTGCAGGTCCCCGGCCTGGGCGACGCGCAGCGCTGCCTGGTCTGGATGCGGCGGCGACAATAGCGGCGAATAGCGGCGACCCGCTTCCTGCCAAGCTGGTCAGTCCACGCTCAACTTTGGCACCTCAGCAATCAATCGCTCGTCCCGCTCGAGGCGATGCCCTAAGAATCGGCGACTCTCATGGCTCGAATATTCTGCGTCACGAATCAAAAGGGCGGCGTCGGCAAGACGACAACGGCGGTCAATCTGGCGGCTGGGCTGGCGAAGATCGGTCAGCGCACGCTGGTGGTCGACCTCGATCCCCAAGGCAACGCGACCATGGGTTCGGGCATCGACAAGCGCGCGCTCCAGCTCAGCGTGTACGACGTCCTTCTCGAAAACGCCTCGATCGCCGAAGTGCGGCAACACAGCGCCAAAGTCGGCTACGACGTGGTGGGAGCGAATCGCGAACTCGCCGGCGCCGAGGTCGAACTGGTCGCGCTCGACCGACGCGACAAACGCTTGAAGCAAGCCTTGGAGCAGGTTGTGGGCGAATACGACGTGATCCTGATCGACTGCCCGCCGTCACTCAGCCTGCTGACCCTCAACGGGCTGTGCAGCGCCCATGGCGTGCTGGTGCCGATGCAGTGTGAGTATTTCGCACTCGAAGGCTTGTCGGACTTGGTGAACACGATCAAACAGGTCCACGCCAACCTCAACCCGCAACTTGAGGTCATCGGCCTGCTGCGGGTCATGTTCGATCCGAGAATCACGTTGCAGCAGCAAGTCAGCGAGCAACTCAAACAGCACTTTGGCGCCAAGGTTTTCGACACCATCATCCCACGCAACGTCCGACTTGCGGAAGCCCCAAGTTACGGTTTGCCTGGGGTGGTCTTCGACCCTTCCTCAAAGGGTGCCCTATCGTTTATCGACCTTGCCCATGAATTGGTGGCTCGAATTGCCGCTCGCTGAAGTTCCCGGTTTGAGTCTTGCCAGAGTGAGCCCGGGCGTTGACCCCGCGCTGCTCGCGCGCATCGAAGACGCCGGCCTGAACGCAAGCGCGCCGCCGCAACAGCGCTGGCTGGATGGTTGGCTGCTGCGCTTTTCGCCGGGCAAGGCGAAGCGCGCGCGCTGCGTCAACGCTGTCGCTTCTGGCCGCCGCCCGCTGCAATGGAAGCTGGCCCGATGCGCAGAGCTTTTCGACGCAGCGGGCCTGCCCCTGATTGTTCGCATCACGCCGTTCACACTGCCCGGCGAACTCGACTTGCAGTTGGCCACCCACAACCTGCGCAGATTCGACGATACCCGGGTCATGGTCTTGACCGCACTTGACAGCCTGGAAGAGCCGAAGGTCGAGGCTCAGCCCGAAGTTCGCGAAATCGCCGCAGAGCCCTTCGCTCAACGTGTCGGTGCGATGCGCGGCTCGTCACTGGCCGAGCGACAGGCCCACGCGCAGCGGCTCGCCAATGCACCGGTACCTTTCACCGCCTTCGAGCTACACGACAACGGCGAAGTGCTGGCCTGCGGACAGTTCGCTTTAGAGGGCGACCTGGTCGGCCTGTACGACATCTTTACCGCGCCGCATGCCCGTGGCCGCGGCCTTGCACGCCGGCTTTGCCAGCACTTGTTGGTCACCGCCCGAAGGCGTGGCGCGTCGATTGCCTATTTGCAGGTGGACTCCGGCAATGTCGTTGCGCGATCGGTCTATTCGCGCATGGGCTTCACTGACGGCTACAGCTACCACTACCGCGCGCATGACCCGTCGGCGGCCTGATTCGGCACGCTGCGGCGCGCTCTACAGCCCCAGCGTCTCCTCCACACCAAGGTGCACGTTCATCGCTTGCACCGCGGCGCCGCTCGCACCCTTTCCCAGGTTGTCCAGCCGAGAAATCAACAGCGCCTGGGTATCGCTCGAAAAGACAAAGATATCGACTCGGTTCGTGTCGTTGCACCCCTGAACATCAAAGTACTCCGGTGACGGGTGCGCGTCGTCGGGCAAGGGTTGTACCCGAATCAACGGTTCGCCACGATAGCGCTGCTCCATGGTCTTGTGAACGAGGCTGCCCGTGACCCCTGCGCCGAGCTGCGACAAGTGCAGCGGGACACTGACCGCCAAGCCCTTGTAGTAGTTTGCAACGATGGGCATGAAGATCGGCGCATGGCGCAGGCCCGTGTGTGCCACCATTTCCGGCAGGTGTTTATGCGCGAACTTGAGCGAATACGGCCGAGGCGAGTCAAGCCGAGGAACAGTCTTGCCTTCGTACTGCGCGATCATTTTCCGGCCACCACCGGAATAACCGGAAATTGAAGTCGCCGAGACCGCCTGGTCGGGATTCACCAGTCCAGCGTCCACCAGCGGGCGGAGCAACAAAATGAAGCTCAACGCATGGCAACCCGGATTGGCGATGCGTTTGGAGGCTCGAATCTTGTCGCGCTGGCCCGGGGCCAATTCAGGCAGACCAAACACCCAGTCCGGATCGGTGCGGTGCGCCGTGCTAGCGTCGATGAGGCAGGTCTTGGGGTTGCGCACCAAGGCCACGGCCTCGCGCGCCGCTGCGTCCGGCAGGCACAGGAACGCGACGTCGGCAGCGTTGAGAAGTTCGGCCCGTATTGCCCGATCTTTGCGCTTGTCGGCGTCGATTCGAAGCAACTCGATATCGTCGCGCCGTGCCAGATACTCATGGATGCGCAATCCTGTCGTACCCTCTTGACCATCGACGAACACCCGATACTTCATGGCGATTCCTCTTCGCATATCGCTGCCAGGTCCGATTGTCGAGCAAATCCTTCCTCGGCCACGCCGCGGCGTACACGTCACCGCCCTGTACGGTCGGGTACCGTGACCTACCTAGTTAATCGCCGACCCGTGACCTACCAGTTCATCGCCGACAATTCCCGCATGGTGACCAAGAAACCCAAAGGACTCGGACTCGGACTGGAGGCGCTGCTCGGACCACGTGTCGGCAATGTCGACACGACGGCGCGCGACAGCGCATCCGGCACGCTGCGGATGTTGAAACTGAGCCTGCTGCAGCCCGGGAAGTACCAGCCGCGCACGCGAATGGACGAAGTGTCCTTGCAAGAGCTTGCGCAGAGCATCCGGACGCAGGGCATCATGCAACCCATCCTGGTGCGCCTGGTGGGTCAGGATCGCTACGAAATCATCGCCGGCGAGCGCCGCGCGCGGGCCGCAAAACTTGCCGCACTGGACGAAGTGCCGGTCCTGGTCAAACAGGTTCCCGACGAGACAGCGGCTGCAATGTCGCTGATCGAGAATATGCAGCGTGAAGACCTCAATCCGCTGGAGGAAGCGCAAGGCTTGAGACGGTTGACGTCCGAATTCGGTTTGACTCACGAGCAGGCGGCGCAGGCGGTCGGACGTTCGCGAAGCGCTGCCAGCAACTTGCTGCGCTTGTTGAATCTGGCCGAGCCGGTTCAGCAGATGTTGCTCAGCGGCGAAATTGAAATGGGGCATGCGCGGGCCTTGTTGTCCCTCGACAACGCGCAGCAAATTCTGAGCGCCCGACGAGTAATCGCCAGAGGCCTCAACGTCCGCGAAGCAGAACGGTTGGTCGCTCGCACCGGCGTCCGGGGCACGCAAACTCCACTATTGCGAATCAAACGCGCCAAACCGCTGGATCTGCTGCGCATTGAGCAGTCCCTTTCAGATGCGCTGATGGCAAGCGTCGAAGTGCGCGTCAAAAAGCGCACTCGTCGTGGCGAACAAGGCGAAGTCGCGATTCAGTTCGGCTCGCTGGACGAGCTCAATGGCTTGCTTGAAAAATTGGGCCTTGCCGGCACCTGAGCCCTGCGCAAGACGACAGTTGCAGCCTGTGCGCGCCCACGGCGAACTTAACGGCGGCGCTGCGACCAAGCAGCGTTAGCGGCGGCGATACCTGGCCTCGCGGAACTTTGCACGGAACCGTGTGCTCCATCTCAAAAGCTGGTTCAACCAAGTTTAGGTCGCGGACGTTGTGTACCGACAACTTGTGCAGCGGTATGCCTCAAGTCGATGAACTGTCGGGCATTTGTCTCGCAACTCGGTCGATTCGCGATCTTGAAACCCGCCAGAGTTGATACCGTTGCCTTGCTGACCTGACAAGGAAAGCTCTGATGGCGCCCGCTGGACGTCATCAGAACTTCCCTCGCAACGCATCCCGTCTCACACGGCGTTGTGATCCCGATGTCTAGGAGATCAGCATGAATGTGATCAGCAATTTCGCGGCGAGATTCGAGCGCACTCGAGAAGAGGAGTTGACGCTTGAGGAGTACCTTGCCGAATGCAAACGCAACCCGGTTGCCTATGCCACGGCAGCCGAGCGTATGCTCAAGGCGATCGGCGAGCCGCAGCAGGTCGATACCCGTTCGGACCCGCGCCTGTCGCGCTTGTTTGCGAACAAGATCATCAAGATCTATCCCGCCTTTGCCGAGTTCTATGGCATGGAAGACGCCATCGAACAGGTCGTCAGCTATTTCCGCCATGCTGCCCAGGGGCTGGAAGAGAAAAAGCAAATCCTGTACTTGCTGGGACCGGTCGGCGGCGGCAAGTCATCAATCGCCGAACGGCTCAAGGCCTTGATGCAGGAGGTTCCGTTCTACTCGATCAAGGGTTCGCCAGTGAACGAGTCGCCGTTGGGCTTGTTCGATCCCATCGAAGACGGCCAGATCCTAGAGAATGAATACGGCATCCCACGCCGCTATCTGCAACGCATTCTTTCGCCGTGGGCCGTCAAGCGACTTGAGGAATTCGGCGGTGACATTCGCAGGTTCATGGTGGTGCGCCGCTACCCGTCGGTGCTGAAACAGATCGGCATCGCGAAAACCGAACCGGGTGACGAAAACAACCAGGACATTTCGTCTCTGGTCGGCAAGGTCGACATCCGCAAGCTTGAAACCTTCGCCCAAGACGACCCGGACGCCTACAGTTTCTCGGGTGGCCTGTGCTTGGCGAATCAGGGCTTGCTTGAATTCGTCGAGATGTTCAAGGCGCCGATCAAAGTACTGCATCCACTGCTCACCGCCACCCAGGAAGGCAACTTCAAAGGCACGGAAGGGTTCGGCGCAATCCCCTTCGACGGTGTCGTACTGGCCCACTCCAACGAGAGCGAGTGGAAGGCGTTTCGCAACAACAAGAACAACGAAGCGTTTCTGGACCGCATATACATCGTGAAGGTACCGTATTGCCTTCGGGTCAGCGAAGAAATCAAGATCTACGAGAAACTGCTGCGCGGCTCTTCGCTGTTCAGAGCCACCTGCGCGCCTGGCACCTTGAAGATGATGTCGCAGTTCGCGGTTTTGACGCGCCTGAAGGAACCAGAGAATTCGAGTCTGTACTCCAAGATGCTGGTCTACGATGGCGAAAACCTCAAGGACACAGACCCTCGCGCCAAGAGTTTTCAAGAGTACCGCGACTACGCAGGCGTTGATGAAGGCATGAGTGGTGTTTCGACACGCTTTGCCTTCAAGATTCTGTCCAAGGTCTTCAATTTCGACAGCACCGAGATTGCCGCGAATCCGGTGCACTTGATGTACGTTCTAGAACAGCAGATCGAACGTGAACAGTTCGCCGCTGAGACGGAACAGAAGTACCTGGCATTCATCAAAGAGCACCTGTCGGTTCGATATGCCGAGTTCATTGGCAAGGAGATTCAGACCGCGTATCTCGAGAGCTACAGCGAGTACGGCCAGAACATCTTCGACCGCTACGTCACCTACGCCGACTACTGGATCCAGGACCACGAGTACCGCGACACTGACACCGGCGAAGTCTTCGATCGCTCGTCGCTGAATTCCGAACTCGAAAAGATTGAAAAGCCTGCGGGAATTTCCAATCCGAAGGACTTTCGCAACGAGATCGTCAACTTCGTGCTGCGAGCACGCGCCAGCAATGCCGGTCAGAACCCGGCCTGGACAAGCTACGAAAAACTGCGCACCGTGATCGAGAAGAAGATGTTCTCGAACACCGAGGAACTGCTTCCCGTGGTCAGCTTCAATGCCAAAGCCAGCGCCGACGAGGTCAAGAAGCACGAGGACTTCGTGACGCGCATGGTGGCCAAGGGCTATACGCCGAAACAGGTCCGACTGCTCTGCGAGTGGTACTTGCGGGTACGCAAGAGTTCCTGACGCGCAGGTTCCGCCGAGGAAAGCTCTTGCAGCAAATCATCGATCGGCGTCTGGCCGGCAAGAACAAATCGATCGGCAATCGCGAGCGGTTCTTGCGCCGCCACAAGGACCAGATTCGCGAAGCCGTTAAACGCGCGGTGGACGGCCGAGGGATTCGTGACATCGCCCAAGGGGAAGACATCCACATCCCCAAGCGCGACATCAGCGAGCCTGTATTCGGCCACGGTCCGGGCGGGCGACGCGACACAGTTCATCCCGGAAATAAGGACTACGTTCGCGGCGACAGAATCGAGCGGCCCAAGGGCGGCGGTGGCTCAGGCGGCGGCGGCAAGGCGAGCGACAGCGGCGAAGGTGACGACGATTTCGTCTTTCACCTCAGCAAAGAAGAGTTCATGCAGGTCTTCTTCGACGACCTGGCCCTGCCCAATCTCGCCCGCACGAATCTCGCAGACACGCCTGAATTCAAGACCCACCGCGCGGGCTACAGCAGCGACGGCACGCCGAACAATCTGCATGTCGTGCGCTCGTTGCGTGGCGCGATCAGCCGGCGCATTGCAATCGGTTCGGAGTCGCGCCGCATTTTGCGCGACCTGGAAGAGCAGTTCGCGCTTCTCAAGCGGCATCCCGAACCGATTCCGCACACCCGAGAGTTGCTCAGACTTCAGCGAGAGATTGAAGCGCTGCGCGCGCGCCTGGCACGTATTCCGTACCTGGACCCGATCGATTTGCGCTACCGCAGCCGGGTCCGGGTTCCCGTTCCGACATCCAAGGCCGTCATGTTCTGTCTCATGGACGTGTCGGGCTCGATGGACGAATCGCGCAAGGAACTGTCGAAAAGATTCTTCATCCTTCTGTATCTGTTTCTGACCCGACATTACGAGAAGATCGACATCGTCTTCATTCGCCACCATACCCAGGCGCAAGAGGTGGACGAGCAGAACTTCTTCCATGCGACCGAGACCGGTGGCACTGTGGTCTCCAGTGCCTTGGTGCTGATGGAGGAAATCGCCAGGGCGCGCTACCCGATGAGCGAATGGAACATCTACGGCGCCCAAGCCAGCGACGGTGACAACTGGCATCACGACAGCGGCCGGTGCCGGCAGCTGCTCGCCGAACGGATCCTGCCACTCTGCCGCTATTTTGCCTATGTACAAGTGGCCGAGGAAGAACAGAACCTGTGGGAAGAATATGCGCAACTCGCCGGCCAGACAAAGGCTTTCGCGATGCGCAAGGTGACTGAAGCGTCGCAGATCTATCCCGTGTTCCGCGAACTGTTCAAGAAGGAAAGTGCGCCCACATGATCAGCAGCTCGCGCATTTCCGGGCCGGCGGGAGATCCACTCGCGAGCCCTGCGGCGAACACGCCGCGGCCGGCAGTGCGCGCCCACGAAATCATTCGCCCGACACGCGCTTCGCACACCCTGCCAGCGCCCAGTGATTGGACTTTCGAACTTGTCGAACAATATTACCAAGTGATCCGGGAGACGGCGCTGCGCTTCGGCCTCGACACCTACCCCAATCAACTGGAGGTCATCACCGCCGAACAGATGATGGACGCATACGCGTCGGTGGGCATGCCGGTGAACTACCGGCACTGGAGCTTCGGCAAGGAGTTCATCGCCACGGAAAAGAACTACCGGCGTGGCCACATGGGCTTGGCCTATGAGATCGTCATCAATTCCAACCCCTGCATCAGCTATCTGATGGAAGAAAATACTCTGGCGATGCAAGCTTTGGTGATCGCTCATGCGGCCTACGGACACAACAGTTTCTTCAAAGGAAACTATCTGTTTCGGATGTGGACGGATGCGTCGTCGATCATCGACTATCTTGTGTACGCTCGAAACTATGTGACGCATTGCGAGGAGCGGCACGGCCTGGACGCCGTCGAGGCGCTGCTCGACAGTTGCCACGCCTTGATGAACTATGGCGTGGATCGCTACAGGCGCCCGAGCAAGCTTAGCCTGGCCCAAGAACAAGCGCGGAGCAAGGACCGCGCGGAGTATGCCCAACAACAGGTCAACGACTTGTGGCGAACGCTGCCACGGCGCGCCGAAAAGACGACGGAAGAAGCCCAGACGCGGCGTTTCCCCGAAGAGCCTCAGGAGAACCTGCTCTACTTCATCGAGAAGAACGCCCCCCTGCTCGAGCCTTGGCAGCGCGAGATCGTGCGCATCGTGCGCAAAGTGGCGCAGTACTTCTACCCGCAGCGTCAAACCCAGGTGATGAATGAAGGGTGGGCAACGTTTTGGCACCACCACCTGCTCAACACGATGTACGACGACGGCCATCTCACCGACGGGGTGATGATTGAATGGCTGACCTCGCATACGAATGTCGTTTTTCAACCGCCTGTGGGCCACCGTGCGTACACCGGGATCAATCCCTACGCGCTGGGATTCGCGATGTACACCGATATCAAGCGAATCTGCGAGGCCCCGACCCCGGAAGACCGCGCGTGGTTCCCGGAAATGGCAGGCCAGGATTGGCTTGAGACCATGGATCATGCCATGCGGAACTTCAAGGACGAGAGCTTCATTGGCCAGTACCTTTCGCCACAATTGATGCGCGACTTTCGACTTTTCTCGATCGTCGACGACGAATCACAGAAGGACCTTGAGGTTGCCGCTATTCATGACGACGCAGGCTACCGACAGGTTCGTGAAAGTCTGAGCCGTCAGTACGATCTTGGCTCTCGCGAGCCAAACATTCAGGTCTGGAGCGTCAACCTGCGTGGTGACCGATCCCTCACGCTTCGGCACACACAGCACGACCAGCGACCTGTCCACGACAGCGGCCAGGAAGTCCTCAAACACGTCGCTCGTCTTTGGGGTTTTGGCATTCACCTGGAAAGCGTCGATGCTTCCGGCACAGTCGCCAAGCGTTGGTCGGTGCCGGCACCGACCGACTGATTCAGTTCTACTCGCTCTCCGACAACTCCATCGAGTGATTCGGATGCGGCGTGGTTTCGCCGTTGTGCGCTTTCGCGTTCTCGGACAGCACCGGGCCAGGCCTCAACTCCAGTTTGCCGCGATCAAACCACTTCGAGCGAGTCACTTGCAGACTCGCCGGCAACCGAACTGAATCAAATGTGGCAAACTTACAACAACCCTGCATATGAGTGGAGAAGCAAATGTGGCGAGGCGTCATGCTCGTTTTCCTGCATGCCATCTGCGCGTCGCAAGCGCGGGCGGCGCTCGATGTCGGCGAAACCGCGCCGGACTTCAGCGCCACGGCCGCACTTTCAGGAAAGACCTTCAACTACTCGCTCAGGGAGTCGCTGAGCAGAGGTCCGGTGGTCCTGTACTTCTTCCCCGCGGCATTCACCGAGGGCTGCTCGATCGAGGCTCAAGAATTTGCCCAGGCAGCGCCAGCGTTCGAGGCGCTTGGTGCTTCGATCATCGGGGTTTCGGGCGACGACATTGCGACGCTCAGCAGGTTCTCCGTGCAGGTCTGCCATGGGAAGTTTCCCGTCGCTGCCGATGCGTCCAAGGTCATCATGAGGGCGTACGATGCGACCATGAAAGCGATGCCCGATTTTGCGACGCGTGTTTCATATGTCATCGCACCGAACGGTTCAATCCTGTACAGCTACCTGAGCCTGAATCCCCACAAACATGTGGAGAATACGATGGCGGCGATACGCGACTGGTCTCGCTCCAAGCCACCCCGATAGCGTGAGTGCAGAGCATTTCGCGCCCCATTGTCAACGCCTGAGCGCAGCGGTACGTTGAGCTTGGGTCCGTTCAAAGGGCCGTCCGCAGCGACCTGGCAGGCCGAAAATCTGAACCTCGATCGAACCACGTTCTGTAGTTCTGGTCTTTTCAATGGGCAGCGGCAACGCTAAACTGTCGTTCGGCGCAAAAAGGCTGTTTGTAGTCGCAGGCACCTTTTGCAACTTTTCCTATCAGCAATATCGCAGGAGACCCTCGATGAAGAAACTCGTTTTGGCAGCCGTACTGGTTGCATCCCAATCCCTGGCACTGTCAGCCTTCGCGCAAGAGAAGTCACGCGCCGACGTTAAGGCTGATACGGCTTCGGCTGCGAAGGCCGGCACCATCGCCAAGGGCGAACAGAGCGCACCTCAAGCCCCCGCCAAGTCCACCAAGGCTCGGGCAGACGTAAAAACCGAAACCGCTGGCGCCGCGAAGACCGGTGCCATCCCAAAGGGTGAAGCATCCGGTGAAAAGCCCGCCGCCAAGAGCATGGCGACGCCTGAAGAGCAAGCCGCCGCCAAGGCAAAGCGCAAAGCAGACGCCGCAGCGGCAAACAAGGCTGGCGCGATTCCCAAGGGCGAGGCCAGCGTTACCAAGTAAATCGAAACTCGATTCCGCCGCTTGAGGTTGCGGCTCGAGTTCACTGGCGGCGGTATGACGACAATGTCATATCGCCGTTTTTCATGGTTTGCCCGACCCTGCACCGCTCCAGCAAGGTCTGAACCGTCCACGGCTGAACTCAGACATCGATATTCGCTGCGCGCAACGCATTGGCCTCAATGAAGTCGCGGCGCGGTTCCACTTCATCCCCCATCAGCATCGTGAAGACACGATCTGCTTCGATGGCATCATCGATCTGCACTCGCAGCAAACGCCGAACCGCTGGGTCCATGGTCGTCTCCCACAACTGCGCCGGGTTCATTTCACCCAGCCCCTTGTAGCGCTGCCGTGCCACAGCAGACTCGGCTTGGTGAATCAACCATGCCATTGCCTGACGGAAATCGCCGACTCGCGCTTCCTTCTGGCGCTCACCCTCGCCGCGCCGGACCACGGCATCGGCGCCGACCAGGCCCTTGAACGTCTTGCCGGCGCTGCTCAAGGCTTCATAGTCCGCACCGTGCAGAAAATCGGCGTTGATCACGCTGCTCTTCGCATTGCCATGGAGCATGCGATGAATTTTCAGAACGTACTTGTCGGTGCGCACATCAAACTCAGCGGTCACTTCAGCATCGTGAAGCGCCAACCGCAGCGCCAACGCCGACTCCTGCGCAGCGGCCAGCGTATCCAAGTCCAGTTCCAGCCCGTTCGCCATAGCGCGCAGGGCCTCGACGTCCATCCAACTCGACAGTCGCTGGGCCACGTTGTTCGCGAGGACATACTGTCTGGCCAGCGCTTCGAGCGTTTCGCCTTGAAGCGCCACCGCACCCGGCACGCCGGTGTCGAGCCGCGCGTCCTTGAGCGCAACCCGTAGCAGGTACGCGTCGAGTTCGAGTCCGTCCTTCAAATAGGTTTCGTCCTTCCCGTATTTCACTTTGTATAGGGGTGGCTGGGCGATATAGATGTGGCCGCGCTCCACCAACACGGGCATTTGCCGAAACAGGAACGTAAGCAGCAGCGTTCGGATGTGGGCGCCGTCGACGTCGGCGTCGGTCATGATGATGATTCGGTGGTAGCGAAGCTTGTCCACATTGAAATCATCACCACCCATGCCAGACCCAATGCCAGTTCCGAGAGCCGTAATGAGTGTCAGAATTTCATTGCTTGTCAGCAGCTTCTCGTAGCGAGCTTTTTCGACGTTGAGAATCTTTCCCCGCAACGGCAAGATCGCCTGGAACTTGCGGTCTCGCCCCTGCTTGGCCGAGCCACCCGCTGAATCGCCCTCGACGATGTAGATCTCGCAAAGTGCTGGGTCCTTTTCCTGACAGTCCGCCAGCTTTCCCGGCAAGCCCATTCCGTCAAGGACGCCCTTGCGCCGCGTCATTTCCCGTGCCTTGCGCGCAGCTTCGCGCGCACGAGCGGCGTCGACGATCTTTCCGCAGATGATTTTTGCGTCCGTGGGATTCTCTTGGAGGTAGTCGGACAGCGCCTTGCTCACGACATCTTCGACCGGACCCCGAACCTCGCTGCTGACCAGCTTGTCTTTCGTTTGACTCGAAAACTTCGGCTCTGGTACCTTCACCGATAGGACGCAACACAAACCCTCTCGCAAGTCATCGCCCGCGACCTCCACCTTGGCCTTCTTGGCCAACTCGTTGTCCTCGATGTACTTGTTCATGACGCGTGTCATCGCCGCACGCAAACCGGTCAAATGCGTCCCACCGTCGCGCTGTGGGATGTTGTTGGTGAAGCACAGCACGTTCTCCGAATAGCCATCGTTCCACTGCATCGCAACTTCGCATCCGATGCAAGATCCTTGATCGGTATTCTTCTCACCGCTCGCGTAGAAGATGTTCGGGTGCAGGATCTTCTTGCCGCCATTGATGAACTCAACGAAGCCTTTCACACCTCCTGAGTACGCGAAGGTGTCTTCCTTGTTCTGGCGTTCATCGAGCAGCCGAATTCGCACCCCGTTGTTCAGAAAGCTCAACTCCCTCAGTCGCTTCGACAAGATCTCATAGTGAAAGTCAATGTTTGCAAAGATTTCCCCGTCAGGCAGGAAGTGCACCTCGGTGCCGCGCTTCTCGGTCGTCCCGATGACCTTCATCGGCGATATAGCGAATCCGTCGCGCTGGGCCAATTGCCGCTCTTGAGGAATGCCTTGCCTGAACTCCTGGAAGTGAACCTTTCCATCACGTCGGATTGTCAGCCTCAGCCACTTGCTAAGTCCGTTCACGCAACTCACCCCGACACCGTGCAACCCACCCGAGACCTTGTAGCTGTTCTGATTGAACTTTCCGCCCGCATGGAGTTCAGTCAGGGCAATCTCCGCCGCGGAACGTTTGGGCTCATGCTTGTCGTCCATCTTGACACCCGTGGGGATTCCGCGGCCGTTGTCAATGACGCTCACCGAATTGTCGGAATGAATCGTTACCACGATGTCGTCACAAAAGCCGGCGAGTGCTTCGTCGATGGAGTTGTCGACAACCTCGAACACCAAGTGGTGAAGCCCCGTTCCATCCGATGTATCACCGATGTACATTCCTGGCCGCTTACGAACTGCCTCGAGCCCCTCGAGGATTTGTATGCTGCCTTCGCCATAGGCAGCATTCATGAGAGCGGCAGCACGCACGTCCTCCGTTAGGCCATCGTCGCCGTTGGGCATTTCAGTCGCTGTCATTCCGTCTCGAAAGTCATTGTTTGATTTGAATAGCTGGCAAGCCAAGCCCCGGTCTTTGACTCCTGCGTGACTCTTTCCATTCCGGCGTCACTGCATTGGCATGGCCTGTTGCCTCAGATGCGCATGGGCATCACGACATATTTGAAGCCTGCCTTGTCCGGCAGCGTCAACAGAGCACTCGAGTTGCTGTCCTGCAGTTCGACCTTGAACACTGGACAGTCGCTCATATTGGTCAGCACATCGATGAGGTAGGTCACATTGAAACCAATTTCGATGTTGTCTCCAGCATAGTCGATCTCCAACTCCTCGGTCGCTTCCTCCTGCTCCGCATTGCTCGAAGCGATCCGCAACAGACCCGGTTCGAGATTGACACGAACACCCTTGAACTTTTCGCTCGTCAAGATCGCTGTTCGCTGCAGGCTCGCGAGGAACGTTGCGCTGTCAATGCTGAAGTGATTCTTGTGTTGGCGCGGAATGACACGGTTGTAGTCTGGAAACTTTCCCTCAACGAGTTTGCTTACAAACTCCATACCATTGAAGGTGAACTTCGCCTGATTGCTTGCGAAGCGCATTTCGATCGGCTTGTTTTCGTCGTCCTTGTCATCGCGCAGCAGCCGCTGCAACTCAAGCACCGTTTTGCGCGGCAAGATGACCTCCTGCCTCGGAATCTCGGCTTCGAGAGTGGCCTGCGCGTGAGCCAGCCGGTTTCCATCTGTTGCCACGAGCACGAGGCTTCTTCCTTCGGCAATGAACAAGACTCCGTTCAGGTAATAGCGGATGTCGTGCACCGCCATAGCAAAATGGACTTGCCCAATCAGGCTCTTCAGGGTCGACTGCGGCACGTTAAAGGTAGGCCCGAAATCCGGCGCTTCCTGGACCAGGGGAAAGTCATCGCTGGGAAGTGTCTGCAACGTGAACCGGCTTCTTCCACCTTGCAGGGTCAACTTGTTTTGGAAACTTGACACTGAAACGACCTGATCTTGCGGCAACGAACGCAATACATCGATCAGCTTTCGCGCGCCCACCGTTGTCGCAAAGTTTCCTGCGTCACCATTGAATGATCCACTTGTTCGAATCTGGACCTCGAGGTCGCTCGCGGTGAACTCAACGCGATCGCCGGTCTTGCGAATGAGGACATTCGCCAACACTGGCAAGGTATGGCGTCGCTCCACGATTCCTGCAACGGCTTGCAATGCATGCAGCACCTTTTCCTGTGTGGCCCTAATAACAATCATGTCAACCTCTCAGGGTAGTCGTAGTCATAGAGTGAGGCTTCAGTGGTGGACAAGCCAAAATATTCGCGGCAGATCAAAAGCTTAGGTCGAGAGCAAACATGTGACCCGACACGCCGATTGCATGCTGCCGGAACTCAACAACTTTTCAATTTCCACCGCTGACGTGTCTTTGTGTGGGTTTGTTCGAAGTTTGTCCCCAACCCAAATACCGGGATTGAGGGAGCCAGTCTCACCCTTTGAGTGTCTGCTCAAGCACGTGCAACTGCTGATTCAGCTCGGCGTTCTTCTGCCGCTCCGCGGCGATCTTGCGCACCGCGTGCAGGACAGTCGTATGGTCGCGGCCGCCAAAGGAATCGCCGATTTCTGGCAGACTCTTTTGCGTCATCTCCTTGGCGAGATACATGGCGATCTGGCGCGGACGGGCAATACTTGCCGGGCGCTTCTTGCTGTACATGTCAGCGATCCTGATCTTGTAGAAATCAGCGACCGTCTTCTGAATGTTCTCCAGACCGATCTGGCGATTCTGAATCGATAGCAAGTCCTTCAGGGCTTCGCGAGCCAGTTGAATGTTGACCTCCTTCTGACTGAACCGTGAATACGCCAAAATTTTGCGAAGCGCACCTTCGAGCTCGCGCACATTCGCGCGCACGTTTTTGGCCACGAAGAACGCCACGTCCTCGGGCATGGGAGTGGACTCAAGTTCGGCCTTGCGCATCAGGATCGCAACCCGCATTTCCAATTCGGGGGGTTCAATCGCTACGGTCAAGCCAGCATCGAACCTTGACGTCAACCGTTCATCGATGTCGACCAACCCTTTTGGATAGGTGTCGCTGGTCATGATGATGTGAGCCCGCTTTGCCAGTAGCGCCTCGAACGCGTTGAAAAACTCCTCTTGCGTGCGCTCCTTTCCGGCAAAGAACTGAACGTCGTCAATCAACAGAAGGTCCAGCGAGTGGTACTTGGCCTTTAGCTCGTCAAAAGTCTTGCGCTGATAGTTCTTGACAACGTCGGTGATGAACTGCTCGGCATGCAGATAGAGCACACGTGCATCAGGCCGGTTCGCCAACAAGGCATTTCCAATGGCGTGGACGAGATGCGTCTTGCCCAGCCCCACTCCACCGTAGACGAACAAGGGGTTGTACATCACTCCCGGCGCCCCAGCGACGTGCAGACCCGCGGTCCGCGCCATTTGATTCGCCCGCCCAGGGACGAGGTTCTCGAAGGTCAGGCTGGTATTGAGTCTCGTCCGGTTGTACGCAGGAGATTCGGACGACAGGTCGGCGGGTGTCGCAGCAATGCGCCGCCCCGTGGTCGCTGCACCATCGGCGATGCTTTGCTCCCGCGTCTGTCGAATCAACGACGCGGCCCCGTTCAGCGCCTCGTGGCTGGGAGCCCAGACTCCCCCAAGATCACGCTGAGCCAATGTCATGTTCAAGCGAACCGGCCGACCGGCGAGTTCACTCAGCACGGCTTCTATCCGACCAGCATACTGATTGCGAATCCAATCAAGCTTGAATCGATTGGCGACACGAACCGTGACCACAGTACCAGTGTCCACGTGCTCCGTAAGGTCCGCCGCGGGCAGCGGGCGGATCCAAGTATTGAATTGTTGTTCAGGCAATTCAGCGGCCAGCCGCTCGCAGCCGCGTTGCCAGAGGTCAGCCACCATGTTGTGGAGAACGCATCGATTGGGAGCCCGGATTGTACGTCTGCAAGACGATGCCAACGCTGTTATCCACAGTTGTAGGCTGAACTTGCATGTCGAACCGAGGGCGATCAACCAGCGGCGCCTGGCAATGGCCGGCGTTGACCGGCGCTGCAGATTCTGCTGTAATCCTTGGCTTTTCCGCGTGCGAGCCGGTCGACAAGGCGCGCTACCGGTCACCGGTCTTCCGACGGGAAACTCAATCAGATCAGCGCAGCAGGCCGCGCCGCACCCATCATGAAACGCACCTATCAAGCTTCCAAAATTCGCCGCGCGCGAGTGCATGGCTTTCGCGCCCGTATGAAGACCCGCGGGGGACGTGCCGTCATCAATGCGCGTCGGGCCAAAGGCCGCAAGCGCCTTTCGGTCTGACTCCAGTCCAGTCTCCCGACGGCTGGTCTAGCCTGTCCTGCGGCCGTGACCCCTGTCGTGGTGGGCCGGTTGCGGCAGTCGAGCGACTTTGTTCGGGTGCTTGCTCAACCGGCAGCGGTCGCGAATCGATACTTCGCCCTGCATGGCCTGGAGGTTCAGCCGCGGACTCATGTCAAGGCAGGTACTGTCGCGAGCAACTTATCAACAAGCAACGCACAGCTTTCAACGGTTCCTGTGAATAAAGCATCTATTGTCAAAGCGCAGGCTGTCGACGGCGATCAACTTTGGCTGGGCGTAATTGTCCCGAAACGCTTCGCGCGCAGAGCCGTGACCCGAACCTTGGTGAAGCGGCTGATCAGATACGGGATAGGTCGTTACGCGCACACCCTCCCGCCCGGCATGTGGGTTGTTCGCCTGCGCGCGGGCTTCGACCAAACCGGCTTCGCGTCAGCAGCCTCTCAGGCACTGCGAGCGGCTGTGCGAAAAGAGGTTGAGCACCTGCTGCTTTCGGTGGCCCGTGCGACGCTGCTGAGCACTGGCGTTGCTGCGTCGTGAATGCATCTTCTGCCTGGCCGGCCAGGGTCCTGATCTCGATGGTTAGGGCCTATCGCATGTTCCTCAGCCCTTGGCTCGGGAGTGCCTGCCGATTCACCCCTACCTGTTCCGCATATTCTTTGGGCGCGCTCCAAGCCCATGGCGCCGTGGGTGGCGTGTATCTTTCGCTTGCTCGACTGGCCCGATGCCACCCGTGGTGCCACGGAGGCGACGACCCGGTTCCGGAGCGTCTGCCAAAGGTACTCGATGGCGCCTTAACATTTCTTTCGCGCGGCGCAGACAGCCATGATGGCCGCGCCCCAAGGGGCCCATCCTCATGAACGACACGCGCCGCACCATTCTCTGGGTGGTGTTCTCGTTTTCGCTGTTCCTGATATGGGATGCCTGGAACAAGCACACCGGTCAGCCATCCGTCTTCAGCCCACCTGCGGCGACGAAAGCCACTCCGGCTGCAACGGGAGCTGCGCCAGCGGCAAGCGCGTTGCCACCCGTCACTTCTCAGCCGTCAGCGGCAAGTCTGCCAACGGTGCCTACAGTTGCCGCAGCGACCAGCAGCGAACGGGTTGAGGTAATCACCGATGTATTGAAAACGACGCTCGATACCCGTGGCGGCTCGCTGGTGCGGGTCGAACTCTTGGGCCAGGTCGATCCCCTCGATCGAACGAAGAACATGGTCTTGCTTGACCAGTCGGCGCAACGACTCTATGTCGCGCAAACCGGCCTCGTGCCACCGGCCGGAGGCGCAGGATTGCCGAACCACCACGCCGCAATGAAAGTCGTCCCCGGTGAGCGTGTATTGAAGGAAGGAACCAACACGATTCAAGTCAGGTTCGAGTCGGATGACATCGGGGGGGTCAAACTGGTCAAGACCTACACCTTCGAAAGATCGAATTACGTCATCCGCGTTGCCCACGATGTGATCAACACCACGACTTCGCCAATCGCGCCGCGGTTGTACCTACAACTGGTTCGCGACGGCAATCCTCCAGCGGGAGAGTCGAGCTTCTACTTCACGTTTACCGGGCCGGCGATCTATACCGACGCGGCCAAATTCTCGAAGATCGACTTCAAGGACATCGAAAAGCGCAAGCCTGGCGAGAGACCCGAACATGCCCTCGAAGCCGACAATGGCTGGGTCGCCATGGTGCAGCACTATTTTGCGAGCGCTTGGCTCGTTGACAAGTCCGGCGCCCCGAAACAACCGCGCGAGTTCTATACCGGCAAAGTTGCGGCAAACACGTATTCCGTGGGCATGATCATGCCGGTCGGTGAAGTCGCCGTCGGCGCCAGCGCGACTCTCGAAGCGAGGCTTCTTGTCGGGCCCCAGGAAGAAGACAAGCTGGCCGCGCTCGCGCCGGGCCTGGAACTCGTCAAGGACTATGGCTGGTTCACGATTCTCGCCAAGCCGTTGTTTTGGTTGCTGACCCAGCTGCACAAACTCATCGGCAACTGGGGCTGGGCGATCGTCGGCTTGGTGGTCCTGCTCAAGATCGCGTTCTATTGGCTCAACGCAACAGCCTATCGGTCGATGGCCAAGATGAAGGCGATCAACCCGAAGGTCATGGCTCTGCGCGAGCGGCTCAAGGAAAAGCCGCAGGAAATGCAGCAGGAAATGATGCGCATCTATCGCGAAGAGAAGGTCAATCCGCTGGGCGGCTGTCTGCCCATCGTCGTGCAAATGCCGTTCTTCATTGCGCTGTATTGGGTCTTGCTGTCCAGCGTCGAGATGCGAAACGCGCCGTGGATTGCCTGGATTCACGACCTCTCCGCGGCTGATCCGTACTTCATCTTGCCCCTGCTGATGACCGGGACCACGATGTTTCAAACTTGGCTGAACCCCACGCCGCCGGATCCTGTGCAAGCGAAGATGATGTGGATCATGCCTCTCGTGTTTTCGGCGATGTTCTTCGTGTTTCCGGCCGGTCTGGTGCTGTACTGGCTCACCAACAACATTCTGTCGATCGCCCAACAGTACCTCATCAACAAACAGCTTGGTGTATTGGGAAAGTAGTGCGGTTTGTTTCGCCCCGGCGGCACGCGGCACGAACTGGCCGCGATGCAGGAGTTGCCTGAATGCTGCCTCGGCTGGATGACACGATTCTCGCGATCGCCACGGCGCCGGGTCGCGGTGCCATCGGCATCGTGCGCGCATCGGGCCCGCGGCTCGAGCCGCTGGTGGTTGCGATCTGTGGCAGGGCACTCGTTGCTCGTCGTGCGCACTACCTTCCCTTGCTTGCCAGCGATGGCCAGGTGATCGACGCAGGCCTGGCACTTTTCTTTCCAGCGCCGAACTCCTACACAGGACAAGATGTGCTCGAGCTTCAGGCCCACGGTGGGCCAGTGGTGCTGCAGCTGTTGCTGGCACGGTGCCTTGAAGCCGGCGTTGATCTCGGTGCGCGCGTCGCGCATCCCGGCGAATTTACGCAGCGCGCATTCCTGAATGGCAAACTCGACTTGGCGCAGGCCGAGGCGGTGTGCGATCTGATCGAAGCCAGCACCGAAGCTGCGGCGCGTTGCGCGGCGCAATCGCTCAGTGGCAGTTTCTCGAGTCAGATCGAATCGCTTGCCAAGCGGCTCGTCGAGTTGCGGGCCTTGGTTGAGGCGACGCTCGATTTTCCCGAGGAGGAGATCGACTTCCTCAAGAGTGCCGACGCGCATGGCCGTCTTGCCCGAATCGCGACTGAACTGGACGAAGTCTTGCTGCGAGCACGCCAGGGGGTGCTACTTCGTGACGGTGTGAGGGTGGTCCTGGCGGGCCAGCCCAACGTGGGCAAGAGTTCGCTGCTCAACGCCCTGGCCGGCGAGGAGTTGGCCATCGTGACACCAGTGCCAGGCACGACGCGCGACAAGGTCAGCGAAACGATTCAAATGGAAGGTGTTCCGATTCATGTGATCGATACCGCCGGACTGCGCGATTCGACCGACGCAGTCGAGCAGATCGGAATTGCGCGAACCTGGGGCGAAATTGCAGGCGCCGACCTCGTGTTGTTCCTGCACGATCTGACGCGCTCAACCCACGCCGAATATGTTCGGGCCGAGGCGCGCCTCGCCGAACGGCTGGTCCCGGCCCTGGCGCAAGGCGCGCGCCTGATCCACGTGTACAACAAAGTCGATGCGTTGCCGGCTGCGCTGGAGGTTGAAGGCCTTGCGGTCTCGGCGCTTACTGGCCAGGGGCTGGAAGGGCTGCGCCGGTCGGTGCTCGAGGCGGTGGGTTGGGAGTGGCCTCAGGAAGGGGTGTTCATGGCCCGGGCACGTCATGTGTTCGCGCTGCGCAGCGCAGCGGATCACGTCGCCAGCGCCGGTGCGCACGCAGCCCAGGCAAATGCAGCACTTGAATTGCTCGCCGAAGAACTGCGCCTGGCGCATCGGGCGCTTGAGGAAATCACGGGTGCCTTTTCGTCCGAAGACTTGCTGGGCCAAATATTCGGGCGATTTTGCATCGGCAAGTAAATCAAAACCGGGCATGCGTGACGAGTTACAGGGCGGTGCCGGAAGAGATCGCGCAACCCGCCCCGGCGCTGGCACTGGAAGCCGTTCGCGCCGTTGACGCGGTCATGTTGGCGCGCGTACGGGCCAATCTGGCAGGCAAGACCTCGTTCGCTTCACCGCTTCACGACCGCGCACGGGGTGCACTGCATTGGGCTATCCGGTCAGGAGCGGCCAAGCAACTTGCTTTCGGCCAGCGCCAAGGGTTCGGGAAGGCCCGAAAGCACCAAGGTATCACCGGCCGATAGCAGCGTATTGTCTTCGGGTTTGGCGACCGTCCCGGTGGCGCGCCGCAGTGATACGGCGCTGACGCCCACCGCGTGCAGGGCCTGCGCGGCAAGGGTCTGGCCGACGCAGCGCGCAGCCGCTGGCAAGGTGACGGAAAGCAATCGTGCATGGTGCAGCTCGTCGACGGTATCGTCGTCGGCACCGTGAAAGTAACCTCGCAACAGGCCGTAACGCGCGTCACGCTGGTCCTGCACCACACGAATCACGCGTCGTATCGGAACACCGACCAGGGCCAGCGCGTGGCTGGCGAGCATCAGCGAACCCTCGATCGCTTCCGGAACGACTTCGGCGGCCCCCGCAGCTTGCAGACGCTCGAGGTCGCTGTCATCAAGCGTACGCACCACGACCGGAACCTTGGGCGCGTGCGACTGCACGAGGCGCAAGATCTTCAGGGCCGACGGCGTATCGTGATAGGTCACAACGACAGCACTGGCGCGCGCCAAGCCGGCAGCCATGAGGCTTTGCAAACGGGCCGCGTCGCCGAATACGACGCTTTGGCCGGCGGCAGCTGCTTGCCGCACCCGATCCGGGTCGAGGTCAAGAGCCATGTAGGCGATGCCCTCGCCTTCAAGCAAGCGCGCCAGATTCTGCCCGCTGCGCCCGTAGCCGGCGATGATCACATGCGCTTCGGCATTGATCGCGCGCTTCGCAATCGTCGTCATCGCCACCGACTGCATCAACCAGTCGCTCGAACTCAGGCGCAGCACGATGCGGTCGCTGTAGAGAATCAAGAGGGGGGTTGCCAGCATGCTCAGCACCATGCTGGCCAAAACCGGGTTCAACCACTGCGGTTCGATGAGCTGATTCTCTGCGCCGAGGGTCAGCAGCACGAAACCGAATTCGCCGGCCTGCGCAAGGTACAAGCCGGTACGCAGCGCCACGCCCGGCGCCGCGCCGAACAGACGCGCCAGCAGCGCCACCAGGACGAACTTTGCGGCCACGGGAGCCAACGTCAGCAGCAGCACCAGCAGCCACTGATTCAACACCGCATGCCAATCCAGTTTCATGCCGATCGTGATGAAGAACAGACCGAGCAACACATCGTGGAAGGGTCGGATGTCGGTCTCGACCTGGTGCTTGTACTCCGTCTCGGCGATCAGCATACCCGCCACGAAGGCCCCAAGCGCGAGCGACAGCCCGGCCAGTTCCGTGAGCCAAGCCAGGCCCAAGGTGACCAGCAGCAGGTTCAGGACGAACAGTTCTTCGCTCTTGCGCCGCGCCACCCGGGTCAGCCACCAACGCATGACTCGCTGACCGCCCACCAGCAGCAGCGTGAGCAATGCAGCGGCCTTCAACGTCGCCCAACCCAGGGCCGTGGCCAGATCGGCAGCGCTCGAATTCAGCGCGGGAATCAGCACCAGCATCGGAACGACGGCAAGATCCTGGAACAGCAGCGTGCCCATGACGCGCTGTCCATGTTCACTCTCAAGTTCGAGGCGTTCGGCCATCAACTTGCCGACGATCGCCGTGCTCGACATAGCCATGGCACCGGCAAGCACGATCGCACCTTGCCAGGGAAGAAGCCAAGGACGATGCGTGAACGAGAACAACCAGCCGAGCAGGAAATGCCCCAACACGGTGCCGATCACCGTGAACACCACCTGCGCCAGACCCAGGCCGAACACCAGGCCACGCATGCTCTTCAACTTGGGCAGGTTGAACTCCAGGCCGATGACGAACATCAGCAGCACGACACCGAACTCGGCAAAGGTCCGCACCCCCGCCGAGTCTTTCGCCAAGGCCATCGCGTTCGGACCGATCAGCACGCCGACGATCAGATAGCCCAGCATCGGTGGCAAGCGCGCAAGCCGGCAGACGACGACGCCGGCCACGGCGGCGACCAGGTACAACAGAATCACTTCGAGCGTACTGGCCATCGGGTCTCGGGTGAGCGGATGCTGCAGGGCCTGGCCGAGCCAGGCTGCACCAACCCCTAGAATCGCGCCATCGTAATGGACGCTCGTGCGCGCGGGCGCACCCGGTGCAAGCCCCAGCAGAATCGAAAGCCGCCTTTGACGCACAACGCGCGTTGCAATTGGCGCGCGAGACCTTCGACATCGAGGCCAACGCCCTGCTCGGCCTGAAAGCCCGGCAGGGTGGGAGTTTTGCGCGTGCAGCGCAGGCCATGCTGGAATGCCGCGGTCGGGTCGTCGTCATGGGCATGGGCAAGAGCGGGCACGTCGGCCGCAAGATCGCCGCCACGTTGGCCTCGACCGGCACACCGGCGATGTTCGTGCACGCGGCGGAAGCCAGCCACGGCGACCTGGGCATGGTGACGCAAAGCGACGTTGTTCTGGCGATCTCAAACTCCGGCGAGAACGACGAACTGACGGCACTTGTCCCGGCACTCAAGCGCCTCGGGGTCATGCTCGTGCTCATGACCGGACGGTCGGAGAGCCGGCTTGCCCAGCATGCCGACCTGGTGATCTCGAGTGCTGTTGATCAGGAGGCCTGCCCGATGAACCTCGCTCCGACGGCGAGCACCACGGCGCAAATGGCGCTCGGCGACGCGCTCGCGGTCGCGGTGCTCGACGCGCGCGGCTTTCGCGAAGAGGACTTCGCACGCTCACATCCCGGCGGAGCCCTTGGACGCAAGCTGTTGATCCATGTGCGTGACCTGATGCGCAGCGGCGACGCCGTGCCATGCGTGCGGCCCGACACCGCTTTCACGGCGATGCTGCGCGAGATGACGGGCAAAGGACTGGGCTTCACCGCCGTCGTCGACGCCGATCGGGGCGTGTGCGGCATCTTCACCGACGGCGACTTGCGCCGCCTGATCGAACGCGGCGTTGACTTGCGGCCGCTGCACGCGCATCACGTGATGCACCCGAACCCGAAGCTGGTTCGCGCTGACTCCCTCGCCGTCGAAGCTGCGGCGGTGATGGAACAGCACCGCATCACGAGCGTGTTGGTGATCGACGCACATGGAGCGCTGGTGGGCGCGCTCAATTCAAACGACTTGATGCGCGCGAAGGTCATCTGATGCTGTCACCGGCGCTGCATTTCGCACCCGATCTGCTGTTGCGGGCCCAAGCCGTGCGCGCCGCGATCTTCGATGTCGACGGTGTGTTGACCGACGGCCGAATCTACCTGAGCGAACGAGGCGAGGAGTTCAAGGCGTTTTCGACGCTCGATGGCCACGGTCTTAAGTTGCTGGCACGGGCGGGCATCGTGCCCATCATCATCAGCGGCCGCGACTCGGCGGCGCTTCGCAAACGCGTCGCTGATCTGGGAATCACGCATGCCAGCTACGGTGCGCAGGACAAGCTGGTCGTCGCCGAACGGCTGCTTGCGGCGCTCAAATTGGCGTGGACCCAAGTCGCGGCAATGGGCGACGATTGGCCCGACCTTCCCTTGCTCAAGCGCGCTGCGTTCTCGTGCGCCCCGGCGCAGGCGCACGCGGAGGTCCGGGCGGTCTGCACCCATGTCACCGAGGCGCGCGCGGGCTATGGCGCGGCGCGCGAGTGCTGCGACATCCTGCTCGCCGCCAGTGGCCGCTACGCGGACCTGCTGAACGAATCGATGCTCACACTGGACACTTCATCCATGGCGCAAGCATGAACCCGGTGGCTGCGCCGCTCCATGCGCCGACTCACGCCCGGGCAATGACCCTGCCGTGGCGCGCCCGGCTGCTGGACGCCGCATTGACCTACTTGCCGCTGTTGCTGATGGGTGTGCTCGCCTTGGGAAGCTGGTGGTTGGTCAAGAACACGCCGCTGCCCGATGCCACTCGCGCCGGCGCAGCGCCGACAGACGAGCCCGACTACGAAATGAGCAATTTCGTAGTGCAGCGATTCGCGCCCGACGGCACGATGCGAATTCGAATCGAGGGCCGGCGCATGCATCACTACCCGAAGACAAATACGCTGGAAATTGACGACGTGCGGATCCACGCGGTGGGCGCGGACGGGCAGGTGACGTCGGCAACCGCCAACCGTGCACTGTCCAACGCCGATGCCAGTGAAGTTCAGTTGCTGGGGCAGGCTCAAGTGGTTCGCGAAGGTGCCGGCCGCGAGACATCGACCGTGTTCCGATCCGAGTTTCTGCACTTCTACCAAGCCAGCGAACGGGTGCGCTCGCACCTTCCCGTCACCGTCAGGCGCGGAGCCAGCGAAATCCGCGCCGACGCCGTCGACTACGACAATCTCACCCGAGTGGTCGAGTTCAAGGGCCACGCGCGCGCGGTGTTCGCCCTGGCCCCGGACGCCGAGCGCCGCTCGCGGCCCTGAGGCCTTCGACGCTCCCCTGGGGCAGATCCGTCGAGCCAGGCACGTTGATTCAAGAGCGCTGCCCATGCCCTCACCCCTGGTATTCGTGACCGGGGCCTCAAGCGGAATCGGCCAGGCCCTCGCAGCGCGTTATCTGCGAGCCGGATTCCGACTCGCGCTGGTCGCGCGGCGCAGCGAGCCGATCCAGCAGTGGCTCGACGCCCAGACCCCGCCGGCCAGCGGCTGCGCTGCATACGCCGCCGACGTTCGGGATGTGCACGCGCTCGGCGTTGTTGCCATGGATTGCCTGAACCGCCAGGGGGTACCCGAGACCGTGATCGCCAACGCCGGCATCAGCGTCGGCATGGACAGTTCGGTGCGCGAGGACTTGCAGGCCATGCGTCGAACCCTTGAGACCAACGTGCTCGGCATGGCGGCGACGTTTCAGCCATTCATCGCGCCGATGCGTACACGCGGCTCTGGCAGGCTGGTGGGTATCGCCAGCGTGGCCGGGATCCGCGGTCTCCCGGGCCATGGCGCCTATTGTTCGAGCAAGTCTGCGGCAATCACCTACTGCGAAAGCCTGCGCGGCGAGCTGCGCGGCAGCGGCGTCAAGGTCGTGACCTTGGTGCCAGGCTACATCGACACGCCATTGACGCAGCAAAACCGCTACAGCATGCCGTTTCTGATGTCGGCGGGGAAGTTTGCCGATCGGGCATTCCTTGCCATCGAAGCCGGCGTGAGTTACCAGGTCATCCCATGGCAAATGGGCTTGCTTGCCAAGTTACTGCGGGCCTTGCCGAATCCGGTGTTCGACAAGATACTGGCGGGTCGCCCACGCAAACGCCGCCAGGATGAATGACCGCGCAACCCAGTGCAGCGCACTGCGCGCAGCCGATGCATGACGGTTCGGGCTACCCTGCTGCGAGATGATCCTGGCTTCGACCCTGATTCGCACCCAGCAGCGGCGATCCAGCCACGCCGCGCTTGCGGGGCTCTGGACGTCCGATCACCCCAAGGCCGCCGCCTCGCGCCGACCGTCCCCCGACCGGACCAGATAAAGTCGCGAAGCCACGTTTCCCTGAGACCTGCGATCACGCGCAAGCCAGAATGAAAAAGGGCTGCGAAGCAGCCCTTTCTTGCCCTCAAGGGGTGCGGTGCTCAGTAGCCGCCGCGGCCACCGCTGCCGCCACCACCGCCGGAGCGGCCACCGCCACCGCCGCCGTAGCCACCGCCACCGCCGGAGCGGCCACCGCCACCACCGCCGTAGCCACCGCCACCGCCGGAGCGGCCACCGCCACCACCGCCGTAGCCACCGCCACCGCCGGAGCCACCACCACCGCCGGAGCCACCGTAGCCACCACCACCGCCGCTGGATCGACCACCACCACCACCGCCAAAGCCGCCCGGGCGCTCTTCGCGTGGGCGCGCTTCATTGACGACGATGGCACGGCCTTCGAGTGCCTGGCCGTTCATGCCGTTGATGCCTGCTTGCGCTTCGGCATCGGTGGCCATCTCGACAAAACCGAAGCCCTTCGAGCGGCCGGTGTCGCGGTCCATCATGACTTTTGCAGAGGTCACCGTACCGTACTGTGCGAACGCCTGCTGCAGATCCTCGTCGCGAATGCTGTACGCGAGATTGCCGACATAAAGTTTGTTGCCCATGGGAGGAGGCCCTTTCAGATTCCAAAAAACGAAGTGGAGCTTCTACCCATCGTGAACCATTCAAGCGAAGGCGCGGCGTCCATACACAGAGTCGCGAATATAAGGGAATTGAGCCCGCGCCGTCGCCGCGAGTGCGCACAAAGTGTTGTTTTCGGGCAGTTCCAGGCGGCCGACAGCGCGCCGCGGCGCCGAGTCATCGCCCAGTCCGCGGCAACGGCGTCGCAAGCCGCCGGTGCGTGTTGCGGGCCAAAATCCCCTCACCATGAGCCATCAGAATTTCGACTACATCATCTGTGGTGCCGGTACCGCGGGCTGCCTGCTGGCGAACCGGTTGAGTGCCGACCCGGGCAAACGTGTCTTGCTGATCGAAGCCGGTGGCGACGACAACTACGCATGGATTCATATCCCGGTGGGTTATCTCTATTGCATCGGCAATGCGCGCACCGACTGGATGTATTCCACGCAAGCCGAGCCCGGGTTGAACGGCCGGCAACTGCGGTACCCGCGCGGCAAGGTGCTCGGTGGCTCGTCCAGCATCAACGGCATGATCTACATGCGTGGCCAGGCGCGCGACTACGACGCTTGGGGTGCAGGTGACGGCCATGGTGCAAACGTGGGCTGGAGCTGGGCCGAATGCCTGCCCTACTTCATGAAGCATGAAGACCACTACCGCGGTGCCAACGCTTGGCACGCCGCGCCCGGCTTTGATGCCCTAGGTACGCGCGCCGGCGGTGAATGGTGCGTCGAGGCGCAGCGTCTGCGCTGGGACATCCTCGACGCGTTTGCGCAGGCCGCACAGCAGGCGGGAATACCGGCAAGTGCCGATTTCAATCGCGGTGACAACGAAGGCGTGGGCTACTTCGAAGTGAACCAGCGCAATGGCGTGCGCTGGAACGCGACCAAGGCGTTCTTGCGTCCGGCACTGCGCCGGCCCAATCTTGTGCTGATGACCGGCGCGCACATCGCCAAGGTCATGACCGAATCGGACGCACGGGGAGCGCGCGCGATGGGCGTCGAGTGGCAAGTCGACGGCGCCGCACCCGTACAGGCGCTGGCAAGCCGCGAAGTGCTGCTGTGCACCGGCGCCGTGGGCACGCCGCAACTGCTTCAGCTTTCGGGACTCGGCGCGCCGCAGCTGTTGCACGCGCATGGAATTCGCACCGTCCAGGCCCTTCCCGGCGTGGGCGAAAACCTGCAAGACCATCTGCAAATCCGCGCCGTGTACCAGGTCGAAGGCGTGAAAACGCTGAACACGATGGCGCAAACGCTGTGGGGCAAGGCCCGCATTGCGCTGGAGTACGCACTGCGCCGCAGCGGCCCGATGAGCATGGCGCCGTCGCAACTCGGAGCCTTCACGCGCAGTTCGCGACAAGCGCCCCACGCTGACCTCGAATACCACGTGCAGCCGCTATCGCTGGACGCGTTCGGCCAACCGCTGCACACCTTCAACGCCTTCACCGCCAGCGTATGCAATCTCAATCCCACGAGTCGCGGCAGCGTGCAATTGCGCTCGCCACGCGCGGCGGACGCGCCGCGCATCGCGCCGAACTATCTGAGCACGCTGCAGGACCGGAGAATCGCGGTGCAAAGCCTGCGCCTGACGCGGCGCATCGTCGCGATGCCCGCGCTCGCGCGGTACCGGCCGCGCGAGGTGCGGCCTGGGTTGGAGTTTCAGAGCGACGCCGAACTCGCCCGACTTGCGGGCGACATCGGCACAACGATCTTTCACCCCGTAGGCACGGCAAAGATGGGGCCCGCCACCGACCCACACGCCGTGGTCGATGCACAGCTGCGGGTACACGGGGTGCAGGGCCTGCGCGTTGTCGATGCCAGCGTCATGCCACGCATCACCAGCGGCAACACGAATTCGCCGGTGTTGATGATCGCCGAGCGCGCCGCCGAATGGATTGCAGACGCGGCGCGCTGATGCGCCGCCCGTGCTGGCTCACGACAACAAGTGTTTGCGCGCGCGGTGCAAGCGCACGAACAGGTTGTCCTCGCTGATCCCGAGCGCTCGGCACACCGACACGGTCGACTGCTCTTCGAGCACGCGCATGCGAAACGTTTCGCGCAGCCCGGGCGGCAACGCTTCGATGCGCGCCAAAGCCCGCGCCAGCAAGATACGCTGCTCGGTCACTTCGTCGGGCCGCGGCTGTGGGCAGGCGACATCAAGTGCCGCATGCTCGCCGGTTTCGTCGTCGAGCGATTCGAACCGGGCATGACGACGCAAGACATCGACGATCTTGTGCTTCAGGATCGCGGTCAACCATGAGCGCAGTGCGCTGCGCCCTTCGAACGATGCGCGTCCGGACAGCACCGCCTCGAAAACGTCTTGCACCGCATCTTCGGCGAGCGCGGCGTCGCGCAGTTTGCGTTGTGCGAAACGAACCAGATACGGGCGATGGCAGATCATTTCGTTCCACGACACGCCGTTCGAGGCGCCGGGTGTGAAACCGCGAAGGCGAGGTTGAGCGGGGGTGGAATGGTCGGTTGCGCTGGTTTGCATGGCAGTCTCCTGATGTGGATGGGTCGATGCCGCAACTTTCGCGGGCGCAGGTCGCGCCAACCTCACAGAAGCTCACAGGAAGATCACATTTGAGTAAGAAGCGCGTCGCGGCACGCGACAATGAACCATGCCCGCGACGATCCTCGTGGCCGAAGACCAGGTCGACATTCGTGACCTGTTGGTCCTGAATCTGCGCGGCGCAGGCTACGAGGTGAGCGCAGTCGGCGACGGCCTTGCGGCGCTGCGGCAGCAGGCCGCGGCACCCTGCGACTTGCTGATTCTGGACTTGATGATGCCAGGCAAAGACGGCCTGGAGGTGTGCAAGGCGCTGCGCGCCAAGGGCAATGCCGTGCCGATCCTGATGCTGACCGCCAAGTCCACTGAACTCGACCGTGTGCTCGGCCTGGAACTCGGCGCCGACGACTACCTGACGAAGCCGTTTTCCCTGGCTGAACTGTTGGCGCGAGTGAAAGCCCTGTTGCGCCGCGCTGACCTGTTGCGGGCTGCGCAAAGCGCCGCGAATTCGCCTGCGAGCAGCCCCGGACAACGGCTGTGCAACGGCGAGCTCGAAATCCTGCCGGTGAAACGCCAGGTCAGGCGGCGCGGTGAAATCCTCGAATTCACCGCGCTCGAATTCGATCTGCTGCTGCATTTCGCGGCGCACCCGGGCCACGTCTTTTCGCGCGCGCAACTGCTTGACGCGGTGTGGGGCTATAGCCACGACGGCTACGAACACACCGTCACGACACACATCAACCGGTTGCGGGCCAAAGTCGAAAACGATCCGATGCACCCGGAAGTGATCCTGACGGTGCGTGGCGCTGGCTACAAGATGCGTGAGGCGCCGCCGTGACGGGCGCTGGCCGATGACGGTCCGCCTGAAGCTGGCGCTCACCATCGTCGCCACCGGCCTGATCACGTCGCTGCTCGTGATCGCCACTGTGCTCTATGCGTTCCAGCGTTTCGAGCGCGAGACCACGTTCCAGCGCGCCCACGCGTTCCTGGCCCGAGTCGCGACGAACGTCGAACTGCTCGAACTGCATGAACGCCAGCCCAGCGAGCTCAACGCCTGGATGCGCAGTGTCATGCTGTACGAGCCCGACAGCCAGCTCTACTTGCTCGATGCACAAGGCACGGTCTTGTCCAGCACCGGGCAGGCCTTGTTGCCCCCAGGGTTCAAGGTGGCACTGGCACCGGTGCAGGCCGCGGCGCAGGACCCACGGGGACCCGGCGCCATGCCCTACGTCATGGGCGACGATCCCGAGCGCATGGCACTGGACACGGTGGTCGCAGCACGGCCATTGCGGCGCGCCGTAATCCGCAGCAACGAGCCGGTTTCCGGCTACCTCTATCTGGTGTGCCGCAAGCAGGGTTTGCCGGGTTCGCAGTGGGACGTGCTGCGCAACAGTTTCGCGTTCCCGGCCCTGTTGCTGATCCTGGGCATCGTCGCCCTCATGACCGGTCTGGCGGCGGCCATCATCGCCTCGGTGACGCGACCGCTGCAACGCCTGACGGCGGCGGTCGCGGGCATTTCGCTGACCGGGCTCGAGCGCGGTGCCGGCCCCGGCTTTGACGCCCTGCCGACAGCCCCTGGCGCAGGCCCGACACAACACCGGCGCGACGAATTCGGCCAGCTCGGTAGCGCCTTCGAGATGATGCTGACCACGGTGCGCAAGCAATGGCAGGCTCTGCAACGCCTCGATCACTTTCGGCGCGAAGGCGTGAGCAATCTGTCGCACGACCTGCGCTCGCCGTTGACGGCGACGGTGGCATGTCTGGAAACGCTGGAGGCGCGCTGGGCGTTGCCGACGCAACCGAGCCGAGGCGACGATGACCGACACCTCGTCGAAGTGGCGCTGCGCAACACGCGCAACGCGGCGCGCTTGGTGCAAGCGCTCGGTGACCTGGCCAAGCTCGACGAGCCCGAGTTCAAATTGCGCACGGAAATCGTCGACCTCAGCGAACTGCTCGACGACATCGGCGCCCGTTTCGTGCAACGCGCGGCGCAGCAGGGCATCACCCTGTCGGTGCAGCATGGCACTGCCCAAACAAGCGCGGAAAGCCCGGCCCAGGCGCCGTTCACGGCGATCGACGTTGAACTGCTTGAGCGCGCCGTGGCGAACCTGATCGACAACGCGCTCAAGTTCTGCGCAGCCGGTGCGCGAATCGAATTGTTCGCAACCCAAGTCGCCGATCGGGTCGAACTGCGGGTGCGCGACACGGGCCCGGGCATTCCTGCCCCGGATCAAGCGCGGCTCTTTGACCGGTTCTACCAGACGCGCACGACGCCAGCCCCCGCGACCGGCGAAGGTGGCAAGGGCCTGGGCCTGGCGATCGTGAAGCGCATCATCGAATTGCATGCAGGGACGGTTGCGCTGTCGAGCGAACCGGGCCGCGGTACCGAGGTCGTGATCTCGCTGCCTGCCGCACGCCTGTCGGCGCAAGGAATTGCGACCCTCGCTCGCACAGTGTCCGATTCGGGCCACGCCGCGGCGACAAAGGGGTAAGCCCCAATGCCGGGCCGAAACGCCGCCCCCTACAGTTCGGCCGACTCGCACGAGGCACTGTCATCATGCCTCGCGTGGTGGAGGCTGAGGAGACGTTCAGCAGTGCAGCGCGACCGATCGGTTGTGCCTGCGACAAGAAAAGAACAGGGTCGGAAAACCGCCAAGGGCGCCGCAGCGCCGGCACCTTGGGCGCCCGACCAAAGTGGCGCCTTCTTCACCATGGCTTGGCAGCACCTGCGCGGCGCCTAGTGGCGCGTCATGGCGGGTATTGGCGGGTATTGGCGAGGAATGACGGCGCGGCCGCGTGTGCCGATCATCACGCCCCGACCACCCGAGGAGAATTCGAAGCTGACGAATCAATGGATTGCGCGAGTCTCTGCGCCCGTTGCCGCCGCTGCCCTTGCCGCCGCAGCGACTGCGCAAGGGCCAGGTTACGGCACGGCCGTCGATCTCGACACTGCCAAGAAGCTGGCCGCGGCCGCGGCGATCGAGGCGAAGAAGAACAGCTGGCCGGTGGCGATCGCCATCGTCGACAACCACGGCACGCTGGTCTACTACGAAATGCTCGACGACACCCAAACCGCGAGCGCCAACGTTTCCATTGAAAAAGTGCGCGCCTCGGCGATGTTTCGCCGGCCAAGCAAGGCCTTCGAAGACGCGGTCGCCGGCGGGCGCGTCGCGGTGCCGGGCCTCACCGGAGCGATGCCGATCGACGGCGGCTTGCCGATTGTCGTGGCCGGCAAAGTCATCGGCGCGATCGGCGTCAGCGGTGTCACGTCGCAGCAAGACGCGCAGGTCGCCCGCGCCGGAATCGACGCGCTGAAGTAGGCCGGACCACAGCCGGCACGTCACCGCGCCTGCCCTCGGAACCGGCGGGCGCGTGACGTTTGCCGCGTAAAGCCGGTCAAGTGCATTCCTTTCGCTGCCGGAACACTGTTCCGCGCCTGTGGTATGCCTAAGATCGGCATCCCGCGCCGCACCAACCCATTCGCCCATGCCTATCGACCCACTACTGCGCTCGCTGAAAGTCGACATCCCGGCGCAGCCCGACGCGTTGGTCAAGCTGTCGCTGATGATCGGCGATGAAAACGCCGACGTGCAGCAGCTCGGCGCCCTGATCGGCGGCGACATGGCGCTTGCGTCGGCCGTGCTGAAGACGGTCAACTCCGCGCTCTACGGGCTGAACACACGGGTGAGCACCGTGCAGCAGGCCGTCAGCTACCTGGGCACGCGTGAGGTCAGCCTGGTCACGTTCGGAATGGGGCTGCGCGCTGTGTTTCCGAAAGCTCCGGAACTCGACCTGCTGTGGCAGCGCGCTGGCGTGCGAGCCATGTTGATGGGGCGCATCGGCCAGGCGATCAAGGTCGACCACTGGGCGGCGCATTCGGCCGGCCTGTTCGAAGAATGCGGCAAGGCGGTGCTGTTTCGGCATACGCGTGGCCGCTACCGGGCGCTGTTGAAGAGTGCCGAAACCGACGAGGATCTGTTGCTCCTTGAGCAGCAGGAATTCGGGATCGGGCACGACGCGCTCGGTGCTTCGCTGTGCGAAACCTGGGGCCTGGCGCCCATCGTGGTGAACTGCGTGCGTTATCACGTGGTCGTGAATGCAACGCATCAACTGCCGCAGCAAACTGAGGGGCGCGAAATCTGCGTGCTCTCGGCGCTGGCCAACGCACTCATGACCGACCCCGACACGCTCGCGGAAGTGGCACTTGCCGTGGCACCGCAGGCCAAACTCGACCCCGAGTTCGTGCTGCGTGGCGTCAGCGGCGTCAAGGCGCATATCGAAGCCGTGGTGTCGCGCCGCGCGAGCGGCGTGAAGGGCTAGGAGCCCGACAGGCTCCTACGGCCGCGTCATCTGGCGCCGCCGCCAAGGCGTTTCGCGCCGCGCCGCGTTGTCTTCGTCGCAAGCCGGTGGTGGGCCGCAGCCGGCTTTTGCACACTGCATGCACCGATCAACGATGAGGTGCATCCATGAAACATCCTGCGCAACGGCCCCGCCCTATCGAGTGGCGGTTGATGGGGGTCGCGATTCTGGGCTTGAGCTTGGGGCTGTTATTTGCTGCCCCGGTGCAGGCCGCGGACACGGCATCCTTTGAAGCCGCATTTGGCGAATTCCAACGCGCCAACTCTGGAATCGATGCGGCGATTGATGCCGCCGCCGAGCGCTTTGCCGTGCTCAGCGCAGCCGCTCCCGGCGACCCGGTGCTGCTGGCCTACAGCGGCGCGGCGACCGCGATGCGCGCGCGCACCGCCTACATGCCGTGGAAAAAACTGGGTTTTGCCGAGGACGGCTTGGCACTGGTCGACAAAGCGCTGGCATTGCTCACGCCGGCGCATGATGCCGCGCTGTACCACGGCACGCCTGCCAGTCTGGAAACGCGCTTCACCGCGGCGAATACCTACCTGGCCCTGCCCGCCCGGTTCAACCGCCACGCGCGCGGCGCCAAGCTGCTGGATGATGTGCTTGCGAATCCACTCCTGGCCAGCGCGCCGCTACCGTTTCGCGGCGCGGTCTGGCTGCGCGCCGGCAGCGAAGCGATCGCTGACAAGCGCCCGGACGACGCGCGGCGCCTTTTGCAGCAGCTGCTCAGCAGCGGTGCGCCGCAAGCCGCGAACGCGCAGGCCAAGTTGAAGGAGTTGGCATCGTGAGCAGCACCGCACAGGTACCGCCGGTGCTCGAGCTGCGCGGCGTGCACAAGACCTATCGCCTGGGCCTGCATGTGGTACCAGCCTTGCAAGGTGTCGATCTGCTCGTGCAGCCGGGCGAAATGCTCGCGCTCACCGGTCCCTCCGGAAGCGGCAAGAGTACGCTGCTCAACCTGGCAGGGCTGGTCGATCGGCCGGACGCTGGAGAGGTCCTGTTTCGTGGCCGGAGCCTGGCGGGCTTGAGTGAAACGCAGGCCACCTACCTGCGGCGCGACGCCATCGGCTTCATCTTCCAGAGCTTCAATCTCGTGCCGGTGATGACGGTGGCCGACAACGTCGACTACCCGCTGTTCCTGGCCGGCCTGCCCGTCGCCGGGCGCAAACAGCGCATTGCCGAAATGCTGCGCGCAGTTGGCTTGACGGAGCATGCCAAGCACCGACCCGACGCGCTGTCGGGTGGGCAGCGCCAGCGCGTCGCGATTGCACGCGCACTCGTGAAACGCCCGACGCTGGTGATCGCCGATGAGCCCACGGCGAGCCTGGATTCGCAGACCGCGGACCAGGTGTTCGAACTGATGCGCGAATGCGGCCACGCCCAGCGTGCGGCCTTTCTCATCGCCAGCCACGACCCACGGCTGGTGCGCCGCTGCGACCGAATCGTGACCATGCTCGACGGCCGCATCGTCGCCGACGCGCGCGAAAGGATCGCCGCATGAACGCCCGCTGGCTCAAGTTCGCCTGGCTCAACACCCTGCGCAACCGCAGGCGCTCAATCGTCACGGCGGGCATCGCCGCATTGGGCACGGCAGCGATCCTGCTCGCCGGCGGCTTTGCCTTGTTCACGTACGAGGGCCTGGCGCAGATTTCGGCGCGCACCACCGGCCACCTGATCGTCGCCAAGCCCGAGCAGTTCCTGCGTGACGAAGACACGCCGCTGCAAAACGGCCTGGATGAGGTTGCCACACTGCGCGCGGGGCTGCTGGCCGACCCCGCCGTGCGCCATGTGCTGCCGCGCGTCGAGTTCTCCGGGCTCATCAGCAACGGCGACAAGTCGACCGTCATGATCGCGGCGGGAATCGACCCCGACGCCGAATTCGCCGTCAAGGGGCCGTTCCTGACGCTGCGCTCCGGCGCCGTGCTTGCCTCGGGCGAGCGCAACCAGGTGATGCTCGGTGCCGGCTTGGCGCGCAGCCTCAAGGCGGAGCCGGGCAGCAGCCTGACCCTGCTCGTGAGCACCACGCAAGGCGCGCTCAATGCGCAGGACGTCAGCGTCAAGGGCGTGTTCAGCAGCGGCATCGCCGAGGTCGACTCACGGCTCCTTTACACCGACGTCGAGACCGCGCAAAAGCTGCTCGTGACGCAGCGCATCAGCAGCTTCGGCGTGTTCCTGAACCGGATCGAGGCCACCGACCCGGCGCGCGCGCGCATTGCCGCGGCACTGCCGCAGCTCACGGTGCAAACCTGGCTCGACCAGGCGCTGTTCTACAAGAGCGTGAAGGAGCTCTACAACCGGATCTTCGGCGCACTCGGCCTGATCATCGGCGCGATCGTGATCTTTGTCGTCGCCAATGCGATGGCGATGGCCATCATCGAGCGCACGCGCGAGATCGGCACGCTGCGCGCCCTGGGCACGCTGCCGGCACAGTTGATTCGCTCCTTCGCGCTCGAAGGCCTGCTGCTTGGCGGCGCCGGCGCCGCGCTCGGCAGCCTGGGCGCGCTCGCGATCTCCGTGGCGCTGCTGGTCTTTCCGGTGGAAATGCCACCGCCCCCCGGTCGCAGCAGCGGCTATCCGCTGCAGATCTCGATCGATCCGGCTTTGTACGGCGCAACGCTCGGCGCGATTCTGTTGCTGGCGATGCTGGCTGCAGCGCTGGTCGCGCGGCGCAGCGTCGCCAAGCCGATCGTCGAAGCGTTGGCGCATGTCTGACAACACCGGCCAGGGCCAAGGAGTTGCGCCATGACGAATCGAACCTCACTCACGCTGTACGCAGCCACCCTCGCCTTCGCCTTGCTCGGCGCCGGTGGCGTGAAGGACGCGCGCGCGGCGAGCGACGTCGCATCACTGCTGGCGGCTGCCGACCGCTATCGCAGCGGAGCTGGCAATCTGCAAGTCGAAACCGAAGTCAAGGTTCTGAATCGCGACGGTTCCACCGACAAGGAGCGGCGCTACACCGTCTTCGCCCAGGTGCAGCGCAAGTCGCTGGTGCTGATGCGTTCGCCCGCCGAGCAGGGCCAGAAGGTGTTGATGCTGGGCGACGACTTCTGGCTGATGATGCCCGGCAGCCAGCGCGCGCTGCGCATCACGGCCTCGCAGAAACTGTTGGGCGACGCTTCGACCGGCGATATTGCAACGTTGAGCTGGGCCGACGACTACACCGGAACTTTGGTCGGTGAAGAAAAGTGCGGCGTGCAAGCCTGCCTCCATTTGAGCTTGCAGGCGGCGAGCAAAGGCGTCAGCTATCAGCGCATCGAGTTGTGGATCGGCAAGGCACGCAGCGAGCCGATCGCTGCCGACCTTTACGTGCATTCCGACAAGCTTGCGAAACAGGCGCGCTTCGTGTTCGACAACGCCGACGCGCCGACCACGGTCACGGAAATGGTGCTGCAGGATCGTCTGAGCAACCACAAGGAAACGCGCGTGCGTTATGTTTCGCGGCAGGCCAAGGCGGTTCCCGAGGCATGGCTGAACCCGATGTTCCTCGCGCGCAACCCGGCGCTGGAGTAGGTGCTTGGCGGCATCGCGCAGCGGCGCACGAAGTCGTTCCATGACATCGCCGGAGCGCGCGCAGTTGCCACGGCTGGCGTGGCACGCACTGCTCGCGGCACTGACCGTTATTGCCGCAGGCGCGGCGGGCGCGGGCAACGACGACTTCGGCGGCGAGCTGCGCCTGCGCCGCGAGCAGCTGCGTGGCAATGCGCAAGGGCCGCTCGCCGCTGGCGAATCGTTGTCGCCTGGGGTTGCACCGCCCACGCTGAGCGCCTCGTTGGCCGAGGCGGAGCTGCGTGGTGTCTGGCGCGCGCCTGCGCTCGACCTGGTGCGCGCGTCGATTTTTGGCAACGCCCTGCTCGCCGCCGAGCGCAGCGATAGCGGCGCCGCAGGCTCGCAGCGCACAACGCAAGCGCGGCTCAACGAAGGCTTCGTGGCGGGCGATTTCGGCGCCTGGCAGGCCAGCGTGGGCAAGAAGGTGGTGGCCTGGGACGTCGGTTACGGATTTCGCCCTAACGATGTGGTGCAGCAGGAAAGGCGCCGCAGGCTGCTGACCACGACGCAGGAAGGGCGACCTCTGGTCGAGGTCGAACGCTTCCACGCGGACGCGTCGGCGACGCTGGTCTGGGTCAACCCGCAGAATGCGAATGACACAGACGACGCATCACGCCAGGGTCTCGAAAGTGCGCTTGCGACAAGAACCTATGTGCGCGCCGGCAGCGCTGACTGGCATGCCTTCGCGCGCTGGGGCGAGCACACCCGGGCCAGCCTCGGCGCGGCAGTGGCCTGGGTCGCAACTGATGAGCTCGAGTGGCACGCGTCAGCACGGATCATGCAGCGCCATGACGCATGGCAATTCGACAGCTCGGCCGGCAACGCGCCGGTCGCGGCCAACCCGTGGCTGCAGACGACGCTCGGCGGAGCCGCGCAGGCTTTGCTCGGCGCAAGCTGGACCGGCCAGCAGCAGATCAGCCTGCTCGTCGAATGCTGGTACGACGGCACGGCGCCTGCCGATAGCGACTGGGAGGCGTGGCTCTCGCGCAATCGCGCGCTGGCCGCGTTCGGCACCCAACCCGGCCTGCCGTCTGCGCTGGTCAGCGCTGCCGGCGGCAACCTGGCTTGGCAGGCGACGCCGTTCGCGACGAACAATCTGCGCCGCAACAACGTCTTCGCGCGCCTGGCCTGGCAGGAACAACGCTGGGTGCTGTCGCTCGACGCGCTCGTGACTCCCAGCGATCGCGGCCGCGTCGTGACCGCAGCAGTGCAGTGGCAAGGCGAGCGCCTGCGCGTCAATGCCGCCTGGCGCACTTACGGCGGGCCCGCTGACGCGCTGTTTTCGCAGCTGCCGCAGAGCCAGGTCGGCCTACTCGCCGTGACCTTGCCGTTCTAGACCGTACAACCGGCATAGCCGTATCGCACAATGACTGACCGAACCTCTGAAGCGGCCGCACCGCGGCCTGCCAACGCCTTGCTCCTCTCCGTTGACCACCCCGCGAGTGCCGTGAAGTGGGCTTTCGGCCGCCACTTCCTTCAGGCTTTCGCCTTCAATTGCGCGCTGTGGGCGCTGCAAGTGCTGGCCTCACCCGGGGCGATGGACATCAAGTTCGTCTACTCGCAGGCGATTGGTCTGAGCATCTGGTTCATCATCGACGGCGGGCGACTCTTGCTACGCCCGAATCGCGAAACCGGCTGGCCGAATGCACGGCGCGCCACAGTGCTGATCGTCGTCGGTGTGCTCGCCGGCTACACGATCGGCACTGTCATCGGCGACGCGTATTGCGGTTGCTCGAGCTGGGAATTGCGGACGTTCGCGCCGCGCCGTCTGGCGCTGACCTTGTTCGGCACTGCGCTCGCCGCGGGCGTGGCGATCTACTTCTTTCACAGCCGCGGCCATGCCGAGCACCAACGCGCCCAGCTCGCGGCGAGCGAACGCGACGCCACATTGGCCAAACTGACGCTGCTGCAATCGCAGCTCGAACCGCACATGCTGTTCAATACGCTGGCCAACCTGCGCGTGCTCATCACGCTCGACCCAGCGCGGGCGCTGGCGATGCTGGACCACCTCATCGCCTACCTGCGCGCCACACTGAGTGCGTCGCGCAGCAACGCACATGCCCTGGCCGCCGAGTTTGAGCGGGTAGACGACTTTCTGGCCTTGATGTCGGTGCGCATGGGCGAACGCCTGCGCACCGGGTTCAGCTTGCCTGCCGAGCTGCGTGAGATCGCGGTACCGCCGCTGCTGCTCCAGCCACTCGTCGAGAACGCGGTGAAACATGGCCTTGAGCCCAAGGTCGAGGGCGGTCGCATTGATGTTCGCGCCGAACGCGTCGGCGACCAGCTTTGCCTGACGGTGCGCGATACCGGTGTCGGCCTGGCGCCGGCGGGCGTGATCGGCGCAGCGTCCCACGCCAGCGCCAAGCCTGCGAGCGGTGCGGCATTCGGCCTGCAGCAGGTTCACGAACGCCTGCGGGTCCTGTATGGCGACCGTGCCGCATTGACACTGGAAGCCGCGACGGATGCCGAGGGTGGGGTGCTGGCGCGCATCGTGCTCCCGCTGGACAAGGCAGGGTCCGCAGCATGACCCCGACCGCGCTCATCGCCGAAGACGAACCCCTGCTGGCGCGCGCGCTGCAGTCCGACCTCGCGCAGCTTTGGCCGCAGCTGAGCATTGTTGCCAACGTCGGCGACGGCACCGAGGCGGTGAAACAAGCCTTGGCGCAGCAACCGACAGTTTGTTTCCTCGACATTCGCATGCCAGGGCTGAGCGGCCTCGAAGTCGCGCAGGCGCTCGCCGAGGATTGGCCAGACGAGGCGGCGAACGCTGCGAGCAACTTCCCCTTGCTCGTGTTCATCACGGCCTATGACCAATACGCGGTGCAGGCGTTTGAGGCGCAGGCGGTCGACTACCTGCTCAAGCCGGTGCAGCACGATCGGCTGGCGCTGTGCTGCGAGCGGCTGCGCCAGCGCCTGGCGCAACGCGCCGACCCGCGCACGCCGGTGCTGTTGAGCCAGACAGTCGCGCAGTTGCGCGAACTGCTCGGCGCGGTGGGCGCTGCTTCGCCCAACGCGGCACCAGCGCAAACCAGCGTGCCCAAGCTCGATGTGCTGCAAGCCGGCGTCGGCGCCACGGTGCACATGGTGCCGATCGACGACGTGATCTATTTCGAAGCCGCCGACAAGTACCTGCGCGTCATCACCGCCGAGCGCGAGCACCTGGTTCGGCTGGCGCTGCGTGAGCTGCTGCCGCAACTCGATGCACAACGCTTCTGGCAGGTGCACCGTGGTCTGGTCGTGCAAGCGCGCTGCATCGCGAGCGCGACGCGCGAAGATACCGGTCGGGTCACGCTCAGGCTGCGCGGCCGCGCCGAAAAGCTCAGCGTGAGCCGCCTCTACGCGCACCTGTTCAAGTCGATGTAGGCCACACGCGGCGGTTATACCGGCGGGGCGGCATCAGCGCAAGGACTGTGTTGCCAGCCAATGGTCCGTGAATTCGGCCAGGTCCTGGTGGGTCGACTTGGCGAGTTGCATCTCGACCCCGGTGTTCGGGCTGCCGTTGGGTGCGCGCAGCACCAATGCGGTGTGGACTTCGGCCGGAACGCCGCGCAGGTAGGGCAGGTAGTCGTCGACGAAAGCCAGCGGGCGTAGCGCCTCGATCGCGTCGGCCTTCGGGCTGCGCTCGCCGTCGGCATTGCCGGTCGCGATCACGCGCTGGATCGGGAAATCCAGCGCCTGCAAGTTGCGCAGGCGTGCCGGGCCGAACTCTTCGTCCAGCGCCGAAACACAGACGAGCTCGAAACCCGCCTCGACCAACTGGTGGCAGGCGCCAACGGCGCCTGGCAAGGCCGGGCAGGTGGCCCAGAAGTGCTCGCCGAATTGCTCACGGAAGCGGGCGCGCCGCGGCCCGTCCAGGCGCTCCACATCCCAGCGGTCGATCGGCCAGTAGGCATCGCGGTCGCGCTCGCGTGGATAGGCACCGAAAGCGCGCTGCCACGCGCTCGCATAGGCGAGGTGGAAGTCAAGCAAGACGCCGTCGGCATCCAGCGCAATCAGGGGTCGGGGCATGGTGTGGGCTATGGTGCGTCGCGCGGTTCATTCGCTGCCGGGCGCGCGCATGCTACGCGCTGACCCCGCGACGAGTTCGAAGCGGAACAGGCGGCATTCGATCGGACCGTTCCAAAGTGGCACGCGACGCGATTCTTTCAAGCGCATCGTGCCGGGCAGTTTCATGTCGGGGCTGAGCACATAGGCGGTCCAGCCGGCCGGGTGCATGGTGTAGGCGCGTTTCCAGTGGCTCGCCAGGCGCGCGAAGAAATCGGGCGGCGCGCTGCGGTTGTCGTTTCCCTGTGCCGCCGCGGGAGGTGCCGCGCGTGCCGCTGCGCCGGCCTTGCCGAGGGCTTCGATGCGTTCCCCATACGGCGGGTTGAGCATCAACGTGCCCGGCATCGCTGCTGGCAAGTCCGGCGCCGGGCGCTCGAGCGCGTCACCGCCATTGAACGTGATCGCATCCTCCACGCCGGCGCGCTGGGCGTTGCGCCGGGCGAAATCGACCATGCGAAACGACACATCGCTGGCGTAGATCGGCACCGCGCTCTTGCGAATCGCTGACTGTGCCAGGCTGATCCGGCGTTGCCAGTCGATGCGCTGCTCGGCGCTGGCAAACGGCAGTTGCTGCTGGAACGCGAAGCGCCGCTTCGACCCGGGCGCGATGCCGCAGGCAATCTGCGCCGCCTCGATCGCGATCGTGCCCGAGCCGCAGCACGGGTCGTGCAGCGCGCCGCCCTCGGTGGCGGTGCCACGCCAGCCGGCGGCAGCGAGCATCGCCGCGGCGAGCGTTTCCTTCAACGGTGCGTCGCCCGCGTCTTCACGCCAGCCGCGCTTGAACAACGCCTCACCGGAGCTGTCGACATAGAGCGTGGCGTGCTGCTCGTCCAGGTGCAGCAGCAGCGGCAGGTCCGGGCGCGAGGTGTCGACGTTGGGTCGCTCGCCCGTCGCTTGTCGCAACTGATCGCATACCGCGTCCTTGATGCGCAAGGCGGCGAAGTTCAAGCTCTTCAACGGACAGCGGTGCGCCGTCGTGTCGATGCGCAATGTGTGGCGCGGCGTGATCCAGTCGGTCCAGTCGACACCCAGCGCCAAGCGGTACAGATCAGCTTCGTCACGATAGGGCCCATGTGCCACCTGAATCAGCACGCGCTGGGCAAGGCGGGTGCCCAGGTTCAACGCCATCACGTCGCCGACGGTGCCTTGCAGGGCCACGCCGCCGCGCTGGCTGCGCGGGCACAGTTCGGGGAGCAATCGCTGCACTTCTTCGGCCAGCAGGCCTTCGACACCGGCGGCGCAAGGCAGGAACAGCGGCAGGGTTTGCATCGCGCAGCCTACAGTGCGCGGCGCAATTTCGCCGGCGCGATTCGCATCGCCTCGCGGTACTTGGCAACGGTGCGCCGCGCCACCTGGATCCCCTGCTCGTCCAGAATCTGCGCGATCTGGCTGTCCGACAGTGGTTTGGCGGCGTCTTCGGCGCTGACGAGTTGTTTGATGAGGGCGCGCACGGCGGTGCTCGACGCGCTGCCACCGGCCTCGGTGTGCAGAGACGCGCCGAAAAAGTACTTCAACTCGAAGGTGCCGAACGGCGTGGACATGTATTTGGCCGTCGTCACGCGCGATATCGTTGACTCGTGCAGGCCGAGTTCGTCTGCGATTTCACGCAACACGAGCGGCTTCATGGCAATCGCGCCGTGCGTCAGGAAACCCTTCTGGCGCTCGACAATGGCCTGCGAGACGCGCCGGATCGTGTCGAAGCGCTGCATGATGTTCTTCATGAACCAGCGTGCCTCCTGCAGCCGCGTGTTCAAGCCGGCACCCACCCCATTCGGGGCGGCGGCGCGCGCCGCGCCACGCGGCTGGCGGATCGCGTTGGCATACATGTCGTTGATGCGCAGCCGCGGCATCACGTCGGCGTTGAGCAGCACTTTCCAGCCACGGCCGGCGCGTTGCACAAAGACGTCGGGAATCACGATCAGGCTTTCGGCGTTTGCGAACTGGCGCCCGGGTTTGGGTTCGAGCGTCTTGATGAGTGCTTGCGCTTGTTTGAGCAGTTCTTCGTCGGCTCCGGTCACGGCGAGCAACTTTTTCGTGTCGCGCCGCGCCAGCAATTCGAGGTGCTGCTTGCACACGATGATGGCCAGGGCCTGCACTTCGCTGCGCGGCCGCTGCCGCAACTGCAGCGTCAGGCACTCGACCAGGTCGCGCGCGCCGACGCCGCCGGGCTCCATGCTTTGCACCCAGCGCAAGGCGCATTCCAGGCTTGAAATCAGTTCTTCGAGTTGTTCGGGTGCGGCGCCCTCGCCAGCGAGTTGCAGGGCGATGGCCTCGATCGGGTCGGCGAGATAGCCGTCGTCGTTCAGCGACTCGATCAGCACCCGCACCGCCGCCGCATCCTGTGCACCCAGACGCATGCCGCGCAGTTGCTCGCGCAAGTGCTCTTGCAAGCTGGCCGGGTTTGGATCGCGGTCCTGGGTCTCGAAGCCATCACTGTCGCCACTCGCCGCGGGCGCGCCCGGGGTTTCGCGAATGCCATCGAAGTCTTCGCCTTCGGTGCCGTTTTCCCAATCGTCGGATCCCGTCGCACCGGGCTGGCCGGCGTCGAGTTCGCGCAGTTCGTCGGCGCCGTCATCGCCAGCGCTGCCGGCCGCGATGTCGCCACCGCTTTCAACGGCGCGCTCGACTTCGCGTTCACCGGCGCGCTCGGCCGGCGAACTGCGCTCGCTCAGCGGTTCGGCCGGTGCGGCGGCATCCTCGTCGAGTTCGAGGAAGGGGTTTTGATCGAGCATCTGCTCGACCTCCTGCTGCAACTCCAGCGTCGACAACTGCAGCAGCCGTATCGATTGCTGCAACTGCGGCGTCAGCGCCAGGTGCTGCGAGAGGCGGACCTGCAGTGACTGCTTCATGCGAACCGGGCCGCCACGCGTGTGCCGTACTGCCCCAATGTCAGCGCAGGGGCCCGTGCGTGGCCCTTGGGGCGCGCGCGTGCGTTGAAGCGGCTGCGTGACACGCGCATCACATGCGGAAATGTTCGCCGAGATAGACCTTGCGCACGTCCGGGTTCTCGACGATCTCGGACGGCCTGCCTTCGGCCAGGACACGCCCGTCGCTGATGATGTAGGCGCGGTCACAAATGCCCAAGGTTTCACGCACGTTGTGGTCGGTGATCAGCACACCGATGCCGCGGCGCTTGAGAAAGCCGATGATGCGCTGGATCTCGATCACGGCGATCGGGTCGACACCGGCGAACGGTTCGTCAAGCAGGATGAAGCGCGGCTGCGTCGCCAGGGCGCGCGCGATCTCGACCCGCCGCCGCTCCCCGCCAGACAGTGCCGGCGCTGGCGAGCCGCGCAGTTTTTCAATGCTCAGGTCGTGCAGCAGCGTGTTGAGCAGGGCCTCGATCGCCGTCGGCCGCAGCGTCTTGCCGTTGGCATCACGCTGCAATTCGAGCACCGCACGGATGTTCTCTTCGACGTTGAGTTTGCGAAAGATCGACGCCTCTTGCGGCAGGTAGCTCAAGCCGAGGCGCGAACGCTGGTGGATCGGCAGGCGCTCGATGCGCTGGCCTTCGATGCTGATGCTGCCCGCATCGGCGCGCACCAGACCGACGATCATGTAGAAGCTCGTCGTCTTGCCCGCGCCATTGGGTCCGAGCAAGCCAACCACTTCGCCGCTGTCCACGCCCAGGTGAACATCCTTCACCACCTTGCGCGCGCCGTACGACTTCTCCAAGCCGATGACCTCGAGCCGATGCGAGGTGGGGATCGTCGCGCTTGGGTTGCCACTCAACGTTGGGTCCCGCCCAGTGCCGGACTGAGCCTGAGTTGCGGTGTCGCCCCCGAAGCGGCCGGACTCGGGGGCGCCGTCGCTTCAAGCGCGGCGGGCGAACCCTCGCGCGGCGTCAGCACGGCGCGCACGCGCCCTCCAGGGCTGGCAGCCGTGGCGCGCGCGCCGCCGGACACGTTGAAGACTTCGTTGACGCTGTCGTAGCTCACCAGTTGGCCGGCAATCTCGTCGGCAACCTGGGCGCCACGCAGACGCCGCACCGACGCGTTGCCGACGAACTTGATGACATTTGCCTTGCCGTCGACTTCGAGGCGGTCGGCCTCGCCTTCGATGGTTTCGTCGACGCTGTCGCGCTTTTGCCGAAACGTGACCGGGCGGCCTGCCGCACCCACTGCCAGAGCCATGTGGTAGCCCTCGGGGGTCTCGCGCACTTCCATACGCGCCGCGCGAATCAGCATCGTGCCCTTGCTCACGACGACGTTGCCGTTAAAGACCACAAACTGGTTCAGCAGGTCCATCTTGCCGGGCTGGTCAGACTCCACCTGCAAGGGTTTCAAGCGATCGGCGCGTTCCGCTGCCGCACTGCCCGCAACCGTCGCAAGGCAAATCGCCACACCCGTCGCCAAAGAAGCTGCCGATGCGACCGTGGCCACGAACCGCCCCCTGCGCGGCGCGGTGCGGTGGATGGGGCCAGGGACAGATTGGAAATACATAGGGCACGAAACTTGCAGGCCATTCTAGCCCGCGGCTTTCGTGCCCAGCAGCGTTCGCTGCAACACACGAGGTGAGCAAACCACCCACCTGCGGCCTGGTTCACGCCCGACCTCGCGGCGCCGGCGTCAGGAGCCTGCGCGCAGCCGTTTCAGCAACTGGTCAACAACGGCAAGTGAGCGATCGTTGGAACCGGCCAGGCTGCCCGAGGTGTAAAAGCGTCCTTGCACGCCGAGCGCCGGAACGCCATCGATCTTGTAGGCCTCGGAAAGTTGCTGCGCTTGGCGCGCCTTGGTTTGCACCGAGAACGAGTTGAAGACATCGAGGAACTTTGCGCCGTCGACCCCGTTCTTTGCGACGAAGGCGGAGATCTCGGCGGGCTTGTCGAGCGCGAGTCGCTCGTTGTGGATTGCGTAGAACACTTTGCGATGCAGCGTGGGCACAAGGCCCATCGTCTCAATGCTGAAGTACAGACGCTGGTGCGTGCCATGGGGCTCCGGGCGAAATGCGACCGGCACACGCCGAAACACGACGTCAGGAGGCAATTTCTTGGTCCAGGCCTCCAGCGCCGGTTCGAACTCACTGCAATGTGGGCAGCCGTACCAGAAGAACTCGACCACTTCGAGCTTGCCATGCGCCGGCGCTGGCATCGGCTGGCTCAGGCGCACGTAATGTGTACCCTCGACCGGGCCGCTCTGGGCGCCGGCGGATATCGGTACTCCCAATCCGGCGCTGCCGAATGAAGCCCCCAGCAGGCAGGCGGAAAAATTGCGGCGTTTCATGTTGTTGCGGTCCTTGTGAAATCAGAAATTTAGCTGAAAGTCTTGATGCGGAGTTCAGATGCGAACTGATTCGCGCCGTGCTCACAAAGTTCAGGCAGGGTGCATCGGCCTATTTCTGCACGCGCACCAGGCTCGCCTCGACGCCGGCGCCGCTGAGCCTTTCCTTGGCCGCTTCCGCTTCGTCTTTCTTCTCGTACGGCCCGATTCGAACCCGGAACATCGTGCGCCCGCTTTGGTCGCGCTCGCTCAAGCGTGCTTCGAAGCCCAGAACGGCCAGCTTCGCGCGCTGCTGTTCGGCGTCTTCACTCTGGCCAAAGGCACCGGCCTGAACAAAATAGATGAACGGGTCGGGGCCGGGCTGCGGCGAAGCTGTGGCCGCCGGCTTGGCCACGCCTGGCGCCGGCGCCGCGGCGTCGCCAACAATCGCCGGCGCTGCGCGCGCGCTCGGCGGCGGCCCGCCGCGCACGGCCGGTGCGTCGGACGGCAGGCGTGGCGTCGCGGCGGCGGTGGCCGGTGGAACAGGCGCGCTCGGCGCTGCCGGGGTGGTGCCAATCCCGGACGCAATGGGCGCCGGCCGCCCGGCCGCAGCCTGCGCGGGCGCACTCGCTTCCTGGCCCGGCGCGAGCGCTTTGCTGCGCAACGCGCTGTTGGGGTCCCAGTTCTTGTTCTTTTCGGCTTCGGCGGCGTCCTGTTCGGCGGTGCGCTGCGGCACCTTGTTGAGGAAGGGGATCGGCACCTTGTTCACGTAAATCGCCACGCCCAGTGCCAACGACAGGCCAACGAGCAACCCGACGACCAGGCCGGGCAAGAATCCACTGCCTTGCAATTTCATGCGTTCTCCATTCGTCGCGCCGAATTCGCCATGCGCTCGGGGGCGTGCACGCCGAGCAATCCGAGCGCATTCGCAAGCACCTGACGCGTCGCCAGCAACAGTGCCAGGCGCGCCGCACTCAATGCGGCGTCGTCGATGACGAAGCGCTCGGCGGCGTAATAGCTGTGAAACATGCCCGCCAGGCCGCGCAGGTAAAACGCCAAATCGTGCGGAGCCAGGCTTGCGGTGGCGCCGGCCAGCATGTCGGGATATTCGGCAAGTTTGAGCATCAGCGCCGTCTCGCTGGGTGCCAGCAGCAGCGAGAGGTTGGCGCCATCCAGGGCTTCGCGCCTGCCACCGCGCTCAAGGTACTGCTGCAGCACGGAGCAGATGCGGGCGTGCGCGTACTGCACGTAGAACACGGGGTTCTCGTCGTTCTGCTTCAGCGCCAGATCGAGGTCGAACACGAACTCGGCGTCGGCCTTGCGGCTGAGCATGAAAAAGCGCACCGCGTCCTTGCTGGTCCAATCGATCAGCTCGCGCAGCGTCACATAGCCGCCGGTGCGCTTCGAGATCTTGACCTCGGCGCCGCCACGCACGATGGTCACCATCTTGTGCAGCAGGTAGTCTGGAAAATCGGGCGGTGCACTCGGATACACGGCCCGGACTCCTGCGCGCACGCGCGCGATCGTGCCGTGGTGGTCGCCGCCCTGGATGTTGATCGCCTTGTGGAAGCCACGCTCCAGCTTGTTCACGTGATAGGCGACGTCGGGAACAAAATAGGTGTACTGCGCCTGCGCAGCCGGCGCCGAGCCCGGCCCCGCGCCCGCATCGACCAAGGGGTTCGACCTGCGCATCACGCGGTCCTTGTCGTCGCCGAAGTCGGTGCTGCGCAGCCACAGCGCGCCGCCGTGCTCGAACGTCTTGCCCGAGGCGATCAGGCGCTGCACGATCGCATCGACCCGGCCCGACGAGTACAGGCTCGACTCGAGAAAGTAGCTGTCGAAGCGTACGCCGAAAGCGCGCAGATCCAGGTCTTGCTCGTGGCGCAGATAGGCCACCGCGAACTGACGAATGGCATCGAAGTCGTTCGGATCGCCCGAGGCAGTGAATTCCCGATCGTCGGCCTGCACCGTCTGACGCGCCAGAAAAGCGGCAGCGATATCGCCGATGTAGTTGCCGTTGTACGCGTCGCTGGGCCAGCCCGGCTCGCCGGGTTTCGAGCCGAGCAGCCATGCTCGCACCGAGCGCGCCAGGTTTTCGATCTGAACCCCGGCGTCGTTATAGTAAAACTCGCGCGTGACGCGCCAGCCCTGAGTTTCGAACAGGTTGCAGATCGCGTCGCCCAACGCCGCCTGACGCGCATGCCCGACATGCAGCGGCCCGGTGGGATTGGCGGAAACGAATTCGACCAGCAATTGGCGGTCGCCGCACGCGTCATGCGGCATCGGCCTGCGCCCGAACTGCGGACCTGCCTTCAGCACTTCGGCCACCACGGCCTGGCGCGCCGCGGGCGTGAGGCGCAGGTTGATGAAGCCCGGCCCGGCGATCTCGATTGCGGCAACGCAGCGCTGCACCGCCTGCTGGCGTCGCAGCGCGGCGATCAGCACCTGGGCCACCTCGCGCGGCGGCTTGCCGAGTGCCTTGGCCAATTGCAGCGCCGCCGCGCAAGCCAGATCGCCATGCGCAGCGAGCTTGGGCGACTCGAAGATTGCGCTGACGCCGGCCCCGGGGCTGACTTCGCGAATCGCCACTTCCAGCGCCGCAAGCAGCTCCTGTTTGGCTTGGATCATGAGGTGATTCTACGTATGGTGTGTCGCCGCCACACGAACCCGTTGCAGGTGCACGATTTGCGTCGATTTGTACGCATGACTCGGCGCAGACGGGCATTTTCGGCGTGCGATCATTGAATCGCGCCAATATTCCAACGCCCGCCGGCAATTGCGCCACGAGGCAAACCTCTCGGGAGTTCCAATGAAATATTTGATGACAGTATTTGCCCTGTCGTTGGCGACGCTGACGACGTTGACCTTTACTGCAAACGCACACAGCGCCTCGGGCTCATGTGAAGCACGCGCCTCCGACAAGAAGCTGTCGGGTGATGCCAGGAAGTCCTTCCTGAAGAAGTGCAATGCGAGTGCTAAACCGGCTTCCAGTTCCGCCAGCCGGGCGTGCTCGAAATCCGCAGCCGAGAAGAAACTCGTCGGCGCGGCCAAGAACAGCTACATCAAGAAGTGCGTCGCGGACGGGAGCTCGAAGTCCTTCTGGAAATGAAACCGGCAGCTGGGTTGCATCTGCCAGGGCGCTCGTGAAGCGCCCTTGCTTTTCTCAACGTTGCATTCACGTCTCGAGCGCGGTCAGCGCGCGCGTTTGCGCGCGACTGTCCCAGTAGGTGGCCTCAGCGTAGGTGTGCTTGAGGAAGTCGATCCACAGCCTGACCCTAAGGGGCAGGAGTTTGGCGTGCGCAAACACCGCATAGATGCCGTTCGGCGGGGCGATGAATTCGTCGAGCACGCTGCGCAACTGGCCTGACGCCACCTCCTGCTCGACCTCCCAGGTAGAACGCCAAGCCAGGCCGAGGCCTGCGACGCACCAATCGTGTAGCACCTGACCGTCGCTGCAGTTCAGGCGGCCGCTCGGCCGCACGTGGGTCACGACGCCACCGATGCTGAACGCCCAACCGCGTGTCTGGCTTGCATCGCTGCTCAGCGTGAGGCATTCGTGGCGCGCCAGTTCATTCGGATCGCGCGGTACTCCGGCGCGCTCAAGATACGCAGGAGCGGCCACGCACAGGCGCCGGTTGTCGGCCAGGCGAACGCTGACCAGATTGCTGTCGGGCAGGTCGCCGACGCGAACTGCGCAGTCGACGCCTTCGTTGACGATGTCGACGATCCGGTCGCTCAGGTTCAACGAAATTTCGAGATCCGGGTGCTGTGCCAGGAAGCGCGGCACGAGGGGGGCGACGTGGCGGCGCCCGAATCCGGCCGGGGCGGTGAGCCGCAAATGGCCGCTGGCCTTGGCACTGCCCTGGCTGACCCGCGCTTCCGATGCCGCAATCTCACCCAGCAGGCGCTGGCAGTCTTCGAGAAAGAGGCTGCCCTCGGGTGTCAAGGTGATGCGTCGCGTCGTGCGCAGCAGCAGCTTCACCCCGAGCCGGGCCTCGAGTGCGTCGATGTGGCGCCCGATGGCGGCCGGCGCCATGCCCTGTGCGTGGCCGACCGCCGTCAGGCTGCCCCGGCTCGCCACTGCGACGAAGGATTCGATCTGCGTGAACCTGTCCATGCGCGCAGATTATGGTGGGACGGCACGGGCCGCGCCGCGGACCGGATTGCCCCAACCGCGTCAGGAGTGCCGGCGAAACAAGCTTCGCAATCGCGGTCCACAAATCGAATAGATTGCAGGCCATGAACCCACCCCTGCCGCAACAACCTCAAGCCGTGCTGTTCGATGCCTACGGGACGTTGTTCGACGTTTACAGTATCCGCGCCCTTGCCGAGCAAACCTTCCCCGGATTTGGCGAGCGCCTGAGTCTGCTTTGGCGCGACAAGCAAATCGAATACAGCCGGCTGCGCTCGATGAGTGACCACTACCGGCCGTTCTGGGAAATCACGCGCGACGCCCTGCGCTTTTCCGCGTCAGGGCTCGGTCTGGCGCTGGGCACCGGGAGCGAGGAGCGACTGATGGCGCAGTACCGGCATCTCGAGCCGTTTGCGGAGAACCGCGACGTCCTGGCAAGCCTGGCGCGGCGCGGAGTGCGCGCGGGAGTCCTGAGCAACGGCGATCCCGACATGCTGGAATCCGCCGTCTCGCACGCCGGCTTCGCGGCCTGGCTCAACCCGGTGTTGAGCGTGCAGGCCACAGGCCGCTTCAAGACTGACCCGGCGACCTATGCCTTGGGTCCGGCGGCGCTGGGTCTCGCCGCTGCAGATATCCTGTTCGTGTCGAGCAATGGCTGGGACGCGATCGGCGCCACCTGGTTCGGCTACACCACGCTGTGGGTGAACCGCGCAGGCCTGCCGCTGGAACAGCTCGGAACGAATCCGGCAAGAATCGGCGCCAGCCTGCGCGATGTGCTCGAATTCTTCCCGGTCATCGAGGAGGCCTCATGAGCCCCCGCCCGGCCGTTCCGAAGGGGGCTCGCACCGCAGTGCGAAGCACGGAGGTTACCCAATGAGCGCACGCATCAAACAACAAGGTCTGCTTGTCGCGGACGCTCTGTTCCGTTTCGTCGAGGACGAAGTGCTGCCGGCCATCGGTGTGGCGAGCGCACGCTTCTGGCAGGGCTTTGATGCCATCGTGCATGATCTGGCGCCGAAGAACCTCGCGCTGCTTGCTGAGCGTGACCGCTTGCAGGCGCTGCTGGACGAATGGCATCGGGCCCATCCGGGGCCGATCGCCGACATGCCGGCGTACCGGCGGTTTCTCGAAGGGATCGGCTATTTGCAGCCGCGGCCCGTGGGCACGAAAGCGAGCACCGCCAACGTTGATGCAGAGTTGGCGATTCAGGCCGGCCCGCAACTCGTCGTGCCGCTGCTCAACGCCCGCTACGCGCTGAATGCAGCCAACGCGCGCTGGGGTTCACTGTATGACGCGCTGTACGGCACCGATGCGATTGCCGAGATTGATGGCGCGAGCCGAACCGGTGCCTACAACGCCGAGCGTGGCGCTGCCGTGATTGCCTACGCCAAGGCCTTCCTCGACAAGTGCGCGCCGCTGGCCGAAGCAGCATCGCATCGCGATGTGGTTCGGTACCTCTGCCGCGGTGGGCGGTTGAGCGCCGAACTGGGCAGTGGCAGGAGCACCGGCCTGCGAGACCCGGCCCAGTTTGCCGGCCACCAAGGTCAGGCCGACGCGCCGGGTTCAGTGTTGTTGCGCCATCACGGCCTGCACATCGACATCCGTATCGACCGCAGCACGACGATCGGCGCCGGCGATGCCGCGGGCGTCAGCGATGTGGTGCTCGAAGCCGCGCTGTCGACCATTCTCGACCTGGAAGACTCGGTCGTCGCGGTCGACGCCCAGGACAAGGTGCTGGGCTATCGCAACTGGTTGGGTATCTTGCAAGGCACGCTCACCGAAACCGTGAGCAAGGACGGCAAGACAACGCTGCGGCGCCTGAACCCGGACCGCATCTACCACGCGCCGAACGGCGGCGAGCTGCGCTTGCACGGCCGCGCGCTGCTGTTCGTGCGCAATGTCGGTCACTTGATGACGAATCCGGCGCTTCTCTATGACGGCGTGAAAGAGGTTCCCGAGGGCATCCTCGACGCTGTGCTGACGACTGCGATTGCGATGCTTGACCTGCAGCGTGGCGGCCAGAGGGACTTCGTCAACTCGCGCACCGGTTCGGTCTACATCGTCAAGCCGAAGATGCACGGGGCGGCCGAAGTGGCGTTCGCCGGCGAATTGTTTTCGCGTGTCGAGGCCATGCTCGGGATGGCACCGAACACGGTCAAGCTGGGCATCATGGACGAAGAACGCCGCACCAGTGTCAACCTGCAGGCCTGCATTGCCGCCGCACCGGCGCGCGTGGCCTTCATCAACACCGGTTTCCTGGACCGCACCGGCGACGAGATACACAGCGCCATGCACGCCGGAGCGATGCAACGCAAAGGCGAGATGAAGAGCAGCGTCTGGCTCCCGGCCTACGAGCGCAACAATGTGCTGGTCGGCCTGGGCTGCGGCTTGCGCGGCAAGGCGCAGATCGGCAAGGGCATGTGGGCCATGCCCGACCTGATGGCGGCGATGCTGCAACAAAAGATCGCGCACCCCTTGGCCGGAGCGAGCACGGCCTGGGTGCCGTCGCCGACGGCGGCGACGCTGCACGCGCTGCATTACCACGAGGTCGATGTGGCCCAGGTACAGGCGTCGCTCGAGAAGATCGATCCGACGCAGGAAGCCGAAGCGCTGCTGAATCGCATGCTGACAATTCCGGTGGTGCAAGACGTGACGTGGAGCGCGGCGCAGCGCCAGCAGGAACTCGACAACAATGTGCAAGGCATCCTGGGCTATGTGGTGCGCTGGATCGACCAGGGCGTGGGCTGCTCGAAAGTGCCCGACATTCACAACGTCGCCTTGATGGAAGACCGTGCCACGCTGCGCATCAGCAGCCAGCACATCGCCAACTGGCTGCTGCACGGTGTCGTGAGCGAGGCTCAGGTGCGCGCCACGTTCGAGCGCATGGCGGCGGTGGTCGACGCGCAAAACGCCGCCGATACGATGTACCGGCCGATGGCGGGGAAGTTCGCAACGTCAGCGGCCTACGCGGCGGCGTGCGACCTCGTATTCCAGGGATTGGCACAACCGAATGGCTACACTGAGCCGCTGCTGCATGCGTGGCGGCTGAAGGTCAAGGCCGCCGGCTAGTGCTGTCGCGAGGACTTGCAGCGACGCCATCGGGCCGAAGACGCGGTTTCATGTATCGAAAGCTTTGGGTCGCGGTACTGTGGCCTGTTCAGACACGGAACAATGTCCGCGCCAAGCCTGCCAGTTTCCTGTGACGTGCTCGTGGTCGGCGCCGGCCCGGCGGGCAGCGCCTGCGCCATTTGGCTCGCGCGCGCTGGCCAGCGTGTGATGTTGGTCGACGCACAAACTTTTCCGCGCGACAAGGTCTGCGGCGACGGCTTGATCCCCGACGCTCACGCGGCCTTGCAGCACCTGGGAGTCCTTGACGAAGTGATGGCTGCGGCGCACCACGTCGGCCATGTGGCGTGCATTGCACCGCGCGGTGGTCGGGTCGACGTGCCCGGCACATTGGCCGTGTTGCCACGGCGGCAGCTTGACGAGATCGTGCGCGCCGCGGCAGTGCGCGCGGGGGCGAGTTTTCACGCGCCGTGGCGTTTCGAGGCGCCGCGCGTGGAGCACGGGCGCGACATCGGCGCGCGTTTGAAGTCAGGCGATCAGCTGGCGCAAGTCGATGCGCGCTGGGTGGTGCTCGCCACCGGCGCCGTGCCGCAGGCGCTGATCGCCGCCGACATGTGCACCCGCCGCCTGCCCACCGGCATTGCGTTGCGCGGCTATGTCAAGAACCCCGCAATGACCCGCCACATCACCGAGATGGAAGTCGTGTGGCACAACAAGCTGCGCCCCGGCTACGGCTGGATCTTCCCCTGTGGCGACGCTGTCTTCAACATCGGCGCGGGCGTGCTGCACAGCCACAACGAGGTGCGCGACGACGGCAGGGCCGGCATGAAGGACGTGAACCTGCGCGACCTGCTCAAGACGTTTGCCGCCTGCTACGCCCCTGCGCGGGAGCTGATGGCGGGCGGGACGATGCTTGGCGATCTCAAAGGTGCGCCGCTGCGCTGCACATTGGAGGGCGCGCGCTGGAGCCGCCCCGGCCTGCTGGTCACCGGCGAAGCCGCGGGCAGCACCTACGCCTTTACCGGCGAGGGCATCGGCAAGGCGATGGAAACCGGCATCCTCGCGGCGCAGACGTTGCTTGCCGCGAGCGCCGACGGTCTTGACGACGCGGCCGTATGCGCCCGCTATGACGCTTCGCTCGCCGCGCTGAAACCACGCTTTGACCTGTACGAGCGCGCGAACCACGTCAATGCCCACCCGTGGCTTGTCGATCTGCTGGTCTGGCGCGCGCGGCGCAGCGCGCGCCTGCGCCGACGCATGGCGGGGGTTCTGAACGAAACCAGCAACCCGGGCCATCTCATGACCTTGAAGGGGGTCGTGCGGCTGTTCTCGGAATAGGCACAACCCCCAGGTTCCTGGCGCGACAGGCTGCCAGGGCTGGCCGAAGGTTCGCGTTTGTCGCGATGCGCGCAACCGCTGCCGCAGGAGACACTCGACGCTTCGCCCGAATCACCGAGACTGTTTCGCGATGATCACGACTGCCCCCACGCCGCGCTTCGAAATCTTCTACCGCCATGAAGACCTGACGCGGCTGCTCTTCGCTTACGCCCAGGCCTGTCCGAACCTGGTGTCGGTGGCCGCCATCGGCAAGAGCTTCGAAGGTC
>Ga0315278_10000046_pt1 | contig 101252 bp, 70 predicted proteins | sample YL17G06_0_MG_FD_203880 | JGI IMG/M metagenome (GOLD analysis project Ga0315278, IMG submission 203880) | Sediment microbial communities from Yellowstone Lake, YNP, Wyoming, USA - YL17G06_0 | ecosystem: Environmental > Aquatic > Freshwater > Lake > Sediment | place: USA: Wyoming | collected... | reverse complement strand
TATGTTAGCAAGTAGTTCCGGTTGCCAAATATCGATAGTAAACAAAACCATTGTACCCGTTGTGGTTGCTGATAATGTAACCTTGCCAACATCCATGAGGGGAGGACTAACGGGGGGGCGATATGAATACAAGATTTGGCGCAAAAATTCTAAATATTCATGCGCAAATGATAAATGTAAATTAGACAATATTGAGCTGTTTATAGATGACACTATAAAAATACACAGCGAAAAGTGGTTTAAGAATAATTATGGTAAAAATTATAAAGATGGTTTTGGCAGTTGCTATAAAGATTGTGTACTACAGCATGAAAATATACATAAGGATGATGCAAGGAAATATGCTGCAGATAATTTTTGCATGGCCATGGAAAAATTAAATAATGTTAAGGCAAAATGTAATTGTCCCCCATATGATCCGGATAGTATAAAGTGTTATGTTGAACTTAATAATCTGTTTGAACAATTTAGAGAAGATATGAAAGCATATATGAAGACAACAAGTGAGAGCAATGCCTATGCAATAAGTGATCCATGCTGCATGGTATGCCGAATTATATATAAATAGGAGGATATAATATGAAGCATAAAATATTTCTGTTATTAGTTCTATTTTTCAATCTAATTTTCGTTTTGGATGCAAAGGAAACACCACTTCTTTTTCTTTTATTTAGATATCCAGAAAATGTCGTAATTCCTTCAAAAATTGATTTTGACGATTTTGAAGTCACGGGTAAGATAGAGTATGGGTATACGGGAGATTGGATTGGTGGATGCAGTCTTGAAAAATATTGCGGTATTGATCGAATGGAGAACGTCTATGCTAAGCTATCTTACCTTGATAAGGATGATAAAGAATTGTATTTTGTAGATTATCCGGAAACATTTTGGCCTTTAAAAATAATTCCTGATTTTATTCAAAGTTGGGACTCAGAAGAAAATTTTGTTTTCAGGGAAGATATCGTATACACAAAAGAATTTTCGATTTTATCCTGGTTTTATTTTAAACTAAAAGAATTAAAAGAATTAATTGTTGGGAAAAAAATTACTAAAATCAAGGTTGAACTAAAAAAGGTTTTAGTCAATTGGAAGTATACTTGTAAGGAACTGAACTGGATAACAAAGGAAGTAAAGAGTTCTAGGAAAATGGAGGGTAAATATGAATTTCAAATAGACAAGGAATATGTAATAAATGTGAAATATGCGCAGGAATAGAAAAAGGAGTTGATGATGAGAAAAGTAATAGTTTTAGGTCTAATTCTCTTTTGCTTGATCAGTTCTGTTATTTGTATTGCCCAGGGAAGCGAAGTTCAATGTGACCCACCGCCGCCGGGTCCAGCGCCCGATAACCCGGATGATAATTACAGTTTTTATATCGATGGTAACCAAAGCGCCAATATCTCCTTTGATTTTGAAAGGTCTCCCTACGTCGGAATTTTTAAAAAAGGAAATGTTATTGCAATGGACAATCTACTGGGAAAAATCGGCATAGGCTGTTTTTATGTTGAAACAGATTTTAATCCGGGAAAAATAGTAGATGAAGCCAATGTATTAATAATTTCTACCGGCGGATTAATGGGGATTGAAAAATCCGAGTATCTTAAGGCATTATTGGAACAATTTGCAGCGCAGGGGGGTACAATAATATGCTTGGGCCAACAAAATTCAGATGCCTATGGCGTCCTGCCTGTTCCGCAGGGAGAGTCTCTTAATGCTTACGGTTGGTCCCAGGATTCCAGTTGCTTAAGAAACTCCGCTTATTTCGAATCTACCCACCCGGCTCTCTCATCCTCAACCAACGAGTTGATCGATGTTGGTGTAGACGGCTATTTTTCAGTTTACCCTTCCAACTCCACCATCCTGTTGAAACGAAAAATAAACCTTGAACCCGCATTGCTCTATTATCCTTACGGTAATGGAACCGTTATCTTAACCTCCATGTTTACCGATTGGGCGTACGCCCATTCGCAGGCTACTACTTCGGAAATAAAAATCATCAGGGATTTAATCACTTTTGCTAAGAATCCCCGTATGCCTATCCCCATGTTTGACCTGGAACAAAACCCTACACCGGCAATCAATTTGAATGCACAGGTAGAAAATAACACGGAATTCACCGCCTCCAAAGCAATACTCAAAGTTTACACCCCGGACAGGACGACCCTGCTCCATCAATTAGATGCCCCGGTCAATTTAAACCCGGGAGAAACTACTCAGGCAGTGGTAAATTTTACCTTACCCGAACTGCAAACCAAAGATTACGGTATCTGCCAAGTGGACTATGAACTGTATAATCCGGAAAATGAAATCATTCAATTACCCACCGAAAGCGACAGCGGAAGATTCTCTATTTATAAAATAATCACCCCTGTCACCATAAAGGATGCGGTTTATATGTGGGTTACCGTGAAAGACGAAGAGGTCTACTATGGTCAAGATGTCGAATGCACCATTCATTTTAAAAACACCACTTCGGAAACCAAGACGCTGGACATCAATGACCCATTCTTTGCCATTGGTCATGGCGCCAGTACAGGACCATCCTTTCCTTCTTTTAATGTAACCCTGCCTCCTGACGGAGAATATGCACATATAGCCTCATTCACCACGACCGGGTTCAGCAGTCCCTATGTTAAATGGTCCCTTACCTTCCGCGTTCAATACAGGGATGCCAACGGCGTTTTGAAACAAGCCGGACCGGGCAAGGTGATATTCGTTCTGGGCGCCGTGACCGACAGCGCCCTGAAACTCAACGGCAGCCAAAATACAAACCAATTCCTTAACCCGGGAGGGCCAATAAATTACGACATCGCTTCCCAATATTTATCCAACCCTATACCCGGTATTTCCACTATAAAACTCTCCCTGGAAAAAGGAACCACCCAGGGCAATACCCTCCCACAAAACTCCGAATATACTGAAATTAAAACCCTTTTCCAGACCACCCACGATTTTATGGCAAACGGTAACTTTCATTACAGCGGAGCCTACACCCCCCAGCCCATCCATACCGCCGGCTGGTACCGCTTGAAACTGGAAGTCATTGCGCCCAACGGCGTAAAAGAAGCAAACCGCTATCAATATCTTTCTTACAAGAAAAGTAATTTCAACGTTGATCCGGGAACCTTGCAAACAGCGGGCAGCCCTTTAAAATATCTAATTCCCGGCGCATCCTACACCATTCCTATCAAAATTAAAAACCCGCATTACGTCTATGGCTCATTTCAAACCTATGACGTTCAAAACGGCTGCTTCGAACTGCTCCTGGAATCCCCCTCCGGACAGGAAGTTTACAAGAAATCCGTAACCGACATCAACATCCCCAACAACACGGAGCAAACCCTTTCCGAAACCTTTGTCTTTCATCCAATTGAAAAAGGGAAGTACATCCTTAAATACCGGTATTGGGATGAAAGCAAAGAGGAACCGCTAACCTATTTTCCGCTTCAAAGTTTCTTAGACGGCTCGCAAATCTCTATCCGCGCCGATAAATCCGTTTATAATTATGGAGATACGGCAAACATAACCGTAGATATCACAGGCGCCGGAGCGTATCATTTGGATTTTAAGTGCCCGGAAACCGGCATCTCCGAGGAGCGGGATATCCAGGTCCCGGAAGGAACATACCGCATCACCGAACAATTCCAGGCCCCCATCGGTTTAAGTCCTTCTTATTATGTTGAAGTGACGGCGCGGGACAGCGCCGCCCGCGAAACAATAAAATATTTCACTTTATCCACGAACCCACTAACCCTTGATTATCAAGGTAGTTTCGGTTCAATCCAGGCCCAGGCCGGTAATAACCTGGCTTTTAATGCCAATATCAAAATTCTTTCCGGCGCCGGACAGCCCCTGAACGGCCAATTGATTATCAGTTCTTCTCAACTGAACTACCAGGATGTTAAAAACGTCACCTTGCAGCCCCTGGTGGATAACCCCTTCACCAACTCCATTCCTATAACCGCGGATACCCCGGTGGGTGAATACCCATTCAATGTTTTACTTACCATCGATAATGTGGAATATCTATCAAAATACCATTCCATCACCCTGCCCGCCGCGAAATTGGAATTTACTGAACCGGCCGCCGCTTATAACGCCGGGGATACCATCAATTTAAGTATAACCAACGCCGGCGGCAAAAGCGGTACATTCGATATCCAGGCTCTATTAAAAGACCCTTTCAATAAAACAGTCCTTCAAAAACAAGAAACAAAAAATCTTGCTCCCGGCGTCAATGATACCTTTCAACTCACTGTCCCAACCACCTGCAAAACCGAAAGCTACCGGCTGATTTTACAAACCACCGAAACCCTGACCAATGTTAAAAGTGAGAAATTATTCGTCGTATCCGTCACTGGCTTAACCGCCTCATTAAATTCCTATACCTTGAAAGGGAACTATTTCGACAACGAAACCATAACCGGCAAATCCGAAATCACTTCCGCCGGTGCGCTTGAAAACGGGACACTGAAAGCCCGGGTTATCCGTACCGCGGCGTCAAGCGGCGGAATCGAAGAAGAAACACGCGGCGAATTTATTCCCTACAACCTGATGGAAAGAGCTTACCAAAACGGCTCCAAACTCTACCTGGCCACCGACAAAGGCCTGCTGGAATACGATAAGACTACTAAAAACATCACCCATCTCCACGACCTGGACTATAATATCAGTAAAATATTTTTTCATCCCAATGGTGAACTGTGGCTGGGTACAAGCGGCGGCGGAGTACTAAGACGCGACACCGGCGGCAATTGGTCCCAATACACCCCTGACCAGGGCTTCCCATCTTATTGGGTTTACGATATCATCGCAGCCAATTACTCCGGCTTACTTTCGACCTGGATCGCCAGCGACAATGGAGTTTCCGTTTTCAATGCCAACACCGGCGCATGGAAAACCTTTACCACCACCAACGGCCTGCCCTCAAACTCGGTGTATGGCCTGGCCGTAGACGGCGTGGGCGCTGTCTGGGCTTTAACCTATAAAGGACTGGCCAAATTCAACGGGACTTCTTTTGTAAAAGTCACTATCCCCACCGGGACCGTAAATTACATGTGCGGTCTTACCCAAACCGCGGACGGCGGCATCTGGCTGGCTTATAATGATAAGTTATGCAAAACCATTGGCGGGCAATGGCAGGAATTTCCCCTATCCGGCATCTGCCCCGGATATACCTCTTATACCGTCCAGGAGATAGAAAACGTCAACGGCCAATTATGGGCCAGGCTCCGCCTCCGCGATGCCAACGCCAATCTCATAAATGGGTTAATCCAATATACCACGACTTTTACACTTTACAACGAAACCGATTATCCCGTACTTAAAAGCCTTAAATTAATCATTCCCGCTGTCGGGGACGATGCGGAAAACGCTGCTTTTATTTGCGAAATAGGATTCCTGGAGTACCAAACCGGCGACTGGACCCATCACACACTGGATATCGACAGCCACAAACTGTTAGGCATGATCTACTGCCTGGTCAAGGATAACGCCGGTCGCTTGTGGGCCGGGACCCAGTACGGCATCTCCATGTACGATTTCCAGCGGCAGCAGTGGACCAATTACTACACACTCCCCGGGAATAAATTAATATTGGATGTCTCACGACTGGACATTGACAGCGAAAACAAAATATATGGATATTATCCTTACCTTTACCCGAACGGAGGAATACTCAAGATAAATAATGGAGAATATGAGCCCCTACCGTTTCCCGTTGAATTTCGGAGCGAATATCCCGATAAAATGGTGGTGGATCAAAGAGGGCGGGTCTGGGTCGGCTATCAAAAGATGTATTATTATGACGGAAGCTGGCATGTTTATCCCGATATAATTTATGCGCATTCGCTGGCAAAGGATGCCTACGGCGGCCTCTGGGCCGCCTGCTGGGACAGTTCCGCTCAATTTCATTTGAAATACATTAACAGCGATCTGGTCATCGCCGCCGATTATACTTCCGCCAATACCCCCATGCTGCCCTGGGATAAAAACCGCCTGTACATGGATGCCAGTGGCATGCTGTGGCTCACGGGCTATGCCTATAACTGGAATGATGTTAGGACGCTGGAATCCTTTGACGTCACAGGCGTTGCCGGCGGAACCAACTGGGTAAACTATACCAATTATGAAGGGTTCCCGCCATATGGCGTGTGGAACCTGGCGAAAGATGAAAACGGGCGAATAGTTGTGGTGGATTTTTTTTCAAATAAACTCTATTATCTTGATAATGAAAAGAATACCTTTGTGTTAGCCGCGGAAAATATAACCTTCAATAACAGCCTTATCTTTTTGAATGGGAAATTATACGGCGCGGGATTACTGGGAGCGTATCACGAATATACAGAAGTCACCAACCTTTTTAAGGTCAACTTTTCCCTGGGATTAACGGAAGAAGAGCTGTGGAGCCAGACCTACAATGTCAATCTCACCTCCGGCGAGAGCAGCAATATCGACCTATTAACCAATAAAATCCTTGCCCAGGGCAACTATACATTAAAAACAGAACTCCTCTCCCCCCTGGGCCAGGTGCTGGCCGACAGCCGTTACAATTTCAAGGTGAAAGCCGGAACCATTTCCGTAGTTTTAGCGGGGGAAACAGATAATACCGACAGCGGCAATTACCTCAAACCCAACGAACCCCGCGCTATCAACATCGAAATTCAAAACAACACCAATGAAGATGTTTCCAACCTACCCTATACCCTCAAAAAAACATCCCCCTCCGGGACGGAAGAAATCCTGGCGGAACAATCCCTGAATCTTGCCGCCGGACAAAGTTATACAGATACCCTTACCTTTAACGAAACCGAAACCGGGACCTGGCGCTTAACAGTGCAAGCTGGAACAGGAAGCAGTTGTGAAATGCTCCTGGAAGTTACCCAACTCTCCGTGACCATGGAAATAATCGCGCCCACCTACGCCGGAAATGAACCCTTTGATATTAATATAAATTTGAAAAATGAAGGAAAGATAAAAGTTGAGATAAGGGGTCAGGGGTCAGGGGTCGGGGGTCAGGTTAAACTGGATGAGACCATTTCTCTTGAACCCTGCGAAGAAAGAGTGCTGACTTTTAACGATACGATCTCCACCGATACCAACTACACCGTCGCTATTACCGGTGATTTGGAAAAAAGCGAAACAGTGACCGTTAAATATGGCTATGTCGAAAATCTTTCCCTCAATGTCCTGCCCGCCTACCGCGAAGGAACCGTTAACATCGACTATACACTTTCCAATACCGGAGGCCTGCCTTTTACCGATACATTACATTTCGAATTATTTAATGAAGGTTCCGCTGTTCCACTTTATTCCATCGATAGAAATTATAACCTCTATCCCGGCGAATCCCCCATTAACGATTCCCTGAACTTTTCCCTATCCCCCGGCGTTTACCAATTACAATACCAATCGATCTCAATCCCCGAAATTCAAATCGGTAGGGAACTGGCACCGCCTGTTCCTTCAAATACGACCAGGGGCACTTTTATAAAAGCGCCCCTGGACCCTCCAAAATTTTTATTTAATGTTTTACCCTCCGGGATAGGTAACGTTATATTAACAACAAATAATTTCCCCACCGGCACAAACCAAATCCAATACAATGTCACCAACACCGACTCCTCTGCCGGCCTCATCCCCATTACCATAACTATATTTGGCGATGACCCCACAACCCCCATCCTCACCGAAACCCGCTCCTACTACCTCCTACCCAACCAATCCCTCCAGGATTTCATCGAATATAATTTCCCCCAAAAATCCAATTATACCCTCTCCATCTCCAGCCCCAAAATCCCCACAACAATCATTACCCCCATCCAAATCCTCAACCCCGACGAAACTACCGCCGCCCTCTCCATCGGTTCCCCCGAAACCGACCACATCCCCATCGATGTCAATATTACCAACACCGGCTTCAACCCCTTTAACGGAACCTTAATAATAGAAACCCCCAACACCCGCGCCGAAGAACCCATCACAATCAACTCCAATTCATCACTCAACCAAACCTTCCCCATCGAAACCTCTTCCCTTACCGCCGGGACCAACAACATAAAAGTATCTCTACTCGACGCTTCCGGCAATACCCTATCCCAGACCACTTCATCCGTTACTATCACCGGCCCGGATATCAAAGTAACCGAACTCCCCCAAAACCTTGAAATAAACGCCGGTTCCTACGCCGATGTCGCGTTGAAACTAAAAAACGAAGGCCATTTGCGCGGCGAAGCCCGCCTTAAAATATCCGCTTTCGATACCCTCTACCAGGAACGCGAAATCTCCCTGGAACCCGGCGAAGAAATCACTATCGACGGAATCTCCATCGACGCCCCAGCCGATTGCCCCACCGGCAACTACCCCTTTAATTACACCCTTTCGCTTACTGGCCCCGGCGTAACAAACGGCCTCGTTGCCGGTAACTTCACTTTCAAAGTAAATGGAATCACCCTGAATGTCGAAGCTACCCTGGACCGCTCCCTCTACAACATCGGCGAAACTGCCCAATTAGCCCTTTCCATTTCCTCCCCAAATCAATCCGACGCCCCACTGGAAGCCATGATCAACTGGGGCAATTTCAGCGAAAAACGGACATTTATCATGTCCTCCGGCAGCGGCGGTTCCGTCTCATTGGTATTCGAAATCCCCCTGGATGAAAAACGACAGGATAAAGTCTTTTACGGCATCTACCATGAAGGCGGCAAAGGCATTCATTTAAACGATATCTATCTCCATTTCAAAGATAAAATCAGCGTGGAAACCGATAAACAGGTCTATGCACCCGGCGAAGTCATCCACGCTGTATTCACCCTCGCCGACGGCGAACAAAGCGGAATAATATCTGTTGACGCCTTCGGCGAAAGTCAGACGCTGCCATTAAGTTCCTCTGCTTCCGCCACGTTCCAGGTCCCGGCGGATACCATCGGCGGAACCTACGGCATTAGCTGGCGTTTTGTATCTTCCGTCTCATCGCAAGAAGAACTTTCCGGCAGCCATTCTTTCGACGTCTCAGGGTTGGTAGTTAAAGTAGCTAAATCGGAATTGGAAAAAGGTAAATACAGTCCTGGTGAAACCATTAAAGCGGCTTATATGTTTGAAGCCAACCGGGATGATATGCTTACGCTGCGCTGCTGGGTAGCCACGCCTTCCGATCAATGGACTTTCCTGGGTGAAACCGGCGTAACCGTTTCAGCGGACAGACAGAGCAATGCCGTCACTTCTTATTCATTTAGTACTATTGAAGCGGGGGCGCATGAGTTGGTATATGGGTTATATAAAGAGGATAATCTTGTTGTATCCGGGCGGATGGCATTTGATGTAGGGGATGCCGTGTTAATAGGTATTGCCACCGATAAGTACGAGTACAAAGCCGCCGGTGAAAATGTCATTGTCAAGATCGACTATTTTGGAGAAAAACCGGAAATCCTTTCGAGAAAGGGTTTCTCGACTTCCCAAAGCTTTTGTCTATACCTCGATAATGAAAAAGTGGAAGAACGCAGCTTATCTATCGATGGTCCGGGCCATCTAGAAATCACTTTAAACAACACCCGCATCAGCGGCGGATCTCATTTATTGAAAGCAATATTAACCGGCGACAACCTCACCTCTACAAAGCAAACAAGTTTCCTCTACGGAACCAACCTGCCCGATTTAACATTAACAATGGCAGATACCGGCAGCGAAGGATTAAACTATACCTATCAAATAGCCGTAACCAACCGCGGTAAAACCACTTCCCCTGCCACAACCCTGGCATTTATCGATAATGGAACCGTTGTTGAAACTGTAACCATACCTTCATTGGCTAGCGGTGCATCCCAGGAAAATATTTTCAATTGGAGCGGCAGCGGAAAAGCAGGAAACCATGAATTTGTATCTGAAATTGATTCCGCCAATGTTGTTAAAGAATACTCCGAAGACAATAACCGGTTAACCCTCAGCGAAGAAGTTCCCCTGGTCTTTTACAACCTGGAAGTAGAACCCATCATCTGGCCGGCCAACAGCGATATCAACATTATCACAAGACTGATTAACAATCAAAACAGCATCGCGCCGCTGACACTTAATCTCTCTATCATTCATGACAGTACCGGGACGTCCATTTTCCAGCGTACGCGCATTGAAGAATTGCCCGCTTTCGCCGGTAAAGCCCTTAACGATCATTTCAACACCGGCGTCACCCCGGCGGGGGAATACACCCTGGCGCAGGACGTCGCTTCCGACGGCGCGACGCTGCATAAAGAGATCGATGTTCTTATCGAAGCCACCAAAACCATTTCTGTTGGGCTGCAATTGTTGCCCGTCAAAATACCTTCCGGGATCGATGTTGAAGTGGAAATGACCATGACCTTGAAAAACATTGGCAATGTGGCCCTGGAGGATGAGATCGCGGTTATCGAGGTAGTGAATAAAGAGAGTCAAGAGACTGTTAAAGCGGAACAGTTATTATTCACTGTCCCGTTGGGACAGGAAGTCGCGGTGAAGAAAACAATGGCGTTGAACCTGGTGGAGGGCCGGTATGAGTTTCGTTTGAAGCACCTGGACAATGTTATTGCCTCAGCCGAATTAACTGCGGCGGCGGCCATTAAACCTGAGAAAATTATTTCCGTGCGGCCCCGGGTGTTAATCATGAATCTGCAAATACCCGGCATCGGCATTAGCGGTAATCTCGACCCCGTCGTGTTTTTAAACAATTTGTTTCAATCTGCGGAAATTCAGCATGAAACGGCGCAGGGGGTATTGGAGTCGTATTTCCGGTTTCATAAGGGGCATGCCAATATAAATATTGTATTGGGTCATACTTTTGGGCGGAAATGGCGGGATGAATTAAAAGAGCGTGTTTGGCGCGGGGAGGGGTTGATATTGATTGTCAGTAATCCCATCAATGTCCCGGATATGGTGGACTGGTTGGGAGTAAACGTAACAAAAGTTTTGGGAGGGTCGGGCCCGCGGCGCGGGCAGCCTATTAGCAGTGCTCCTTCCTCACCTTCTCACCCTCTTACCTTCTCACCTTCTGCTTCCTCCCAATCGCCGGAGGCAAAAGTGATGTTGAATCTTATCCAGGTACTACCCGGCGAATTGACCGGCGGCGGCGGTCAAATGGAATTACTGGAAAAGAACCGTTTGATCCTGGAAAAGAAAAGCGCGGATGTCATTGTGGTCGGTCAAACCCTGGAGAAAAAGCAGCCGGTGATTACTTATCGAAAGTATGGCAATGGTCATATCCTGGTAATTGCGGCGCCGGTGGCGCCGTTGGCATACAAATCCGGCGGCGAAATGATTGCGCAATTGCTGATAAATGCAGTGAACCGGTTCAGCGGCGATATCTATACCATTTCCACCTTAACCCGGGTGTTACCCGTGGAAATATCCCTATCGAATGAAGGAACTGAAGAGAAAAACCTCCTTGTCAAAGAGATACTGCCTTATGGGGTAGAGGGATATGATTACAACCCGGCGCTTGAAGATACCGGGGAGGAGAACGAAATAAAATGGAACATAAAAGTTCCCGGCGGCGCCACGGAAAACATATCTTACTGGTTAAAGTTGCCCGATCAAGCTGGAAACTATGAAGTCAAGACAGAAATACACGACGGGGATACCAAACTGGAAGAAGTATCTCTTGATGTAGATGTATCCCAGGCCGTGTTGTCCCGCATCATGGATACGGTAGTAGAGTTGGAGGCCCTGGAAGTATCCGGTCATGACGCCAACCAAATACGGCAGGCAAAAATTTGCCTGGAGAATATCAGGAACCGGTCGGTAGGATCATTAGCGGATCATTTACAGAATTTGCATGACGCGATTCAGGCAGTGGAATCCATGGGCAGTGTGACCGGGTTGGACGTTTCCGTATTGCGTTTAAAAGCCGGAGATATCATGGTTATTATGGGCCGGAGGTTATATGAAGAGATCAAACAATGGGATTCATCGAGGTTAAGCCCTTTCACCGGCCTGATAACGGCAGATTAATGTAGGGGTTTGATCCAATCAAACCCTTTTTTTTGGAAAATGGCACAAAGAAACACCTGGGGGATTATTATAAAAAAACCTTGGTGTCCTGGTGTCCTGGTGCCCTGGTGCCCTGGTGCCCTGGTGCCCTGGTGGCCAAAACCCAGCCCACGAATTACTCGAATTACCACGAATTAAAAAAATAGGTTCTTTCTCACTTTGTATGGGTAACGTCTTTTATTGGTGGTGCATCGATGCATCGAGAAACCATACCAATCCACAACGATATTAATTTAATCCCTTAAGGGCCAGTATCACCCCTTTTTACTATTATTTCACCCCTTTAAGAGGTGATACCAATCCCTATAGCACTGATATCAAACCCTAAAGGTCTTATGCCTCCCCTTAGGGGGGGTGGATTTAATCCCCTTAGGGATTGAGATCATGCCTAAAAGGGGTGAACTCAATGCCTGAGGCTTTGATATCAAACCTTTGAGGATTGATATCACCCCCCGGAAGGATTGATTTTTAACCTCTTAAGGGATGATATCATACCTTTAGGGATTGATTTCAACCCTCAAAGGACCGATATAAGCTCAATAGGGTATAAAATATAGCCAGTTAGGATTAATATATATGCCGGGAAGTGGGGTATCATATAAGCAAAGATGGCGGCATGACCTGGACCCATAACCAGGATAAAAAGTTGAGCGCCTTACGGACCATCGAGTTTCTTAAAGGCGCCTTTTATGCCGGGACGCCGACAAAGGTTTGGCGCAGCGCGGACGGCGTAACCTGGAGCAAGGTGGAAACTCAATCCAACGGCGCACGCGCTCTGGCATATAACGAGCAAACCGATACCTTTTTTGCCGGGGGACATGCCATCAGCAGGAGCACGGACGGCGGGAATACCTGGGAACAGGTATTTGACCTGGGGCCGTTTTATGGTGACGCCGCAAATATCATGGGCATCACCTGTTTTGATGATGTTGTCGTTTGCACCGGTGGGGACATGTTGACCCTAATATCCAAAGACAATGGGGCAACCTGGGGCAGTTGGGTCAATACCCATCCAAAGGCGGGTTCCTGGGACTGCTGCAAACAGCGGAAAGAATTATCGGCATTGGAACATTTACAAAAGATAGCGACCCGGTATGCTACATTGAAAAAGCAGCGGTCATCGATGCTGAGCTTACTGAGATTACTCCAACGTCAAAACCGATTCCAACTCCTACGCCGCCGCCAATACCTACACCTACACCTACACCAACGCCCACGCCGACGCCGACACCGACGCCTACACCTCCTCCAACGCCGGCGCCTGTTCCAACAGGACCAGTGAACAAATTCCCGGCAGATGAGCTCGATATTATCGCAGGGAGTCTCAAACGCATCGCTAATTATTTAAGGAGCCTGTAGGGAAGATATCTCGTTAACCATGGGGGCGCCCCCATGCTGGGGGTCCCGATTGTAGGACTGTACCAACGGAATCCATCAGGAATTTTTTCCGGCTCCTTAAGCAGCGGGACGAAATAAAATTTGTAGGTTCCGAGCCGGATTCTGTTAGGAAGTTAAATCTCCCGGTACGGTCATACAAAACGGCCCCCCGCGCCGCGGGGAAAAAATGTGGGGTTACAAATATTTTTACTCTTGACGATTGTTTTATTTTGTTTTATAATACTGCTTACTAACGACTGGGCGATTAACTCAGCGGCTAGAGTGTTACCTTCACACGGTAGAAGTCAGAGGTTCGAATCCTCTATCGCCCAGGTTTTTCTTTTTATTAAGGAATAAGGAACCGCGACGCCTTAGTATGGATAAACTATTATTTACCCCGAAACAAATGGACATTCCCCAGAACCTCGTACTAATTCCATTTTTCTGGGATACCGCCTATTATAGCCGGCTGAAAGAAAAAGCCCTGGCTTCTCTCGAACTGTTCGGCAGTGAAATAGTGATGTTCGATAATTATACCCTACTGGTGGGATTCCTGGGCTATCCGCATCTATTGACCCACCTGGAATTCATAAAGGACGTAAAGGAAAAGGAAGTCTTCTTCCTGGGCACTGCCGGCAGCATGAATGAAGAAATCGCTGAGCCCACCTCCCTGGATGTCGAAACCATCTACTCGACCGCTATCCTGGACTATTTTTGCGAAGCCAAATCTTTCCCGTTAAAAACGTTTGACTGCGGTCACTTAAGAAAAGCCAGGGGGGTTACGGTGGATATCATCCAGAGAGAAACATCTTCATGGCTGCTGGAACAAGTCCGACGCGGTATGGAATTCGTGGAAATGGAAATTTTTCCACTGCGGGCATACCTGGGAAAACCATTCCATGCCGTAGTAGTAACCACAGACCTGTTAAAAGCGACGGGCATCGTGCTCTTCCCCAATAAAAAACGGCTGCTGGAAGAATTTGTGAAATCCTATGAATTGATTATCGACGCCATCGGCAATTGATTGGATTTCGGATTCATTTTCCGGTATAATATTTAATTCCAGTAAGCGTGGAGGTAACCGATCGAAACGAAAAGCGGTTTTAACCCCGGATTGAAAAAAATCATCGATACGATATTTGCCTTTTTTGTAAAAAAGTCTTCGTTCGGTATGGGTATCGGGATATTTACCGTCCTGGGCGCATGGTTTGCCGTATGTTACGGATATTTTTTCATCGCCGGCAATGTCGATTTCCGGCCCGGTGAATTTCATGCTTTTACACTGCAAATATTTATCCCCGTGGGAATCGTATCGATTCTATACTTTCTTCAATCCGGGCTGTTTTGCCCCCTTGGAATGCCGGGGCTTCTCAAAAAATGCCGCATAATCAACCGTTTGCTGAAAAATGACCCCACCGGGGACATGGTTTCAAAATTGGAAAACCACCGATTGGAAGAACTCCTGGCGGCGCTGTCGTCAATACCTGTTAGCAATGCCCTGGTGGTAATGATTTGCTCTTATGTAGTAGTGGCTGCCGTGATACTTTTAAACTCCATTACCATATCCTCTTTCCAGCATTCCCTGCATATTTTCATAGGGGGTTCTATCGCCGCCCTGGTTAATAGTTATTTCGGTTATATGATCGCCGGTTATTGGATCGGCCCCCCCATGAAAAAAATACAGGAGGCCATTTTTCATCGAAATATAAAATGTAAGAAAATCCATTTCGCCAGTTACAGGCAGCATTTCTATTTCGCGCTCTCTTTTATATTACTCACCATGGCGGTGCTGGCCCAATATGTGATGGTCGGCAATAAATCCCTGGTAGGAATTATACTATTTGTCCTGCAAAGTATTATTTCCATCGGTTTTAATATGTTTATGCTGTTGAATTCCTTAAATATATTCCTGGAGGAGCTCAATAATTCTACGTGGCAGTTGTCGGATGGAAGTGAAAGGGAAGGAAGTGAAGAGGACAGGGGATTTTTGTTTCCTTCTTATGCCTATAAGGAACTGGTTTCCTCTTCCGTGAATTATAACCATGCGGCCCTGGAAGTCAATATTATCCGCCGGAACCTGGAGAAAATTATCGAGGAGCGGACCTCCCGGTTGAACCAGGCGCGGGAAGAGGCTGAAAGCGCCAACCGGGCCAAGGACCAGTTCCTGGCCAACATGAGCCACGAAATTCGCACCCCTTTAAACGGCATCATGGGGATGGTGGATTTACTGCTAACCATGGAATTAGATGCCAGGCGACGGGAATACCTGGAAATGGCTAAACATTCCGGGGATATGCTGATGGATATCGTGAATGCCGTCCTGGATTTCTCAAAAATCGCAGCCGGGAAGGTAACAACTTACACCGGACCTTTCGATTTGCGCACGCTGGTAAAAGCGGCGGCGGATACATTTACCACTACCGCCGCGGAAAAAGGTATTGCGTTAATCTCCAATATTACGCCGGAGGTCCCGCAGCGGGTAATGGGCGACAGCGGCCGCCTGCGCCAGGTGATTGTAAACCTCATCCACAACGCGGTGAAATTCACAGAAAAAGGGCAAGTGACGGTAACAGTGAAAAGAGCATCCGGGGATTCGGATAAAATCGTGCTGTTTTTTTCGGTTGCGGATACGGGCATCGGCATCCCGGAAGATAAACTGGAAAGTGTGTTCGAGGGTTTTACCCAGGTAGACGGTTCCTTGACCCGGCGGTTTGGCGGAACCGGCCTGGGCCTGGCGATTTCAAAAGAGATTGTCAGGGTCCTGGGGGGTTCCATCAAAGTAGAAAGCACGCTGGGTGAAGGAAGCTGTTTTTATTTTACCCTGGCGTTTGAAAACCTCCCAAAACTCCCGGAACCCGGGGAGAAAGAGACGGTTCGGCTCCAACCGCCGGAAGTATCTTTAACAACTCCCGCCAATTCCCCGGAAGCGGTGAAGGGTAAAAAAATAAAAATCCTGCTGGCGGAAGACAATAAGATCAACCGCAAACTGGTGACGGCGCTGGCGGAGAGGAAGGGCTGGGATGTAACGGCGGTGGAAAACGGGAAAGAAGTGTTGGCTACTGTTATCGGTCATGGATACGGCCTGAAAGAGGTCTTCGACCTGGTGCTGATGGATGTACAAATGCCGCTGATGGACGGCCTGGAAGCCACCAAAGAGATCCGTAAATGCAGGGAGCTGAAAGAGATTCCCATTATCGCGTTAACGGCCCATGCAATCAAAGGCGACAAAGAACGATTTATTGAAGTGGGAATGACCGATTATATCTCCAAACCCATCGATTATAAAGAATTCTACGCAACCATCGAGAGGTATATATAGAAATGCTAGTTAGAACCTATCCAAAAAGGTATTACGCAAGGCCCAAATTGGTAGGGAACTGGCACCGCCTGTTCCCTCAAATACCTTGTTGGAACAGGCGGTGCCTGTTCCCTACAATACTTTGTTGGAACAGGCGGTGCCTGTTCCCTACAATACTTTGTTGGAACAGGCGGTGCCTGTTCCCTACAATATGTTGTTGGAACAGGCAGTGCCAGTTCGCGACACACTACAATTTTAAATATTAAACCAAAAACAGAGGAGGATCATGAAACCATTAACGTTTATATTCATTTTAATTTTTGTTATCGCGTTTGGAACGATGTTTTTATCTTGTGGAAAAGAAGAGGCCCCTATGCCCCAAAAACAAGATGAAGCGAAGGAATTCAAATTTTTCGCGGAGCAATTTGCCGACCTGGCCATCGGGAGGTTTCAAATCCCGGGATTTGAAGACCTGCCGCTGCAGCAAAAAAAGTTGCTGTACTATTTATACCAGGCGGCGTTGAGCGGGCGTGATATCACATGGGACCAGGACTACAAACATAACCTGAAAATCCGGCGCACCCTGGAAGCCATCGTTAAACACTTCAAAGGAGACCGCGATTCGGAAAACTTTAAAAAATTCATGGTCTATACCAAACGGGTGTGGTTCTCCAACGGGATTCACCATCACTACTCCACTGAAAAAATCATACCGGATTTCCCCAAAGAATACTTTAGCGAATTAGTCGAGAATTCACCCGGCGGCGTCTTCCCCCTGGCCCAGGGAGAGACGGTAGAGAATTTGATCGCCAACCTCACCCCCCTGATGTTCGATCCTACGATTGATTCTAAACGGGTCAACCTGGATCCGAGCTTAGACATGGTGACCCACTCCGCCAATAACTTTTATAAAAACGTCACTCAAAAAGAAGTGGAAGATTTTTACAAGGGAATTATCAAGAAAGACGATCCCACCCCCATTTCTTATGGAATGAATTCCCAGTTGGAAAAGAAAAACGGCAAAATAGAAGAAAACGTATGGAAAATCGGCGGCATGTACGGTAAAGCCATCGAGCAAATTGTATACTGGTTGGAAAAAGCCGCCGGCGCGGCAGAGAACGATGTCCAGAAAAATGTCCTGGATTTATTGATCAAATTTTATAAAACCGGGGATTTAAAGATTTTCGATGAATATAGTGTTGCCTGGACCAAGGACACAGTTTCACGCATCGATGCGGTGAACGGGTTCATCGAAACCTACGGCGATCCTTTGGGTTTTCGCGCCAGTTACGAATCGGTGGTCTCTTTTAAAGATGAAGAAGCGACCCGCCGCGTCGAAATCCTGGGCGGGAACGCCCAATGGTTTGAAGACCATTCTTCTATCCAGGATGAATATAAAAGAAAAGAGGTGATAGGGGTCAGCGGCAAAGTAATCACTGTGGCGGCGCTTGGTGGAGTCACATCTCCCAATCCCCCCCTCGGCATTAATTTACCCAATGCCAACTGGATTCGAAAAGTCCATGGTTCAAAATCGGTCACACTGGGAAATATCTCTCACGCCTACGAAAAAGTCGCTGAAAAAGCGGGACTGGTGGATGAGTATGCATACTCCCAGGAAGAGATCGACCTTCATAAAAAATACGGTACGCTGGAGGATTCGCTTCATACGGATATGCATGAAATTATCGGACATGGGTCCGGCCTCATTAAACCGGGTGTGGGTACTCCAAAGGAAACCCTGAAAAACTACTCGGCGATTATCGAAGAAAACCGGGCCGACCTGGTGGCTTATTACTATTTTATGGACCCAAAGATGGTGGAACTGGGGCTGTTCCCTTCCCTCGATGTAGGAAAAGTTGCTTATAACTACGCCATACGCAATGGTTTTATGCAGCAGCTAAGGCGGATAAAGTTGGGAGATAATATCGAACAGTCCCATATGCGCGGCCGGCAATTAACGGCCAAATGGGCGTTCGAGCTGGGCAAACCAGATAATATCATCGAAAAGAAGATCAAAAATAATAAAACCTATTATGTAATTAATGATTACCAGAAATTACGGGCCATTTTCGGGAAGATGCTGCGGGAAATCCAGCGTATCAAATCCGAAGGGGATTACGAAGCGGCGAAAAATTTAATAGAGACGTATGGTGTAAAGGTCGATTACCCGCTGCACAAAGAGGTATTGGAGCGGTTTGAAAAACTGGGCGTCGCCCCGTATACCGGTTTCATTTGCCCCGTGTTGGAGCCGGTGATGAAGGGCGATGAAATCGTGGATATTAAAGTGGAATATCCCATGGATTTTACTGAACAGATGCTTTTTTATGGTGAGAAGTATTCATTCTTACCTACGGAAAACTAATGCTGCGTCATGTCTCAAATGATGGGGAAAAAATAAATCCGAAGCACGAAATCCGAAATTCGAAACAAATTCAAATGACCAAAATACAAATGACCAAAACCGTGAATCCAGGGTGGCAGATTGCTTTTGTTTGGAATTTTGAATTTTTATATTTGGGATTTGTTTCGGATTTCGATATTCGGATTTCGAATTTAATCTCTATTCGACATTCGAGAATTGACGAAGCACTATAAAGAGGAGGTTTTTAATGACACAACAAACAATACCTGGTCAGAAGGAAGTAAATGACCGTTACCGGGATTTTATAATCCAGGTTCAAGCGGGGTTAACCGCTATCCCGGCCATAGGCCCCGAAAGCAATGGCGAAGGAGAAGCTAAAAAAGCGGAGTATTTAAAACAACTACTTCGGGATGCGAATATAGCCTACGATTCCCTTGAGGAGATCAACGCCCCGGACGATCGCGTCCCTGCCAAATACCGCCCGAACTTGATTTACAAGATAAACGGAAAATCCGCTGCGAAAACCACCTGGATCATGGGCCATATGGATATTGTTCCACCGGGAGATACAGGGTGGGACAGCGATCCCTATAAAGTGGTGGAAAAGGACGGGAAACTTTACGGCCGCGGTACGGAAGACAATCAACAGGCAATCGTTTCTTCCTTATTGGCGGTTAAAATGCTGCAAGATTTGAATCTTCAGCCCGAATACAATATCGGTCTTTTGTTTGTAGCCGATGAAGAAACCGGTTCCGGATATGGCGTCGATTACGTGCTGGAGCAGCGGCCGGACCTATTCCGGGAGCATGACCTGATCCTGGTTCCCGATTCAGGCGATCCCGAAGGTCTCACCATCGAAGTCGCGGAAAAATCCATCCTCTGGATAAAATGCGAGACAAAGGGCATAGGGACCCATGCTTCTACGCCGGAGAAAGGGAAAAACGCCCATAAAGCCGGCGCCCACTTGATCGTAAAAATGAATAATTTATATAAGGAGTTCTCCGAACAAGATTATGTCTATGACCCGCCGATCTCGACGTTCGAGCCCACCAAAAAGGAAAAAAATGTCGATAATGTCAATACCATCCCGGGCGAGGATGTTTTCTATTTCGATTGCCGTATTCTTCCCTGTTATCCCCTGGAAGAGATTAAAGCAAGAATCAGACAATGGGCGGATGAAGTTGAAAAAGAATTCGGCGTGACAATTACGTTTTCCTATCCCGCGGAAAAAACAGCGCCTACGCCCACGCCCGTCGACGCCCCGGTGGTTACGGCGTTGAAAAAAGCCGTAAAAGAAGTCGCGGGCCGTGACGCGAAAACCATCGGCATAGGGGGTGGAACAGTGGCCGCCTGCTTCCGGTACAAGAATCTCCCGGCAGTGTGTTGGTCTAACCTGGACGAATCCCTACACCAGCCCAATGAATATTGCAAAATCGACAATGTCATTACCGACGCCAGGGTGTTTGCCCACATATTCCTGCAGGCGTAAAAATACAAGCAGCGCCTTCGGCCACCAGAAACCCTTTTGAAAAAGGGTTTCTGGACTTCCTAAAACTTTTCATTATCAAATTAGTGCTGCCACCAGATGGTCAGGCCGGCTGAAGTGGCGTCAGGGGCCGGGGCCGTATAATAAATCCCGTCGCCTTCGTGGCCCGGGATCATCACTACCGCGCCAAATCCCGTAACGTCGCCGCCGATAAACCGCTGCCATTGGTACGAAGCGGACGAATTGGTGGCATAGAACCAGGAGTCGAGGATGCGGCAATTCCTGCCCAGGTAATACCCGAATATGTATGAAATATTATCATTAATAAACATCGTCGTACGGAAGCCGATGGCCTGGTGCAAACCTTTGAATATTCTCCACCACGGGTCGGGCCAATTGGGTAGTTCAATAGGAGACGGGATAATATCGCAGCCTTTTAAAATCAAATAAGCCATCTGGCCGCCGGCATGACCACCGTAACCCGGCTGTGCGCCATCATTCAAAAATACCACATCGCAGCAATTGCTCCGGGTGGTAAAAAGCCAATGGTTGCCGTGCCCTTCCATTAAAGCGATGTTGCAGTGATCCGCAAAAGAATTATCCTGCGTCGTAAACACACGCGGTTCATCCCAATAAAACTGGGGGAAAGTAATGGCAGGACAGCCGCCGCAATGACCGTTTTGCAAACCCCGTTTAAAGTCGTTGGCGTCATCCACCCAATCCCAGGAATCCTGCCGGACCACATAACGTCCGACGGTCGGATCATCCGGGTCCGGGAGGGATGGCGTAGGTGCGGCCATACTCTTCATCTGGACCATGGGAGTTTCAGGTAAAATCCTATCTGTTATCGCTTCGAAAAGAAGCTCCGGCGGATTTTGCATGGCTTCCACCACCCCCGCATAAAAAGCCTTTCCCTTGCCCTCATTAGAAATAATGTTGGCTTTGAACACATAAGCCGGTTGAACAAATTGACCATCATCTCCAAAATAAACCAATTGCGGCTTCTCCACCTGTATCTCTACATTCCCCTGGAATTGCTGTTTTAGTATCTCTTCGATGCGGTTATAGACTTCATCGTTGGAACGGAATGCGATATTGCCCCGGGTTGAGTCAGGCGCCAACCGGTTCCATTTCCTCTGGAAGCCTTCCACGTTTCCGTTATCGCCCAAATTGATCGTAAATTGCGAGCCGTTTCCCAGGACGCTTCGTCCCTCGATGGACCGCTGGAACGCCACACTCTGGAGTTTAGGGGTTGCAGCCACGGTATTTCCTTGACCCTGTGTAGACATCCCCAGGGTAATGACATTTTTAGGGGCAAATTGGCTTACATCCTGGGGGATCAGTTTCATCTCCGCAATGTACTTCATGGCCGCATTCATGGCGACCGAGTGGCTTAATAATTTCACTTTCACTTTCTCAAGTTTCAGCAGGTCGGGCATTAAATCGATGTGCCCACGGTCCTGGTTTACCAGCAATTTCGTAAACGCCTTTTCTTTGCTGGCATAAACCTGTACCCTGGAGGGAGCCATTCTTGCCCGCAGCATGACCGGTTGACTCGATACCGGGGTTACATTAAACAAATGTTTTACACTTAATTTTTGAATTAAATCCTGTTGAACCTGCAGCGTTTGAACCTTGAAAATTTTCATCCCCTGGGGCGATTCAAGCGGGACTCGGTTTATGACGATCTTCGGCCCCATCATCACAGGCCTGATCTTCTGGATCATCTGCGGGTTGACTTTTTCGATTTTTCTCACCTGGCCGTTGACAATGGCAACCCCGTAAAAAATAACCGCCATCAACACCAAAAAAGTGAATAGTTTAATTCCACGATTTTTCATGTTACATCTCCTTTGATTAATTTATATTTTTTTAAAGCATGGTAAAACATGCTTCTTTTACAACTCCCGGTTACTATCGCTTCACACACTTCACACTTTCTCATTTGAATGCGATTATAGGAACATGGGAATCGATTGTCAAGTAAAAAATAAAAAAATCAACCGGCGATGGGTTCAACAATTACAGCAGTTCCATAGCATAGAACTTCCGAAACGCTTTGCATTAATTCCGTGGCGTCGTAACGAATACCGATTAAGGCGTTGGCCCCCAGGTCATCGGCATGTTTTATCATCATCTCGAAGGCTTCGCCCCGTGTTTTCTCGCACAATTCCGTAAAAAGGGTAATATTTCCACCGAAAAGAGTTTGTAAAGAACCGCCGATGGTTCCGAAAATCGAGCGGGACCGCACCGTGATCCCACGCACCACGCCAAGGTTTTTCACGATACGATACCCGTCCAGGGTAAAAGCTGTAGTAGTCAATTCATGCTGCATATTTCCTCCTTAGACTGCATATTATACTATTTTTACTTTTTTTTAAACAGTCGATCGTTTCGCCCAAATCCGCCGTCTGTTTTTTAAACCGCGAAGAACGCGAAGAAACGCGAAAAAAAGATGGCCGTCGAATTAGAACCAAAAATGTTAATGATATTGGTCAAGGTGTGCCATTATTTTTTCCACGTTTCGGGAGAGAGTGACGCGTGACGGTAGGTTGTCTACTTCCCCTCGGTACCACTAAACAATCTCTTCCCTGGCCAATGCATGATATTTTTCGATCTCGAAATCCAGCATTTGATAATAACCGGCATAGGCGGGTCCGATCACATGAAAAACCTTAATACCGGTATACAATAATCCGTATAACCTCGAATATATTGGACGGTAAGAAGAAATACAATAGGAGATCATGTCGGCCTCTTACCTTGCGATATAACTGGGGTATTTGTGCAACCGGAACAAAAAGGTGGGGCGGTTGAGGTGTTTCCAATTCACCCCATGTTTCATAAAGGCCTCGATCATATGCCAATCCCAGGCCATCATATCGAAAGGCAGGTCATCACCCAGGCACTTTCCAAACAATTCCCTGCGAAACATGGGTTGGCCCAAATCGATTCGCCCGGGCTGCGGTACCGAGTGCTTTAAAATCGAACGTCCGGCATACCGGCAAGAACTGTAAACGAAACCCAAATCCGGGTTCTGCTCAAGCGCACTCACCAACATTCCCATATGGTCGGGGGTATAACCGTTGTCATCGGATAAGAAACATATGTATTTACCCAAACTAAGACGAATCCCAATTGACGCAGGTTTGATCCCCCAATTATTATATCGCTTCTTTAAATTGATAAAACTCATCCGCGGGTCTCGTTCCCGGTGCACCAGTTCCTCCAACCGGTTTAACACATCGGGCGGCGGGCAATCGGCCACGATGATGTGCTGGTAATCCTGGAATTGCAATTGTTTTACCGATTTGATACAATTTCTTAAACAATCCACCCGGTCAAAAACAGTGGTAACAATACTTACTGTTGGTGGAAGCTCACGGAGATGCAGGCTGTTGTCCATCAAAATGTCATACTCTTCATTTTCACTTTGTCTCAACGGTAATAATGGGTATTGGTCGCGGGCTATTTCAGCTATTTTGATATTGCGCAGTTGAACCCGACCTCCCTTTATACCGACGAAAGCATAGCCTTTTTTTAATAATGTGTCCTGTAAGTGAAAGAGGAGCCGGTTGTTCTTGTATAACGAAATCAAGCCCTGGGTGAATAATATCCGGATATTTTGCCAACAATCACGCTCCAGGGACACATATCTGAAGATATGGTTGTGCCTTGCAAAATAATCCCCTTGATTGCAGAATAAATGATACGAATTGGCCAGTTGGTTAAATTTCTCAACCTGCTGGATTTTTGCGATAAAAACGGCGCCCAACTGGATGTTAACATCGAAGGATAAATCTGTACTCTCAAAGGCTTCACGGCTCACCAAACCTTCTTCGGAACCGGGACGTTGATCGTGTCCTTTATAGAGCACGATAGTACCATTGTCGCCCGCCTGGATGGTTTTCCCATACGCCAACCAATCAACCGAATCCACCAACGGCTGATGGGGGACCGGTTCTCCATCAACCTCCTCCTCTTGAATTTTCTTTACCACAGTATCATTAAAGAGTGTTTGTCGTTTAACCGCAATATCCAGTATCGTTTTTAACCGCTGACTATAAGTATGCGCCACCAATCGGGCCTTGCATGCCTCACGGATTCGAGCCCACCCGTCTTCATCCCGCGACAGTTCCCGGATGAGGGAGACCAACTGCTCTTTTGTTTCGAAAACCGGTAACGCAGGAAATAGCTCTTCTACTTCCGGTCGCTTTTGAGTTACCACCAATGCCCCGCATGCCAGGGCCTCATAAATACGGGGGTTCAGAGATACTGCCGGGATTTTTTGTTTATTGAAATGATGAAGGGAACGGAAGATATTCACCACGATTTTCGTTTGTTTATAAAGATTGGCCGTCTCTTCATGGGAAATATTGGCAGAGAGACACAGACGGTCCAGTTTATTGCAGTTCCATGGTCCACCCACTACATAAGAAAGCAGCCCTTCATCCGCCAACGTCTCCAGCATACCACGCCGCACCGGGTTGGAGCCGCCGATGAAACCCACATCATGCTTTTTCGCCCCGTTGCTCTCGCAATAGAGCCTGGGATCGTAACAAACCGGTAAATAATGGGCGTTCTTATGACGCTCTCGTGTACCGGGGTCATTGATAAACACGGTGTCAAAGCAACCGGAGAATTTTGCGGTATCATCGACTTCATAGGGTTCATCCAAAAGCCAAACGGCCGTGTTGTATTTCCTGAAAGTGTCCTTCCAGCGATTGGCAAATTTCCTGCCATGTACGACAAAAACCAGGTCGGGGTTGAATTGTGCGATCTTTCCGGGTAAAGAATTATCATCCCAATAGGCATCTGAAAACTCGATGCCCAGGTCTTCCGCCGCGTGACTCAGCCCGTGTCTGAATACATCCCCGCAGGATAAGAATTTATAATTGACAAAGAATATCCTTTTTTCCCTTTCATTTTTCATACTATTGTCCATTTTTTTTAATGATCCGATATTTCCCTTTTTAAATGCCGTTAAACGGCTTTGGCTGCTTAAGTTAATAACCGCGACCCCCTGTTTCGACAGTGCTGCTTCCAGGTTCTTATATTCTGCATCCATGCGTGTCAACCGGTTGGAGAGAACATGCCTGCCCGTTTTTTTAAAAAAGTGATTGTCGGTAAAGTCCACGCCGATGATGCCGATGCGTGAAGCTCCCATATGTACGGCAAGGCAGATGGCCACATAAGGGGAGTTCTGGGTATAGTGCAGTACATTGGGATCGCTGAAATCCGTGCCACTCTTCTTGCCCAGGCGAAACCGCACCACTTCCGACTGCACATGACCGAGATCCAGTTGTGTGAACAGGTATTTTGCCCGGGAGTTTTCGATATAAGAAAAACGGTCGCCGGCAAATTGGTTCCGGGGATTGAGCACCACCAGGTAATCGGGATGGAAACGGCGGCTTACATCGTTAACGCCGATGGTAATAAATTGTTCGGGGTGCTCAAAATCATTCAAAGACTCCCCGCACCCACAAACGATAATGGTTTCGCCTTTATGAATGTCTTTAAAAGAAGATAATGTTCTCATCTTTTCTACTTTCCATCCTCCGAAGCTCCATCATTGGTTAATAGTAATTGGTTCATTCACCTAGTTTTTTAATTTATCAAGATCTTGTGACTTAATACGGTCCTCACCGGCTTTCCCTTGTTGCTTTACTTCCTTTACAAGTTCGGGATCGTCTTTTATGTCAGAATAATGCTCAGCGTTAGTTTTATTATATACTTCTTTCATTTCAACGACATCATCTGAAAGTTCTTTCTTGAGAAGTTTGATGGCTTTATCCTTTTTCGCTTCTTTAGTGCTTAATTTAGGGAGTTCATCACTTAACTTACCTTTAAAATCTGATAGAGTAGACGAGCCTTTTCCCCCATACGTACGTCCCTCCACATGTCGCTTATGGAAAACATTGATGGCCATTCCTTCATTCACATTTGTGTCTTTTGCCATTGCTTCTGCTTTTGTTCCTTTGAACTCCGGCAAGTTTCCAACCGCAATTACTGCGGATTTTTGTGGTTGATGATCGGGTGTTAATTTGTCCCCTGTAACTCTCGGCATTGTACCATAAGTCGCCACCATACCTTCTAATTTATAAAGATCACGAGAAGTTTTTGTCCCACTTAAAATAGACTTTAGAATAGTTGCAAATTCTTTTTCCTTTTTTAATAATTCTTCCTTACTTTTTGTGTTATCCTTTTCACTTTTCATTTTCTTGATAATGTTATTCATATCTTGTATTTTACCTTTTGCTGTAGGAATTTGATTTTTTTTCGTATCATCGATGTCATCCCGTTTCTCCAAAGTAGATATAAAAGCAGTAATTGCTTCAGTTTTGCTGGAAATCATAACCTGCGGCTCAGCGGCTTTAGAATCTATCCAGATTTTATGAGAATCAGCCCCGGCTTTGAATGTATGGCTGGGGAAAAGAATATCTTTTACTTTCTCAATACCTTTTTTGATAGCTTTCTTTCCTTTTCCGAAGACGCTTTTGATTTTGCCCACGATCTTTTTGATGACTTTATCCACGGCGTCATCGACTTTCTTCTGGATGTTTTGGATAATGGACATGATCTTTTCGCTGATCCCGCCCAAACTCAACAGCCGGGCCAGGAAACTGATAATAATGGGCACGGTTTTCCCCATGGCGTTTTCGATCCAGTTGGCGGCCTCGGCGACCTGACCGGCCACTATTTTGGCTACGGACTGCACGACCGCCTCCACCAGTTTTATGATGCGCTCGATGTTCTCGACAAAAAACATGATGACGTCATAGATCAATTTAATGGCTTTAAGCAAAGCGGAAACGGGGTTGAAAAGACTGACCACCCAGAGCACGGCTTGCTTGATCACCTGGTCGATCAACCAATCTTGAATGGCGCCCATGACCATTTCCTTGAGGTTGCCCATGTACTCCTTGGCTTTTTCCCATAACCCGGCGGGACCTTCGCTGATAAGTGTGGAGACGACTTCCCAGGCTTTTTCGATGCGGCCGACGTTTTTTTCGCCGATGAATTTGACCATTTTGGTCCGGATGCGGTCGCGGGTGATACCCAGTATCTGCATGACAAGGCCGAAAATGGCCTTGACGTTGAGGTCGGAGGGAATCTCGATGCCGGTCCCGGCCAGTGCGCCGAAAAGCCACTCCATGAGACCTTTTTTTAGATGGGTCAGGATGTTGTCCACGAACTGGCCGAACCCCTGTTTAACGGCGCCCAGGATGTTTTTCAAAAAACCGATGGGGTTTTTGACGATCTTTCGAACGGAATCGGCCGCCTGCCCCAGGAGTCCCATGACGCGCTCCTTGAACTCCTTCAACATCTTGATGATCTCTAATATCTTGCCGATAAAGGCATCCACCAGTCCCTTGTTGGCGGCTTTTAATTCTTCGATGCGGGCGTCCAGTTTATCCCGTGCGTCCTTGTATTTCTGGGCCAGTTGCTGGGCCAATTGTTTTTTTTTATCATCGACGCCCTGCTGCAGCTCGTCGAATTTTGCGCTTAGATTATCCTGGGCCTCCTGGCCTGCCTTTTTCAGGTTTTTGGGGAGCGCTTCCACGTATTCGGCGATCTTCGCTTTACCCCCTGCGATCTCGTCTTTGGCCTCTTTGAGAACGGTTTCGACGCGATCGGCAATGGCCACAAGCACGGTGTCCATTTCCTTTAAATAGAGGTCCCGTCCTTCTTCATAGAATTTGTTTACTTCATCCGGCAGATCGAAGAATTTGTCTTTGACCCACAGAGCTAAACCCCACGGTTTGCTGAGATAGCGGTCCCATTTGTATTTCGACATGCGGTCGTCCACATAGGATTCGAAATTCGCACGGGCCTTTTTCTCTCCTTCGTCGAAGAGACCGTTGACTTCTTCATCCAGGGAATTGAGTTTATCATCTACTTTTTTCTTTGTTTCATCGTACATTCCCTGGATATCGTCGGCTACTTTTTTTCGTTCTTCCTCTTCTTTTTTCTTTGTTTCGTCTTGTTTTCCTTTGACGTCGCCTTTGGCTTTTTCCCGTTCCGACCGCATCTGGTCTTTGGCGTCTTTTTCCCTGGCTTCCACGTCGGCTTCGGATTCTTTTAATACGGCTTTTTCTTCCCCCTTGTAAGCGTCGGGGACTTGTGCGGCGTGTTCATCCAGTTCTTTTTTGGATTTCAGGGCGTCGTCGAACTGGGGTTCGTTGGCGTTTTGCAACTGTTCCTCGTCGATATCGTTCTCGGCCATTAGGTCGTCGGCTTTTTGGGTGTTTTCTTCGACGGATATTTCTTCTTCTGTTTTGGGAACGGGCAGGACGTCTTTGGAGCCAAGTTCTACCTGTTTGGGGTTTGCGGGATCGGGGGGCATTTGGACGACTTGTTTAGGCTCGACGGAATTGGGGTCGGGTTCGGTTTCGGCGGCGGTCTTGATATCGCCGGAAGCGTCCTCTTTTTGTTTATCGACATCGGAAGTCAGTTTATTTTTTAATTCCGCGGCTTTTCCCTCTTTCTTGAATTTTTCGGCCGCATCCATGTCTTTAGGGGCGATACGTTCGATTTCGGCGCGCAGCATGGTTAAGAAACTGTCGGTTTCGGGTTTCTTTGCTTCCTGTTGGTCCATGACCTCGACCTGGGCGGCCTGGGCGCGGGAACTGCGGTCGTTTTCCGGGGGAACGGCGGCGGACTGGGCATCGCCCACTTTCTTTTCGGCGGGTTCGTGGGTTTTCTCCTGTTCGGCATTCTTATCCAGCCGCTTCATGACGCCCTGGAACCGGGGATCGTTTTCGGGGGAAGGGGTTTCAGCGGCGGTTTTCTCTTCTTTGCCTTCGCCTTTACCTTTGGCTTTTCCTTCTTTGGGTTCTTCTTCTTTTTTCCCGGCTTCTTTGGGTGCTTTTTCACCCCCTTCGCCGCCTTCGGCGGCTTTTTCAGCGGGTGCGGGCGCGGCCCCTTCGACGGCCCCTCCCCCTACCGGTCCGCCCTCAGCGGCAGGGGCGGCAGCTTCGACGGATGCACCCGGGGCCTGCTCCGCCGCGGGGATTTCTTCTTTTTTCGTTTCTTCCTTTTTTGCTTCCGGCCCGGCCGGTGTGGTTTCATTTTCCTTTTCCTTCCCGGGCGCTTTACCTTCGGCGATGATGGGCTTTTGAACCGGTACCGGCAGGGCTTTGGGGGTAGTTTTTCCTTCCCCGGTGGGCGGGGCGGCGGCGGGTTTCTTTTCCGGCTCTATTTTGGGTGCCGCGGGCGACGGTTCCGGGGGTTTAAGGGCCGCCGGTTTTTCCTCTTCTTTGGATTTTTCTTCCTCATCCTTTAGGGTCTCATCCTTAACGGGCCCATCGGTGATGGCCTCATCTTCGGGCGCCCGTTGAATGATGGGTTTCTTGCGGACGACGCCGTCTTGTTGAAGCACATGGGAGGTTTCGTGGGTCATGAGGTGGACGTCGTCCTGGGACTGTCCCCGTCCGAGCCAGATATGTTGTTTATGGGTAAAGGCTTTGGCTTTAAGCGCCCCGGCGGATTCTTGCGCGGAACTGTCGGAATGGACGCGCACATCGCTTAAATCGACGCCCATCCGGGATTCCAATGTGTGACGGGTGGAGGGCTTCATGGGTTCGCCCGGTCCCCGGCCGCGGATGGCCCCGGCGGCTGCGCTGTGCATGACCGATGGGGCGCTCGGACCGGATGAAACCGCCTTCGATTGAACGGGTTCTTCTTTCTTTTCTTCCTCTTCCTTTCGCTGTAAGGCCAACTCTTGAACGGGTTCTTCTTTCTTTTCTTCCTCTTCCTTTCGCTGCAGGGCCAATTCTTGAACCGGTTCCTCTTTTTTTTCTTCCTCTTCCTTTCGTTGTAAGGCTAACTCTTGAACGGGATCCTCTTTCTTTTCTTCCTCTTCCTTTCGCTGTAAGGCCAACTCTTGAACAGGTTCCTCTTCTTTTTCTTCTTCCTTTCGTTGGACGGGTGCGCCGAGGCCGCCTGGGGTGATACGGGAGATGAAAGGTACGGACAACCCGGCGTTGACCCTGTCGGCGGCGCCGTCGGCTTCCCGTTCATAGGGGTCGTTGACGCGGCCGATGACGACTTTCCGCTGTACGGGCAGATTGAAAACGGGCCCGGCGGCGTAGAACGCGCTTAAGGTCGCCTGGGGAGATTGCCGGGCATGCCCGGTGTTGCCCGTGAGACCGCCGTCGCCGGTTTTTGCGGGATGAGCCGGGGTTTTGGAATTGTTTTTTTTCCGATCCCGGGTTTTAACCTGTACGCCGCTCATGATTGTAATGCATCGATAAATGCGGTAACGCCGCCGCGCCTGGGTTGTCTTTCGCCGGCGTCTTTCAGGGGGCATATTGCCCCGGCTTTGCGGTATTCGCTTTGAACGGCTTTGAAAAGAAACGGCCGGCCGACTTTTCCGCCGTCATCCAGGGCCAGTAGTGCGGCCTGGAGCGCGGCATTCCGTATTTGCCCGCCGGTCATATTACAGCGGGCGGCCACGGTTTCCAGGACCGAGGGCTCGACCCTGTGGTCGGGGGGAAGATGCAGGTTCCAGATGCGCAGGCGCTCGTCGGGCCGGGGGGGAACAAAACTTACGACGACGTCCATGCGCCGTTGAAAAGCGCTGTCGATGTTCTCTTCGGCATTGGTGGTGATAAGGACAATGCCCTGGTAATTTTCCAGTTTTTGGAGCAGGTAATCGGTTTCCAAATTGGCATAGCGGTCATTGGCGGTTTTGACTTCGGTGCGTGTGCCCAGCAGGGCATCCCCTTCATCCAGCAGGAGGATGACATCGAGTTCTTCGGCGCGGGTCAGTACGTTGTGGAGATTTTTTTCCGTTTCGCCGATATACTTGCTAACGATGGAGGCGAGATCGACGCGGTAGAGGTCCATGCCCAGCTCTGAGGCCAGTATCCTGGCGGCCAGGGTTTTGCCGGTGCCGCTGACGCCGCTGAAAAGCACGCGAACGCCGGTATTTTTTACGGGACCGAAGGCGGGGCCGAGGTTTTCCTGCAGCCGTTCCCTGAACCGGCAGCGTTTCTCTACTTCCATCAACTTACTTTCGGTTTCGCGGCTTACCACGAGCCGGTCCCAGGGTCCTTCATTTTCGGTTTCAAGGCGCGCGGCCAGCGTATCCAGTAATTGACGGTTCAGCCCCCGGCAGGCGCGGCGGACATCGTCGAGGCGGATCACGTCCCGTTGGTCCAGGGCGGCGTTAGCGGCGGCAATGGCGGCGGCCTGCCGTATGTAATCCCCGGGTAAATGAAACCGGTCGCTGATCTCTTCAAGGTTCGCGGCGCTGTAACCGGGGCAAAGGGCCAGCGCCTCTTCCCAGCAGCGTTTGCGCTGGACGGCCCCCAACGGCGGAAGGGTTAAGGTTACGGCGTTCTCTACGATCTTGCCGCGCAAACCGCCTTCGAACCCGGTCAAAACGATGTACGGCCCGTCATACCCTTTTAAAACGGGGATATCAACTGTTTCACCGGGTGCGGTATCGCAACTGAAAAGGGGAATGGCGCGGGTCATGGCGCAGAGGACGCCCGGGAGTTCGGGGGCGCCGTCAATGCGGTCGGCCCGGTGGACCAGGATAATATTACGGTCCACGGCGCGCGCCAACGCGCCGGCGGCGCGGAAACGGTCGCTGCCCGGCGAGCCGCGCAGGATAATGGCGCCGGTTTTGTGGTCTTTTAGCAAAGGCGGCGCCTGGTCCAGGCGCCGCAGGAACTCCCCGGGAAATATCAATGCGTCGATATTGGAAAACTCGCCGGCGGGGTGGAATTCATACCCGGGAACCGGGTGCGCCGGTGTTTCTCCACGGATGAGGTCCCACGGCGCGGTCGGGACCCGCAGCACCCATTCGGACCGTGCGGCATCTTTATTCAATACTTCCACGAGTCCGTCGGACAGGAAAAGGCTTAACAGGCCCCAGGCGTCGGTGTCTCCCCCGTTGCCGTCGTATTGCATCAGTTGTCCTACGAATTCGAGCCCGGCGCGGCGAAAGCCCAGGGGTTCCTGGAGATGGGCAAAGAGGGTGCCGAACCTGGAGTCCTCTTCCACCAGTCCCACGATGATCAACAGGGCGGCGCTTTCAAAGGGCGATGGGCTGTTCCGGGTGACGGCCCGCAGCGGGAGATGAAGGGTCACTTCTCCCTCCCACGCGGTTATTTGTTCTTTCCACCACCTTAAGGCCCCTTCCCAGGTGATCTCTTCGGGCATGTGGCGCCGGGTTTCCTCGAAGTAGCCGGCCAGGAAGGGATATTTTTTAAAGGTTCCCGCCAATTCCCCCGGGTCCCCCTCCTCTACGCCGGAAATGGTGTAGAGGTGAAAGAGGAGACGGTAGACGGCGGCGTAAAAGTGGAGCATAAAATGCCCGCGTGCGGTTTGAGGGACATTCTCAAACACATGGGGCTTCTTTTTCTTTTTTTTTATTTTATCAAGTATCGACATTCTTAGCGTCCTTCGCGTTCCTTCGCGGTCCTAATTAAAATGAAACAGGATAACCCGGGCAAATTTGGGTTTCCACCCGGGGTCGCGGTCCAAACCGGCCATGCGGACGGGCATGGAAATATCCCCCAGGCCCATGACGACATCGACATGGGTGGCGGTCACATAGAGCCGTGCACCGGTAAGCAATACCATTTTAATAATATCGGTCTCTTCACCGTCCGGCGGTTTGACCCATTGCCGTAGATAGTTTTTTATATAAGGCATTACAAAACGTACCCACCTATTGATATGAAAATCCGAAGCATTTGAATTTGTTTCGGATTTCGTGCTTCGAATTTCGAATTTCCCTTCCCATATTTCCGGGAGGGTATATTCCCCGATATAATAAAAATCATTCCCCGGCGGTGTTCCTTTTTCCCTATTGTCCAGCCGGGCCAGGGCTTCCCACAGGGGATCGGATTGAAGTTCCGGGTATTGGTCTTCCAGCAGTGCGTGGGCCAGCAGTTCCAGGACGCCCCACGCCCCTACCCTGCTTGCCGGTTGACAGGGTTCCTCGAAACAGGCCGGCAAATCCAGGCGTTCCATGAGGTTCACGAGGTAGAACACCCCGGCCAGCCGGGTTTCCACTCCTTCTTCGGGGAAGGGTGAACGGATGTCCCGTGCGGGAGTGGGTTGGGTGGGGGAGAGGGTTTCTTTCTCTAAGGGGGTGGAAATTCCCGGCAATTCCGGGCCGGGCGCCCCTTTCCCCGTGGGTTCCTGTTCATCGTGTTCATGGGAATGGAAACGGATACGGGTTCCGATGCGGGTTTTTTCCCCCGTTTCGTGGCCTGTCCCCTCTTTTGTCCTCTCTTTTGTTCCCAGCGATGGCGACGGTGGGGTTTCGTGGTCCGTGGTTTCGTCGGTTTCGTGGCCTGTCCGCACTTTTCCCTCTTTTGCCCCCTCTTTTGTCCCCGGCGATGGCGATGGTGGGGTTTCGTGGTCCGTGGTTTCGTCGGTTTCGTGGCCTGTCCACTCTTTTGTCCCCCACCAGCGGTGAAACGCTGCCGCAAAGGAAGGGGTATAAACCGTTGGGAGTGAATGAAAGAGGGAAAGGGCGAGCCCCAGGAGGGCGGCCCGGTGTTTTTCCAGTTGGGCGGCGCTCCACCGGGACGGCAGCCATGTATCCCACGGGGCCGAAGGATAAGAATTTTCCCTTTGGCCCGGGATGCGCGCCGGGGGTGAGCCATGGTCGATGGCCCTTTTTTCCCCTTTTATCGGTCCGGACGGGATCACCGCGCGGTCTTCCTCGTTTCCGGGTTGGAAAAGGGGTGCGGTCACCCGTTCGAGGCGGAATTCCCTGCTGACAGCGGCCAAAAGGGTGAGGGCGTCGTCCCTGGAAAGTTTTTCCAATACGGGCGGCGCTTCGCCCCAGGCCGCGAGATGTGAGAAAGCGGCGGGCAGGAGGGTGATTTTTTCGCAAAGGAGTTTGACAAGGTGGGAGGCGGGATCGATTTTTTTAAGGGTGAGTTTCCACCACCAGCGATCCAGAGCGGCGCCGTTGGCGATATCAAGCGCCAGGGCGGCGAGTAATTGGCTTTCATCTTCGAAGAAGACGGCTTCTGCCCCCGATGGGATAAAACCCCTGACGGGGCGGGAAGCTTTGCGGTATTTTTCCAGCAATAGGTTTTGCGCCGCCCGTTCCCATCCGGGATTGGCCCGGTGGGTGTTTTGACCGGTTGTCAAATTTCCCGGCAGGGGGTCTTCCATGCGGCGGACGATGAGTATCCCGGAGGGCGGAATACCCGGCGGGCGGAAATCAACGGTATTGAGTAAAAAAGACAACCGCCGGAAAAGGGCGGGCCGGTCCGTACCGGTCCCGCCGCCCCGGACGTTAAGGGTCCCTATTTGTGTATCGTTTTCTTTAAACATTGTTCAATATCAATTTAAGGTTGAGGTTAAGGGGAAAAAGTTCTCGCCTTAACCTCAACCTTCGCCTCAATCAGAGTGCTTTAAAACCTGTACCTTAATCCTCCTTGAAGAGTGAAAAAGATCGTTTTTTCAATCGGGGTAAAGACGTAATTGTAGTTACATTTTGCTTCAATGGAGAAGTTGGTACTTATCCTTAATTCTGCTGCCGTACCGCAATTCAAGCCGAATTTGTCGTCGCCCGGATCGAATAGGTAATAACCGCCCCCGCCAAAAATAGAAAGCTGGAAGGTTCCTATAACCGGGTAGACCTTCAGGTTCCCTGAAACATTAATTGCCTTCAGGTCAACCGGGACCACGCCGGCCACATCGATATCGTGCTTAAAGATATTATAGCCTACGGAGGCAAATACAGCCACACGGTTGGAGAAGAGATATTCCAGGACCCCCTCGATACTCAAGCCGGGATTGTATAAGATATCAAGGTTTTTTCGAGGTAAATTTCTCCCGAAATATCCTCCCAGGATCCATTTAGGCGGAAGAACCCATTGACTAAGGGGCTTTTTGGCCAGTTCTTTACCTCGTACCATTACAGTGACTTCCGGGTCAGCCCCAGGCGGCACATTTTTGAGTGTAGTGGTATAAGTACCGTTTACACGTTCATCTTTTACGGCTGTAACCGTTACGGCAGGATTGTTTGTTGTAATGGATACCTCATTATCGTATCCGGGTCCGAGAAAATTGCCGAAGCGGTCGGCAGGAACGACGGTTAGCAATTTATCCCCACTCAAAAGGTTATCATGATAAATTTCCGATTCACCCGGATCAGCCGTTTTGACCCGAACCACCACCGTGGACTCTTCAGTCCTGGAAAATTTCCCGATAACCGCATGCTCACCTTGAATGGAAAAATTAAATTTATACTGCCCGGGGATTTTTGTGTTTTTATAAAGGACGCTGTAAATTCCGTCCCCGGCCTTTGCATCACCGTGGAGTTCCTCATTTCCATCGTCATAAAGCGCTATGGGTTTTGTTTCAGTGATTGGTTCCAGTAATTTACCCAGGCCTTGCTCTACAATCAGCCGGTATAATTTCCTGGAATAGGCGTTGGGAAAATTATCCTCATGTACCCCCGGGGGATTGTTATTTAATTGGGAATCGGAAAGATCCCGTTGATTCAAGAATGTCCCCAGCGGAAGTTTGGGACGGGTGACAGAGCACTGCACTGGATCCGCATTTTTAACCGGTTGGCCCTCTACTGAAAGTGAGGCAGTTAATAAGATATCCTCGCCAGTGCCATAATCACTGGGTGCGGCCCCGACACGGTAGTCCAGCTTCGCCTCATCAACGATCAACGCCGTATGATAGTATGCCTTTGTGCCTTTCATATTTTTACTATTGATAATAATTTTCCATACTCCTTCATGGGCATTGGCAGAAAAGCCGCTCAGGGGAAAAGAAACACTGCGTATATGAAAGTGTCTGTCATCACGCAGCACGCCCTGGGTAAGTGTTCCTATAGTATTTGGACCGACTACTTCCATGGTAATGGCCTGGGGGTTCCTGTCCTCGTTGGAAAATGCGTGCCAGCCGACAATAAAAACTCCGCTTTTTGCCGCCCGATTCACCTGGAAAGTATGTGTGATGGAGGTATCTCCTTTATTGATGATCCCGGCATGAACACCAACCATTGCCGGACTATTCCCTCTCATGGTGGCGATTAGAGTTTGCCAGAATGCATCGGTAAGGTCGTCGGCAATTGTTTTGGTAAACGTGGATGTGACCCCGGTCTGTTCAGCGATGTCTTCCAGTAATTCTTCATAAGCACTCCCGGTGGTCACACCGGCGCCAATGGTGTAGATAGGTATACCATAGCTTCGCAGAGAAAATCCATTCAGTGTTTTAAGGAAATCGGGGGGACCTGAATCTTCTACCAGGTTACCTTGATTCTGCATGCCATTGGTAAAGAGTATAATATAGCGCAAGTTATTACTGGCATCATCAAACCTGTTCAGCGCCTCCTGTAATCCATCACCCATTGCTGTCGTGTTGCCGGTAGGATGCATCAGGACTTCATTTTCTAAAGTTGACCAATTAGTTGGGGGGCCAACCAGGAAGGAACCTGCCACGAAATATGGAGACGCCGTAGTTTCAAAAAAAACAGCCCCTGCACGGTCATTCGCATCACATAGAGTATCAGAAGCCCAGGTATTAAGAAAAAGATTCGACGCCTCATGCAAAATATCAATTTTTCGGAGAGTGACCGATTCAGTACTGGCCAGTTCGGTCATACTCCCGGAAACATCCAGCACCAGGACGACATCGATGGGCTTTGCTATTGAGGGACAAGTGGTTTCCTCGGTAAAATTCACAGCCGAATTGTCGAGTACTAAAATTTCATTTTCGCTTTCACACCCCTTACTAACGGCATTTACCTGAAGGTGGCCATTTACAGTCAAACCTGATATCGTCACTTTAACAGTGCGATGAGCAGGTAATTGTGGTGCCGATAAAAGCCCACAATCAGCAAAACTGAAATAAGAAGAGAACTCCACGCTTAATAGATAACGATTGGGTCCTTCAGAAGTAAGTTGTGCATAATCTGATCCAAAATCATTATTTCCCGGCACGGAGGGAAATGTATAAGCAACCGCCGTTGTCATATCGTCCGGGTTTTCATCTACAGCAACCTGGAAAGTTGGTGAGAATGTAGTAGCACTACTTAAATAAATAAAAAAATCAACACGACCTATATGCTCATTATCAATATCGTATTGGAATTCTACCGTTCCATCAGCTGCCAAAAACTGCTTAGATACCTGGGTACTATGCTTACATATGGCAGCCGAGGCGTATTGTACTTGAAAAATCAATATCACTAAGATGATTGTGATATACTTTTTAAACACTTTCTTTAAATTGTTCATAACATAACCTCCAATTTGAATTATTTATAATTTAAGTTAACTTGGGTCGGATTTGGATATTCATACCCATGGCAACATGAGTTGTATCGTCGCCGATATGGATAGTAACATCATATTGGGTACCGGTAGTGGCAGGACTCATTTCTTTAGGGAAATCAGGAACAGTTAGGGAAACCGTCTTTAAATCGCCAGGAGCGTCGTTAATCGATTTACCATTTACTGTAAACGTTAAATCCTTTTTTGGCCTATAAATAAATGTAATCTTGTTCTCTGAATAATTGTCAGAAAATCCGGAACCGGTAATATTTAAGGTTTCGCCAACTCGAACTCGTGTCAACGGTTCCCAACTTTCTATTTTAAGTTCGGGTTCCTGGGCTTCAGTTTCAATTGCGTAGAGTTTCGGTAAGTATTTTGTAACCCCATAAGATTGCACCGCCACTTTTACGTCCTTTGGTAAACCAGGGATATTAGGAGGCACATCCACAATTAGCCCTGTGGTACTGCTGCCCAATTTAGGTGTGGTACCGTACAATTCGTCGAAATACACGGTATTCCTGTGATAAGGTTCCTGGAAATTTTCACCTATAACTATAACTCTCTGGTTGGCACGGGCACCATCCGGAGGGTTCATACCTGTAACGCTGTGTTCCGGGACAGTCGGGATATCATCTTCAGAAACCTGGGCCGCAATAAGTATATCCACAGAACTTCCCACCGTTGCGACTTCTCCCGGAACGGGCACCTGGTTCAACACAGGCATCTCCAATGCGTCTCTATTTTCAGGGTAGATACGTTGACCATCTGTCGCAATGATTACTCCGGTGACCAGTCCAACGGATGGGGCGGTTAGAATGGATTTCGCCTGCGAAAGGGAATACCCAAAAAGCTTTGGGACCCTGACCTTACCAGGTGCCGCCACCATGTTCAACTCTTCCATAATGGTATTTATTAAATCCGCCGTAATCAAATCACCAGGGTTTACTCTCTTAAATATATCTGCCATGGTTTTATCCTCCTTATTTATAATACCCGGCCACGCCGGGGCTGTAATTGCTGTAATCATAACGGGACAGGTCATATTGGGCTTCTCCCCTGAACGGGATATAACCCGTCGAAAATACCAGGTAGGCCTGCCCCCCTAGCTTTTGCTCAACCTTTTGCATATTCTGCCTCACCCGGTACAACCAGATTAATTCCTTTTCTTCCAGGTCGATGGGGTCATGGGAATATGACGTTTGTATCAAATCGCGTAACTTAATCCCTTCGATAAACACCGGGGCCCTGGCGGTGAGACCTTCGAAAAATTTTATTTCGTTTTTCTCTTTACCGGCCTGGGCGCCGTACAAAGGTATCATTCCCACGGACGGCAGGAAACGGAAATACTCAGCGGCTTTGATGGACGCCGCGGCCCCCGCGCCTTGTGATTTAACAAGCGCTTTTATATGTTCCTGGAAATGCAGGTGCGCGGCTTCCAATTCCGCGGCGCGCCGGTCGGTCATGGGGTATGGGGTATTTTTAAACACATGGGGGTTGTGAACTTTGCGGCGTACCGGCCACATATCCACAAATTCAAGACCATTTTGAGTCCACAGGAGGAGCGCCAGGGGGACGTCGGTATCCGTGAGGCAGCCTGATGAGCGGAGGGCATCCAGGGGGCCGTATTGTTGAAGGGCGGCGGTACTGCCTGCCGCGCGAAAGAGGTCCGCGGAAAAACCCGCGGCGGGTTCAGTGCCCAAACAGAGATGGGCCAGTAAGTTCCGCAGTAGGGAGCGGCCGGCGGGATCATTTTTATTAATGACCTCGAGCGCCTCTTTCCCGATACCGTTGCCCACGATAGAAGCGTTGGTAATATCCAGCGGTACAAGACGGAAGAGCACGCCTTCTTTTTGATATTTATGGTTGCAGCCGGAGAGTTTATCGGTGTCTCCCAGGTAGTTCATGGGGGCTTTCCCTTCGTAGTCGGAAGCGGGGGCAACGACCAGGATATAAACGCCGGCGCCGGTGGATACGGGATTGGGGTTTGCCATCTTACAGGGGGCGAAAACACCGGCGCCGCCTTTGACCGCGGTATTATCGCGAACGAGTTTCAAATAGACGGTGTCCAAGAGTTCCAGTACCTTTCCGCCGCGGTTCACGGCGAGTCCCGGGGTAATGGAAACGGTGGGAGTGGTACCGCCGGTGCCGTTTGAAACAATACCCACTTCCATGCCCTGTGCGATGCCTTCGCCGAAGACCCGGCCCAGTTGGCGGTGGTGAAGACTTTCGGCGGATTGTTGGTCCTGGAGGTCTTCGGCGGTCAGCAGGCGTCCGTTAAAAAAATAAGGATTTTTAATACCACCTTCGATTATGGGTTCTTTTAAGTTTCCTATTGCCGTCATTTTATCACCTTTATAAAATCTCGTTGATCTCTACCATAAAGCCGGAAGGCATTAAAGCCGCATTCGAAAATACGAGCGAGATTCCTTTAGCATCATTCCCCGAAACCATCAGCCCGAAGTTCTGTCTTTGTTCAGCTCCAACAATGGGCGTACCTGTTACAATATAATTAGTTTTAATATTGTATCCTATAAAATTAAGAAAAACTTGCTTATTTTGCACGTCAAATTCAACCCGAAGTCCGTTGATGGTGGGGCCTTCGGCGGTGACGGTTTTCTGGTCGCATTTGAACCGTCCGGCAGCCACAAGGGCATACTGGCTTCGAAGTATATCGGTTTTCCGGGCATGGTGGAACACGGTAACGGTATTTTTACCATCGTGTCCAACCCACTTGAGAGGCATTTTATTCATCCAATTTGTAAGGCTCCCTTCATTGCACGTGCTCTTATCCAGGTCGAAAACAAAACGGAGGTATATCGCGTTGAAATCGGTTTTAGCGATATCGGTCACATTTAATGATAAGTTGTAAACATTGCATTTGCCCTTTAATTCAGCTAAATCTTTATATTCCAATTTTTTCACCGTGCATTTCTTTGCCAAATCCTCATTGTAAACACTCACGTCAATATTGCTTAGTTTCGGCGCGACGGTTCCCCCGGTATCCAAATGAAACCACAATTGAAAATGCAGCATTATCACTTCATCTTTACTCGACACGCCCGAATCTCTAATGGTCACAAAGGGCAGCACGGGCAATTGGGCCGCTATCTCTTCAAGGGAGAGACCACCGGAAGGAAGGCCGCCGGGTACCCAATTTTTGTTAGTGCTGTTCCATAAGAGCGCATTGCCGTCTTTCGGGGAAGTGGCAGTCACATCGGAAAGGTCGTCTAATTTTAATTCGTGGGTGTGATTGATCTGTGCATAACGGCCATCGCCCCGCTCCAGGTTGAAATAGTGTTCGTGGTCATCATCTTTCAGACCGTCCAATGCACCGTGATCCTTAATAACGATCGGCTTGTCGGTTGCAATCCATCTCCCTTGCTCATCCCAGGTAAGGATTTGATTATTTTCGGGCTTAGGCACGTCGACATCCACCAGGTCATCCAGTGATGGAAGGAAGGCGGTACAATAACTCCACAACCAGTTATCCTCCCGATCGAGGTAAATGTAATCTGCAGCCAACAGCACCTCAGACAACTTTTTGGCTGAACTTGCCCCGCCTTTCACGGTGATCGCGGTAACATCGAAACCGACTTTTACCCGGCTGTTATTCTCAATGGAATAATTCTTATCTTTCAGGGAAATCTCGAAGACATTGGTATCAGGGAAATTTGAAATGGTAGATTTGGGACTGTATTCTTTGCCGTTAATTTCAATTTTTATTGCCTGTAAAGGGATATCCAGCAGTTCCGAATGGACCCATGCCAGGATGGTTTTCGGGTCCTTGACTGCCAACGTTGCAAAGGTATGGGTATCGGGTTTCAAAGCCCCATAACAGCCGAAAAGCATCCACTCTTGCAGCAAACGGGTGTGCAGTAACATGGGACGACGGTCTTCGATGACCTCGTTACCGGTAATGGTCCCTAATTTCCAGGTATCGTCCACCTTCGTGACTTTGACATCCAATTGCGCCAACAATACGCACAAGCCGGAGACTTCCGGGCTGTCGGAAACACCGGCGCAAACACCGGCCTTATGAAGCAGGACCGGGCGGATCTCGGTGACCCAGACACGGAACACGGCCTCGAGGATTTCAGCGGAACTGCCGGGAGCAATATAATATTTATCGTCATCGGGAGGAGATACTTCTTCATCGAAGGGGCATTCGGGGGGCGATCCCATACCGCCGAACAACTCCTTCACCTTATCCACCATCTCTTCCTTACTCATAGGGGCGGGTGCGTACTTCGATATCTCGATGCGCCTCAAAAATTTCCCGAAACACCGGATATAATCCTCTTCCACCTGGTCCGGCGGCGTACCAATGATGGACAGGTCGAAATAGTCGGCAATACGGGATGGGGCCAGGACATCTTCGCTGGACCTGCAGGGGGCGCCGGGGATAGGCACGTCATCGGTAGGACACTCTTTGTAACAGAGCACGACATACAACGACGCTTTATCGTAACCGTCTTCAGCGAGATGTACCGCCACTTCCCCGGCATTCTCCTTAAACCAGTCTTCCAGGTTAGCACACTGAGCCACCGGTACGCAAATGGTATCCCCCCTGGGATTCACGGCAATACCGGGAGAAACCATCACTGTCGGGACATCACTCTCATCTGTCTTCAACTCCACTTTCAGTCCCGCCGCGGTCCCGTAACCGTGAAGGATGCGGTGATGAAGCCGGTCGCGCTCCATTAAGTAATATTGCTCCTGCTCGAATTCCTCTACCCCCAACACCAACCCCATGCTATATTTAACACGCTTGTGCGGGTCTAACGGCGTTTGAGTCGGTAATACACTGTTGAAATTGCAGTTACTCATTATAATTTCTCCTTAGTCCGCGGCGCGGACACCCTCTTATGGTTATTCATAAACATTTTCTTACTTCCTTTTGGAAACGTCTTTCGACCATGTGGTGGAGCCCGGTCCGACGGAATCCCTGCCTACGATTCGGCGGTCCTCGACTTCCCAGGGATGGGGCGCCGAAAGATAACTTTCGGCCAACGCATGTCTGCCCAACACCAGGCCGGTAAAACGACTGCCCTCACCGGGCAGGGTATCCAACCCCAGGCGCGCCGTCCCTACCATGAACAACGCCCAGTAGGGCTTGACCTCACAGTAGGTATGGGCGGGTTTCTCTATCTCCATGATACGTTTCACCTGTCCCAGCCGCTGCTCCCGGCTATGGATATCCATGTCCGGGGACATGGGCACCAACACGGTGAACCGGTGCGCGTATTGCGCGAGCCGGCGGCGGTTCAAAAAAGACTCGACGATTCGCACGGAAAATCCCACGACACGTGCGGAACCGGCACGGCCGGCACCGCAGTTCCCTTCGGTGACACATTCATCGAAGAGTTCATCGCCGGGGCAGGGGTCGATGGCCAGTCGAATCATCCGGGTTAGCCCGGCCGGCGTGCCCCGCTGTTTGAACAATTGGGCGGCGTGCCGCAAAAAGAGACGGCGCCGGGATTGGTCCCACGCCGGGTCCAGCGTGACGCCGAACCATTGCGCCAACCACTCCAGGTACTCTTCGGCCGCGATATCCACATCGAAAAGCGACTGGACTTCGGCAATACGCCCCTCCAACACGGTGTAAAACCCCTCGATATTAGCCAGGAAACGGTCAAGGAAAGAAGCGGATATCTCATCTTCCCGGTACACGGCCGGCAGGTACTCCTTTAAATAGGAGAACCTAGGATAGTACGCCCGCAGGGCATACAGATATGGGGTCAGGTTCCCCGGCCCCCGTACGGTCAACCGCAGGCGGAGATACCGCCCCTTGATTTCCTGGAACAACGTTTCCCAGGTTCCCAACCCGTCGGGCGGTTTTTTTTCGGCGGCAAAGGGGTTGTAGTAAGGCAATTCGGCGCCGTCGCCCCGGCAATAGGGGGCGGGCTGAAGCCGCCAATCCGCTTCGGGGGGTTGTTCGTCCCCGTCGTCCGAGGCGTAACAGGAAACGGTCACGGACGTACCGGAAGGGATGTATGCATCGATGAACAGGCGATGCCACACGCAGCCGGGTTCCTTACCGTCCAACACGGGCAGCGCCGCGGTTCCCTCTTGCCCGTAACGGGGTCGCGGCATGGGGGTCAGGGGCAACCACCGCTCCGCCATGTCATAATAAACAGTATCACCGGAAGCCACCAGGGCGCACCCCCGGTAAAGACGCATGGGTAAATAAAGGGTCTGCAATTCCAATGACAACCCGCCCCCATCTGCCCGGAGCCGGAACCCATAGGCCTGGTTCCCGGCCACTTCGGCAATGTAGAGCACGCCTTTCAAGATGTTTTGCGTTTCTTCGGAAGGTACTCTTGTACATGTCATTTCCCCGGGCGGGTCCGGGACAAACGCCATATCGTGACCCAACAGCGTGGGCAGCGGCGAAGAGAACTCGATCATTTCATTGGCCGAAAAGGGATCTGCCAACGATAACGACACGCTGTCGACGGTCCCGTCCCCGGTATTGAACCGGTACCGGTAAATAGTGGAATACGCGGCCCCCGGGACACTGTCCATAATGAGGACGGACCCGTCGGGGGCGGCCTCGATGGATACGGCATTTCCGGCATCGATGGGAAAGGGTTTCCCATCATTTTCCAGCCGGGAATAGCGGTCCAGTTTCCAGGCGGTTTTATTCACGGCATCCAGTATCCATACCCCGCCGTCAGGGGCGGCGGCCATGTCGAAGGGTACAAAAGGCGACCCTTCCGGCCACAACCACTGCGTGGGCACCCCGCCGGCATGGAGATCAAAGATCAACAATCCCGCGGGTTCCAATACGCCGACCACCAGGTAATGGTAGGTTGTAACGGCAAGACCTCCGAAGGTCATGGGCGACGGCGGCGGCAGCGGTTGAACGGGATGGAACGCACCGTCTTTGGTCCCGGTCCGGCATGCCTGCGCCAGGTCCCCGGCGCCCCAGAAATGGTCGGAAGTCCACCGTTTGAGTGATAGGATACGGATTTCACCGCGGTCATCGGATACCCGGTACCAATTGCCATATTGGTCCACGGCCGCGCCGCGACGGTCTTTGGGTTCCAACAGGGGATCGCTGTCGGTATCGGGAAACCGGAACAATTGCGGCGTCAACCGGACCCCACCGCAAGCCCCGTCCCAGGAAAGCCCTTCGTGCGAGGCCCCGTCCAAATGCCCCAGCCATTCATCCGCCGTTAATATTAAATGAAAACGTGTATTGTTTACATCCATTCATTTTCCCCTGTCTTCGACGACCAAAAACCTTTTCGAGAAAAGGTTTCTGGACTTCCCAAAGCTTTTGTTATTAGAAGTTCCGGGGGATGATTTTGTTTCGGATTCTTTCATTTTATTATCCTATCTGCATTCCGCCGGCGCCACGGGCACGGGGAATATATTTCCAGGTTCGATATCGCCGGTCGTAACGCCGGGTGAACCGGAATCGGCGCGCAGTTGGTCGATGGTCCTGGCCTGCCCGGACTGGACGGCCAACCCCATAATGCGGGGCAATTGCAGGCCGGTCATTTCTACGTGGTCACAGGCGCCGCCTGTTTCTTTTGCCAGGAACACCTCGTTCACCCCGGCAATCCCATCCACCTGGGTGGCCCTGGCCCAGATTTCCAGTTTTTCAACGGTTTTATGAAGGGGCCAGCCTTTATGATCAAACCCGCCCTTCAACGCGGAGAGGAATTCCCGGACTGCGGCCTTGACGGCCTCCCTCACGGGCGGTAGACTCACCCCGGGTACGACATCGATACCGATAGATACCCAGATGGGCACATACTCGGGCCCCCGTACATGCAGCTCGGTGGTTACAAGACGCCGGGGATTAAGATAATCGCAGACGGCGTCGAGGAAAAGTTGGTCCGGCCGCGGGGTATCGGGGTACAACGGGTCGGCGGACGGAATAACCATGAGGGTCACGACGCCCCCGGAAAGCCCGGCCCGCAAATTGGGATCGGGGTGAAAGAGGGGCAAAACCTCGACCCGTCCCGGTTCGATCCCGGGGGTGCGCATGGCAATGGTTTTGAAATCGTCGGCGGAAACAAGACGGTCCCGGTGACGAAAATAAGCGGCGATGTTTTTCTCGGCTTCGGCGATGGATTCGGTCTCATCTCCACCCCAGGTGGGGATTTCATTGGTGACTTTGATGCCGTTGATAAGGGAGGGGCTTTTTTTAATGGCGCCGATTCCCACATTGCCGGCAATACCGCCGCCGTAATTATAAGAGACACGGATTACGGCGTTCCTGGGCGGACGTGCGCCGCGCAATCCATCGCCGAAACGGGTTTCACCGGACTCCCGGTCAACGGTGAAGACCTTTGCCTTTGCCGGGTCGGAAGCGGGCAAGGGATCGGTGGGAAGGGCCCGGGGCGACCGCACGGGCGCCTCGGAATCGGCGGTCAAAAGGTCATCCACCCGCGTCCACGGCTCGCCGTCAACGGTCAGGGCCACGCTGTCGATGATAACGGGGGTATTGGTAAGGGTCACGGACTGGTCCGGCTCACCGGTCCCGTTTCCCAGGTTCTCGGAAGCCACATGGGAAATCTGCCGGACACGGGCCGCATTGATCCCCGCCCAACTGAACCGGGCCTTGCTCCCGGCTTGCCCATTGTCGATGCGGATACGAACCCAGGTGATCAACCGCCCCTGGATACTGGATTCCTCGATGGACGGCGGGTAATCACCGGCTCCGGCTTCCAACGGCTCCAGGCCTTCCCAGGGTTGAAGGGCATCGACGCCGGGCAGGCTGAGGTGAACAACCCCGGGTTCATCCAGGAGACTGCCGGATGCGCCGGCTTCCAAAAGCCGGTACCCGGGTTTCGGGGTTTTTACAACCGGGTTGGGAATATGGAACATCAAATCCGACTTCTTCTTATAGGACGTGGAACCGGCCGGCAGCACGCGGCCTTCGGGATCGGTAAGGGCAGGCAATATGCCCAATGTCAATACTTTATCGGCAATCTTTATGCGCGTCGCCGCGGGGTCGGAATTGGAACGGCACAGCAGCGCCACCCACAAAGACCCGTCCACGGTATCTTCGGAACCGCCCAGGTCCACGACGGGCAAACCGGTATTGGCGGCGGGGGGTTCCAACTGCCGCGTCTCGTAAAACCGGGTCTGCGTATTGTCCCCCTCTTCCTGGAATCCGGAATAAAGCTGGAGATACAATTGACTGGATTCGGCCGATACCTGGTGGACGGGCACGGTTTTTTTGTAGTAGACTTTCGCCTCGATGGGAAGGACATCAATGCCTTCCAAAGTGCGAAACGGCGTCTGCCCGGCCAGCACCTCCAGGTCGGAATTAAGGGTCACGGTCTCCAGTGGACCTTTAAGATTGCTGAAGGTTACGATACCGGAGGAGGCGGCGGCAGGCTGCACGGGGATACCCAATAATTCCAGGAATTTAATGCGGTTGCGCTCCGGGATTAAATTGCCCCGGTAAAGAAGGTTCTCGGTCATGAATGCAAAAAGCTGGAGAAGCGTGACGCCGGGGTCGCTGTAGTTGTAATTGTTCCACTCCGGGTTGTGTACCTGTACGCGCGCCAGGGCTTCACTTAATATCTGCCGGTAATTACGGTCATCTATTTTAGGTATTTCTAACGGCATGGTGTACTCCTTATCCTGTTAGTTTCATGGTCATGCTGATGCGGTCCCCGGCGCCGGTGGCGACCAATTTGTAATCGATGGTGATTACGGCCGCCTGGGGATCGCCCGCATCCGGCTCCACGATGACGGACTGGAGACGTATTCTCGGTTCCCAATGCTCCAGGGCCTGGGTTATGTGCTGTTGGATCAACCGGTGCGTGGTAACGATGTTGGGCTCGAAAAGAAAACGCTGCAACCCACCGCCAAAAGAAGGCAGCATCAACCGCTCACCGGGCTCGGTCAATAGGATGACACGGATACTGTCCCGGATATTGGCCGGACCGGCAGACCACGCCACCCGCCCGTCACTCCCGATTCGCGGCGGGAAACCGATCCCTTGTCCGAATAACCGGCCCTCATTCATTTTTGCCTGCGTCTGCATGTCACTTAAACCTCATTACTTAACCTCACGATTTCTTAGGGAAACAAATTTTAAAAAACGGCAGCCACCAGAACACGATGTTCAAAAGCTGCACGATGATCATTAATAATAATAAAGCACAAATGGTGATAATGGGAATGGAAAAGGAACAGATCATCCCCAGGTTAAATCCCGGGTCCTTCTCCCCAGGAATATTTCCTTCATCAAGGTCCCCTAACTTTAAACCCGTCATCCGCTCCATCTGGTTCCTCAAATTCTTCGAAATCAAAACCGAAACATTTTTCTTGAATTTCCTCAAACCCGCAATCCCCGTATTCTCCGGTAACGTAATATTGACGGGCCGTGCCGGTGCATCGGGTTCGAAAAAAGACGCCAGTTGAAACGCCCGCGAAGGCTCACTCACTACGGGCGAATGAATCCCCTTACACTGGGGCCGCTCATACACACACCGGATGACATAATAAAAACCACCCGCATACCTGGGAACCCCCGGAACCCCGGCCCCGTTACCATTCCCGGCGGCATCTCCTTTATATTCCCCCAGGGCGGCGGTAACCAGGGTAGCCAGTGGCCCACCCGGGAGAATAGCGGCGATGGCGTTATTCACATCGGCTGCAGTCAAATTGGTGAAAGCGGCAATACTGCCGGAAGGGTCCTCGACGGCACCGGAAATAATATCGTTCCTTTTTGCATAAACACTGTCCAACACGGCATCCCACTTGTACGCCCCGGTAAACGTGGTACTATGGAGCCGATTAAAGAGGTTCTTGTCATCACCCGCCGGTCCGGGCCAGGTAGAGAGTCCCCCGTCCACGGCGGCCCCTACTCCCGGTAAATGCTCCTGCAAAAACTCGGCAAAGTCCAGGCAAATCCACATCAATATCTCCCGCGCTTCGGGATCCGTCATTTGATCAGCGCCGGGTTTTGCCGCCCTGGCCATAAGCTCTTCCGCCGCCCCCAACACCATGGTATCAAATCGCACGGCCCGGGGATCGGCAAAAGGATCGTCGCCGGTCAACAAGGTCTGCCGCTCCTCCTCAGATAAAATATACGGATTCAGTTTGGCCGGGGCCTGGAAGGTCTCCTTGCTTGCCACCGGTATAAGGCCCGCCAATAACCGGCGCTGGCGGTCCCGGTCCTTGAAATACATCGCAAAAAGTGGAAACCGCTCTTCCCCCACCGGGACGGTTAACGGGGATTCTACTTTCTGCCACCCATAATTCCCCATCCAGCCGTACTCCACTTCCTTACCGTCTTCGGTGGCCAACCGCCGCATCACAAACGAAACGGTTTCCTTTTTGCCGGTATCCAGGGGCCTATCGGGTAACCCGGGTTTGCGACAGGCCAAACTGGCGGCCACGAGATAAAAACGGCCGTGGGCGGGATGGTAGAGCCTCAAGGGTGTTTTTTCGGCGGCCTCTTCGTCCAGGGCCAACCACCCGGCGGCTTCCGACTCCCACGTCTCGTACCGCACCACGGTCCCGGTCAAATCCGTCGATTTGGTTTTCAAGATGGCTTGCAGGTCTTCCATAAACGTATCGGCAGCAAACCGCAATATGGCGGGACGGTAGAAACGTTTCTTCACGCCGCCGGCGTCTTTCAATGCTTCCTCCCATAAGGGGGCCGCGGTTTGCCACTGGGCTTTTACATCGGTCATGGGGGTTATCCTTGTTACCATATATTTCCTGCGCCGGGGGTGTAGCTGGCGCTCACGACGGAGTTAGTGATGACGGTATCCGCCTGCACCACCCCACTGAACTTCGACATCCCGGCGTTAACCGTCACCATCCCGGCGGTGACCTCGACGGTGCCGGCACTAACAGTCACCTTCGCGGACGCAGTGACGGTGATGCCGCTGCTCTCCATTTTAATGCTGTTCCCATTGCTGTCCATGATCTCCACGGAACCGGGTCCATCCGTAAGGGTCATGGATTGACCGCCGGGGGTCTCCAGTTTCAAGGTCTCTTTGCCGCCGGTGTCGTCCAACGTTATTTTTACGCCGTTCCGTGAACGAATCGATTTAATATTGTTGGCGCCGGCGCCGTCCATGGATTCGGGGGCTGCGTCCCGCCCGTTCCACAAGGCGCCGACGACATAGGGTTTCCGGGTGTCGCCCGCCTCGAAGAGCACCAGCACTTCGTCCTCTACATCGGGAATGAACCAACTGCCGCGGTTGTTCCCGGCCATCATGGTCGCCAACCGCGCCCAGGCTTCATAGCTGCTGCCCCCACTGTCCGGCGCCCAGGGAAGCTTGACTTTTACGCGTCCCTGTCCGTCAGGGTCCACGATATCCAATACTACCGCCGGGTAAACGCCGTAAAAACGGCCGTCGGTTGAATGATCGGAATTGTTAATTATCATAATCCCGGCCGTTCTACCTGCAAATAGGTGCGGAACCCGTTTGTTCCGTCGAAGGTATGACGCACTTCGGTGACGTAGTATTTACCGTCGAACATGTCACCCAACCCTTTGAGGGTGAGTTTAACCCCGACACGGATACGGCCATCGCCGTCGGTCCAGCCCCGGCCGGTTATAAAGCGCCTGGCTTTTGCCCGGTAATGTGCCTCCGCCAGGTATTGGGCTTCGTTTAGATTCCCGGGAACCAGGTGTACGATCCGCTCCACCCGCTCGCCGATTGCCGTTTGAAGGAAACTGCCGCCGCTTTTCATAACCCCCAATTCCTCCTTGATGGCCGAGTCGGCGGCTTCGTATTCGATGCTTTCTTTCCCTGAGACATCCCATCCGGCCACGATGAGGGAAGTACACTGGTTGGCCAGGTCCGCGGAGACGGAAAACTCCCTGAGACCGCTGGGGTATGTAAGAATAACTTCCCCGGCCTCCCGGCGGCTGTGTTTTTTGGCTTTAAGTTTGCCGTCTTCCAGCCATATTTCGCCGTCCACGGCGCGTACCCGCTGCCGTAAAAAGGCAAGATCGCCCTGGTTCACCTGGGTCAAAACCCGGTACGTGGGGCCGTCGATATCCACTTCGGTTTGCAGTCCATGCTCCTGGGCCACCTGCCGAATGACGTCGCTGTCGCCGGCGTCCTCGAACGAACGGCTGCGGCGCGTCATGCGCAAATCCTGGAACTTATCCTCGGCCAATACCAGTAGTTCCGGCGGGCGACCGGAAGGGTACTGGGCTTCCAGTCCCATGATGCGACCGCTAAAAACCCGGGCGGCGGTTTCTCCTTCGCCGGCGTCGATGGTGAAATTTTTCCCGAAATCAAACACCTGCCGGTCAAAATAGAGAAACCCCACATTATTTCCCGTCGTTCCCCAGTTCCCGAAAGCGGCTTCGCAGCGGTAGAGTCCTTCGGTGGTCTCTTCCACCAGCATGGTTATGAGGCCGTCGGAAAGGGCGGGCATCTCCGTATCGCCCACGCGGAAAATGGGGCGTGCGGCAACAAATGAAGAAGTGGTCCCAGGGTCTCCCATCGGTCCTCCTTAATCGGCCCGAACCCGTGCGCTTCGTTCGGCCTGGCGGCGCAGGATATCCCGGATATCCTGTGGGGTCAACGCCGGTCCGGATGTTCCTTTAGGTCCGGCTTCTTTTGCTTCCGCCCCGGTGGTCGGTTCAACAACAACCTCAAAATCATTAATAATAACACTCATCCGTTCTCCTAACCAAAAGTTTTTCAGGGGTCCGGGGGGCGGTTTTTCAAAAAAGCCCCCTGGTCGCCGAAGGCAAATTAACATTCATCAGCGTCCCCGGTTTCAATTGCCGGGGGTTCTCAATATTATTCGCTTCGGCGATACCTTTCCAATCGTTGGGGCGGCCGGAGCGGGCGGCCATGTCCTGGACCGTGTCGCCTTGGCGTGCTTGTTCCATGGGTTGGGTCCCGACCGGGGCCTCGCCGTTGTTGCCTTTAGGTTCATTAAATTTAAATTGTATCTCCTGCTGTGCGACATTGAGGGCAATTTTTGAGCGCAGGGGTTTGCCTTCTTCGGAAAAAAATTCCAGGCTTTCGTCCATGGATTCCACGATACCTTCGAACAAAAACGATCCCCACACAAACCGGAGTCCCGGCGGAATAAGCTTATCGCCATCCTTTTGCGGGGTAATAAAATAGACCACCTCCCTGGTAAGATTTCGTACATCCCCCATTGGGTCCTGGCTTCCTACTTTCCCTTTCCAGGGGATAGTGACATCGAACCACAACTCCAACGAGAGCTTCGTTGAGCCTTTGCCTACAAACTGTTTCCCGGCCCCGCCACTCTGATCGCCGCCGGTCAGTTGGTTGGAAAAAGTGACTTTCAAGGTCTGGGGATTGAATTGAACGGGAACCTTTTTACCGGTTTCGCTGACATTTTGATTCTCGTCCCACTTGATCTCGCGAAATTCCGCCCTGGTTAATTGAGCCGGCTGCGGCATGGTTTCTCCTTATGACCGTTTGATGCTCATCGTCTCGTAAGCGATTTGCATCTCTTCGATGGCCAGCAGGCCATCCTTTGCGCTTAACGCGGGGGCCTTGATTTTGACCGGTAAACACCCGGTCAATTCAAAACGCACCTGCTCCGTTTTACCGTCCGCGGCCACCAATACCACCTGGCCGTCGGCCCGCAGCCCCCACTGCCCCTTTTGCAATACTTTTTCAAACCAATCCCACAGGTCCAGTGTAGGGGTCATGCCCCGTTTTAAGGTCAGTTGGCCGTAGTTGACCGGGCCGACAAGGTGAATGGGCTGGTTGTTGTTCCCCCCTTCCCGGATGGTTTTTAGTTCCATAGACATTTCCAGGCCGTCGCAATCGGAGAAGGCGGCGCTGCACATATGATCACCCTGGCCCACCAGGTGCAGCTCCACTTTAAAGTTAAAGGTGGTAAAGGGCGGGGTAACGGGTTCGTTGGAACGGGATGTCTCTGCCATTCTCAAGCCTCTATTATGGAAATACCTTCGTCCTGGTTTTGCACCAGCCGGACGGTAATAAACGTCATGGGCAGCGACGGCGCCACCCGCAGTTCAACGATAAACCGTCCCTGGTCCAGGCTGACGGGCGTATTGACGGAAGCATCGGTCACTACCCGGTAAGAGGTTTCCGGGGTATCCCCGGCAAACGCGCCGCGGGTATACATCCGGGCCAACATTTGTTCGAACCGGTACTTCACCCGGCGGTGAAAATCGGTGTTATTGGGCTGGAACACGTAAGCCATGCCTTCCCGGGACGCCAACCGCCGCAGCAATATCAACAACCGCCGCACATTGATGGGCTGTAAGGCGGTATCGGGGCTCAGGGTATCGGCGCTAAAAAGCAAAAAGCCCCGTGGGTTATCGCAAATGATATTGACCTGTTGGCGGTACAATTTTTCGCGGTAATGGGACCGGATAGGGGGGATCAGGGCGGTCACGCCTTGCAGGGGTTGGTTGGCGGGGGCGATCCAGGCGCCGCGCGCCAAGGTCCGGGCGGCAATGCCGCCGCAAACGGGACCGTCGGGCGGTACGTAACGCATGGCGCTGCCGCCGGCGGCGGATTCCATGCCCATCAATACCCATGGATGATACAATGCGCCGAAACTCAACATCCTTTTTTCACTCTCCTTGACGGCCCCCAACACTTCCACGTGGGCCAGGGTCTCTTCTTCCCTGTAGTGACGGGGAAGGGACAAGACGGCCAGGATATCCCCACGGGCCGCGCAAAACCGCAGCAGCGAATGTTGGAGGTCGAGCAAACGGTCCCCGGTATAGTCTTCCGTCGATTTCAACAACCATTCAAAGTCCCCGGTATTGTCCAGCCGCCGGGTATTGGACCAGGCGGCCAATACGACGCCTTCGGCCCTCACCCGAAAGTAATACACACGACTCTCCCCGGTGCGATACGTTAAGGATAAGGAAGTATTGTTACCTTCGTATATAACGACGCCGGCGGCGAATGTGGGGTCTTCGGATTCCTCCACCACATACCCGGATGCCCCCGCCGCTTCGGACCACGTTAGAAAATACTCGCCGTCGCCGGGGGAACCGGTGGAAACGGGTTCCAGGGACGGCGCCATTAACGCCGGCTGTGCGCAGTCCGCGAATTCCTCATCGGGCAGGGTCACATCCAGCGTATTGGACCAGGGACTCGAACGGTCCGCGAGCCGCGCATACACACGGTAAAAATACCGGCGGGCGCACTTAGTACAGGAAACCACGGGAACGAAAGTCTCCTTGCCCTTGTAAACGGTCACGGGATTCAAGAAGAGAGGTTCTCCCGATTCCTGGAGGGTGTAAAGGGCATTGACGGCCGCGGCGCTCCACACAAGCAGCACACCATCCGCCGGCGCGCTGACCGTTCGAAGCGGCGAACCGGTTTCGATAGATTCTTCGGCTTTCAACACCGGTGTATCCAACCACGGGACAGGGGTTTTAGGATGACGTTCCCAGCCCCGGTGCACGGCATCGGGAACCGCTGCCACCGTCACTTCCTCCAGGGGTAAAAGGGAATGAAATCCTTTCAACGGCTCCCTTTTCGCCTGGAGTAAATATTTTTGGTTGGCTTCCTCGATAAGGACATCGATGCCTAAGTCGATAAGGTCGGGATCGGAGAAGACGGCGGTATCGAAAGTTTCCAGCCCGTCCCGCTTCAAAGCGGCGTCGGCGGAGACATCGGTTTCAGCGCCATAGGTAAGGTTGTGATCGGGTAATTGGGCCATAGCGACGGGCAGGTAAAGTTCCGCCGGTTCCGTCGGTCCGGCCAGGGGAAAACGCGGCTCTGAAGCATCGAATTCCAATTCACCGGCCCGGGCGATTTGCCCATCGTCGCCCTCCCCGGGCTCCAGGGCAAAAAGGGCGGTGTCCGTGGGTAACCCGGCCCAAAATCGCGGATGCTTTTTGTAAAATCCCAACCGCCGCATCCGCGCCGTTACGGTTTCACCGTCCCAGACCGGGAGATCGAAGGTCAGGCGGCGCGCACCGGTCTCACCGGGCGGCGAAGACGACGATGCCGTTTGCCATTCATGGTTGCCCGCCGTTTCCGTTAATAGAGCGAGTCCATTATCCGTCATTTTGAACCAATAACCCGTCTCTCCTTTAATGCGCTGTACCAACCGGTACTTGTTTGATGGCGGTGAAAGCGTTTCCGTTTCAACTTCAACCGTATCCACGGCCAGGAAAAACACCAGGTGAATCCCGGCGAATTTGCCGTCTATTTGCACCAGGTCCCCGACTTCCACCTGCCCCGGTACGGAAACAACTTCAAGGGAATAAGCGGACGTACCGCACTGGAAATCCAGGACAGTAAGGGGATCACGGTTGAGCACCGTCCCCACCCGCAGCAGATCGGACCAACTACCCTCGGAACGGGCGCGGGCCGTGACCGCCCCGTTGGTTTCCGCCTCCACCAATCCGGGTACCTGGAAACAATTACCGGCGGCGTCCGTACCCGCCACACGCACAACCCAACACCGCTTCCCGCCGTTCTTGAAATAAGCTTCGACAACCGGGGCCAGGTGCGCATACTGCTGCTCACCGGTTTTCCCGTCCCGCGCCAGGGCCAGGTCCCCCCCGAATATGTCCCGGAACCGCTTCATGTCTTCAACGGCCACGGGGACATCCAGCGGACCGGACGCGGCAAATCCCACGAACGCGGTAATGTCCATGCGGGGAAGTTTTTCCTCCAGTCCAGGCGGCTCCACCAGGAACCGTATACCGGGAAGACGACGGTTGTTCGCTCGATACATCTTACACCTTATTCAATGCTTCCACTACTCACTCTAACTCGATGCGTTCAGTGGATAATACCAGTTCCTCGATGCCGACATCCGTCCCCTTTGCATTAAGCGCCGGACCGGTATATTTAATGGGCCGGGCATTGGTAAGCTTCCAGGTCTGGACCGTGGTGGTGCGGTCCTCGCTCCTCAGGTGAATTTTTACGGTCCGCAGCGAATCCTGGGAACCGTTCCGTATTTGGTCCAACCACTCATACAAATCAAGGGAACCGATTACACCCCGCTTACACGTGACATCCGGGACTTTATACGTACCGGTGATCTTACGGGCGGAATTGTTCTTCTCATTGCCCACCCGGTACTCCGCTACCGTGATCTCCATCCCCAACCCGCTTACCTCCTGGAAACCGGCCTGGGGACTGTCAGTGTCCCCCGTACCCAGGTCAACCCAAAAATTAAACTGGCCGTAAGGTCTCTCTCTAAATTCTGCCATTTGTATTTCTCCTTTTATTTATAGGGTCACACGCCGCGTACCTTCGGCGACCAGGGGGGCTTTTTTGAAAAGCCGCCCCCCTGGACCCCCTGAAAAACTTTTGTTTAGTTTTGTTTATTATTTTTTTCGGTCCGCGGTCCATTGGCCGATACGGAAAATCACAAATTCCGCCGGACGTACGGGGGCGACTCCGATCAAACAGATCAAACGGCCGTTGTCGATGTCGTTCTGCGTCATGGTCGAACGGTCACAGCGCACAAAATACGCCTCTTTGGGCTCATCACCCATCAAGTGATTGGATTTCCATTCATTGTACAGGAAATCCTCCACCGTACTGCGGACATTACCCCACAACGGCGTACTGTTGTTCTCGAAGACCACCCACTGCGTGTGCTTCTCAATCGACCGCTCCAGGTAAGCGAAATAACGCCTTAAGTTCACGTATTTCCATTCCGGGTCCGACGTGATGGTTCGCGCACCCCATAACCGGTACCCACGCCCCTCGAAAAAGCGGAAACAATTCACCCCCTCAGGATTCAACACCTCCTGCTGGGCCTTGTTCAACAACGTCTCAAACCCAATGGCCATCCGCACCACCTCGTTGGCCGGCGCCTTGTGAACCCCATACTCCACATCGTTCCGTGCATAAATACCGGATACGAAACCACTGGGAGGCAAATTCAACTCCTCCCCGGTCACCGGGTCCAATACCTTTATCCACGGGTAATATAGGGCCGCGTGCTTCGAATCCAACTTCCCGCGATAAGACCTTACCTCGGATACCATTTGACCGTCCGTCGAATCCAAAACACCGATGCGGTACCGCATCTTTTCACAGTGAGAGATAAGATAACGAACCGTGGCCGCCCTATCGCTCTCATCGTCGTAATCCGTGCATGAAGAACCGGGGGCGGCTACGATGGATATATCTTCCAGGTCCTCGAACGCTGTCAAACCACTCTTCAACCCGGTGACGGCATCCTCGGAACCTTTAAATTGCTCCGCTCCGGGACGGTTACCGTCGCTCCCATTCGCCAATTGAATCTTGAAAGTCAATTCCGATGGGGTGGGGTCCGACTCACTCAAAATATCCAACCACGACACCGGGGGGGACGCAACGCTATCACCCAGTTGCGCCAGGAGAACTTCGGCGATTGCCACCCCGTTTTTTAGGCCGCCGGCTTCCATCACCAGCGGCACATAGAGCGCCGTGGACCGGTTGGCCGGTTCGGCGGTAAAGACTTTTGTCAATGCAGACTTGTGCCCCGGGTGAAAGGAGAGGTCTTCCCAACTTTGCTCATGCGAAAATGCGCCCAATGCGCCCATGGCGACGCTCACCGTCAGGATACGGACCTCCACGGTATCATCCAACTCGGATACCAGGTAGTCGTTTTCAGTATCCCCCGGGTCCTCCTTCCGCAAGCGGTAAGTCCACAGGTTATTATCGAAATACTTTTCCAGCCAGTACAAATCGCCGGTTCCCGGGGGAGAAGCGGGGGGACTGGCGGTATCGGTCACCCAGACCAGGTCGTAGTTGGAAGCGCCCATCAACTCCGGGACGCCGCCGGTATCCAGGATATTCCGGCTTAATTTAAAGGTAAAGGCGACCACCACATTACCGGCTTCGCCGGGATAGCGGGCATTTACCGCAACCGTACCGGCCGGCGGCGAGCCTGCGCCGTTGATAGTTAAAGCGGCCTTAAAGGCGCTCGTATCACAGACCCGTGAAACATACAATCGTTTACCCCCCTCCTCGAAAAACGCCCGTACGGCATGGGCAAGGTAATTATGGGTCTTACCGCTTTCACCGGTGAAATTGAGCATGTCCAGCCCACCGTAAATACGCTCGAAATCGGCAAAACCGGTGAGCAACTCCGGTTCCCCTTCGGTGGGGCCGAAACGGGCAGGCCCCACAAAACCCGCGGTACTGGTGCTAACTCCCTCGATGGTCTTGGAACGATAGCTTGTCTCTTCTACATATACCCCTGGGGCAAGATATTCCGGCATTTAGTACCTCCTTTTCATTCTTATCTTTATCATTTATTTCTTATCGATCCACAGTTCGGATTTCTCCACACCTGCGGTCTTTAATATAAGTGCTTTGCCAAAGGTTAATACCGTAGACCATTGGTCTACATACGATCCCGTAACCGGGGATACCGGCCCCTGGGTCCAAATTACCCCGGCGGATTGATTTAAAATACTCTCCAACAAAGGAATCCCGTTTTCAATATTAATATTTGAAGGATAGGACAATTTAGCCGGTTCATAACGCACCTGTATGGTTAATTGCCACTCCTGTCGATCCAGTGAAAGAGAAGGACCGACGGGCGGCGATTGGGAAAGGGATACTTCCATGGCGGGGTATGGAAAAAGAATGGATAGACACCCTCTTTCATCCGCGATCCCATACCATTTGCCCATATTCTCCCCGCCGGAACTTTCTACTGCAACTTCCATGACGGCAAAAGCCGCCGGTTCCTTCGTCGCCTGTTCTATTAGTGTGGCATGGATGGCCGCCATGCCGGGGGAAACACCCCGTGCGGGCGCAGAAAATAAATAAAACCCCGGCGGATTCGGCGTGCCGGGCGAACTACCGGGAAGGGGCGTATCGTCGCTGAGATACACCCCATCGTAATCCAGCGGCAGCTCGATGGTAAATACGGCGGGTAAAAATCGGTTCAAGGTATCCGTTACTTCGATGAAAAACGATTTTTTATCTCCATTATCTTCGCCGAACTCCACCGCCCGCATGCCGGGTAAACCCTGGAACCCGTAAACACCGGAAGCGGAACGAAATGCACATACTACGGGCCCGGTTCCTTTCACAGGGTAGGCTTTCACTGCCAGGTTATCGTTCACCTGTCGATCCTGCGCCGAGTCCCAGAACCGGATACCCAATGGGGTAACGGTTGTATAATATTCATAATTCATGTTCATTTCGTTGTTCGACTTCGGGTTTGAAGCCCATTTTCCGCTCCTGGACCGCGGTCCCTGTCTCCGTGAGCGTGCGGGAGGATTCGATCCGTAAGTTGCGGGCGATATAGGGAACCGACAACTGGTATTTTTTTTCCAACATATCCCTCCAGATACCGATCATATCCTCATTTTTCAGTTCGCCCACCGTTATTTCCAGGGTCTCATCCGGTTGGAAGACATCGGGATCGAGTCCGTTCAGCAGGCCTGACGGCAGGATGGGGGTATCTTCCATCGTGCGCATCATCCATCCGGCGATAGTATGTTGTAAAGAGGCGTCTTTGGCCCAGGCGGTGAGCAGGAAGTGTAAATCCAGGGGCAATTGGGTTTGGAATCTTTGTCCTGACGGGCCGATGCGACCGCCCGGGGTGCGGTGACCGGTGTTGATATAAACGCGGTAGAGGAAGAGGGAGACGCCGGCTTTTATTGGATTTATAAAATCGTCCGCCAGGTAGACTTTGAATTGGAGGCTTGTATTATTAAAATCAGCCACATGGTAGTTGCTTTCCAATATTTGCAATACACCTTCGCATGCCGTTTTAATCGCTCGATGGTTGGCCATTAGCATCCTTCATTAATATTTAGATTAGATTAACTATAAGCAAAATGGATGCCAACATTTAATGATATCTTGAATATTATTGATATAAAAAGATTTGTATGGGTTAGAAGGGATTGCTTACCGGGCAAGCGTCACCTTTTCGTGACGCAGCCTGGGGGTAGAAACGAGGGAATTAGATAAATTTATTTTTATGACAGAGTGTGGCGGCGGTATTTTTATTGAATATACAATGACTTTTTTTAGCGTCACTTTTTCATGACGGTCCCGGCGGGAGAAACGAGAAAATTAGATAAATTTAATTTTAAGTTAATAGTGTGGCAGGAATATTCTTATCGAATATACAATGATTTTTTTTAGCGTCACTTTTTCGTGACGGTCCAGGAGGGCGCTAAGAAATCTGTGGACCCGTTTTTCCCAACACCCCTTGACATCACGTCCCTTTTGACGTAAATATAGAAGATGAAAATCGAATTTATACGCCAATCGGTTAACAACCGTTTCTTGAATTATTACCGGGACCAAAGGATAATCTTCGGCTTTACCGAGAAAGATTTCGAACTAAAGGACCTTGCAACCTTTTTCCAGGTTCACGCCGATCGGCTGGTGGAATTGAAACAGGTTCACTCGGATATTATCTGTTTTTCCAGTCAAATAGAATCAGCGCCGCCGGATGAAACGGAACCGGTAATGGGGGTAACGGAAGGGGACGGCATCATCCTTGATGAGTTTAATGCGATGGCTATAATCAAAACCGCCGACTGCACGCCGTTGTTTTTTGGGGACGATGATTATTCCGTTGGCGGCGTTATTCATATCGGCTGGCAAGGGCTTTTAAAAGGGATCGAAACCAAACTGATGAAATTATTGGGGAAAAAAAACATCTCGCCGGGCAAGCTCCATTTCTATTTCGGACCGGCAATTGAAAGTAGATGTTACGAGGTAGGACCGGACCTGTACGAAAAATTCGCCCCCAGGTGGTACAGGGAAAGGGTATTCTCCCGTCACGAGGAAAAACCGGGGAAATATCGGTTGGATATTAAAAAAGGGATTGCATTATCACTCCGGGAATCTGGGGTCCCGGCGGATAGGATTACGGATGTAGGGATTTGTACGTTTTGTGAGGCGGAAAGGTTCCCTTCGTACAGGCAAGATAAGAGAAGCGGCGCCACCGGTGAAAACTGCGGGCGGATTTACAACTTTTTACTACTAAAACCACCAAATTGAACGAAAAACAGGGAACAGGGGAACGCCTGTTCCCCCTATTTAACGTTCAATGCTCAACTTTTAAGCTATTTCTCCTCAAATCTCTTAAACAACAGCGATCCGTTGGTGCCACCGAAACCGAAGGAATTCGAAAGGGCGTACCTGATTTCTCTAACCACACCTTTATTGGGGGTATAGTTCAGGTCACACTCTTCATCCCTGGTTTCATAATTAATGGTGGGTGGGATAAAGGAATTATTGATCGCAAGAATCGAGAAGATAGCTTCAACTGCGCCTGTGGCCCCCAACATATGGCCGGTCATCGATTTAGTGGAACTGATATTCACATCGTAGGCATTCTTAGCGAATACCTTCTTGATGGCCATTGTCTCGAACTTATCGTTAAGGGGCGTAGAGGTGCCGTGGGCATTAATATAACTGATTTCCGCGGGATCGATCCGGGCATCCTTGATGGCCATGGCCATCGTCCTGGCGGCGCCGCCGCCTTCGGGGTCCGGGGCGGTGGCATGATAGGCATCGCTGGTATAACCGTACCCTACCACTTCCGCATAAATCCCGGCGCCCCGTTTGACCGCATGTTCAAGGTCCTCAAGAATCAATATTCCACTGCCTTCCGCCGCCACAAAACCGTCCCGGTTTTTGTCAAAGGGACGACTGGCGCGTTGGGGTTCATTATTCCTGGTGGACAACGCTTTCATCACGGAAAAACCGGACATACCCAGCGGTGTAATGGGGTATTCGGCCCCACCGCACACCATCACGTCGGCATCGCCCCGTTGGATGATTTTAAACGAATCGCCAACGGAATGCGTGCTGGCCGCGCAGGCGGTAACATCGGCAAAATTTGGCCCTTTCAGTCCGAATCTTATGGATACCTGGCCGGATGCCAGGTTGGCCAACGCGGCAATTAAAAAGAAGGGGGAAACCCTGTCGGGTCCCCGCTCTAATAAAACCACGTGATTGGTCTCAATGGTATGGATTCCGCCAATACCCGAACCGATGTAGGTGCCGGCCCTATCCTTATCGATTTTGTCAAGATTCAGCCCGGAATCTTTTATCGCCTCTTCCGCCGCAATCAGGGCAAATTGAATATAGGGATCGTATTTCCTGGCTTCTTTCCTGTCGAAATAATTCAGGGGGTCATAATTTTTCACCTCACCGGCGATGTAAACAGGGTATTGAGTGGTATCGAACCGTGTTATCACGGCAATACCGCTTTTGCCCACCTTGATGTTATCCCAGCTTTCGGGCGCTGTTTTTCCCACTGACGAAAGGACACCGATACCGGTAACGACGACTCTTCTCTGGGGTATACTATTTCTTACAAAATCCATCGTTTATTATTGTTTAGACACGATGTAATTGACTGCCGCACCAACGGTTACCAGTTGTTCCGCTTCTTCCTCGGGGATCTTCATTTCGAATTCGTCTTCCAATGCCATGATTAACTCTACCTGGTCCAATGAGTCGGCGCCGAGGTCTTCAACAAATTTTGCATCTGCCGTTACCTGGTCTTCTCCAACATTTAATTTCTCTGCCACAACGCTTTTTACTTTTGCCAAAATTTCTTCTTTTGTCATCATTATCTCCTAATTTTTAATTTTTTAGATTAAAAGCCCACCGGAAACGTTGATAACAGTCCCGGTTATATACGAAGCTGCGGGTGATATTAAAAAACTTACCACCTCGGCAATGTCTTCGGGGGTTCCCGCACGATTCAAGGGAATATTGGCGATATATTCCTCTTTTACTTTATCTGAAAGTTTCTCTGTCATCTCGGTCAAAATAAACCCGGGGGCTACAGCATTCACACAAATATTCCGTTTGCCCAGTTCCCTGGCAAAGGTTTTGGTTAACGCGATAATACCGGCCTTGGAAGAGGCGTAATTGGCCTGCCCGGCTGTCCCCAGTATCCCGCTGACGGACGCGATATTGACGATCCGGCCGAAACGTTTTTTCATCATTTCCTTGGCCGCGGCCTGGGAGCACAGGAATGTGCCTTTGAGGTTGATATCGAGAACCATATCCCACTCCTGCTCGGACATCCGGACGGTCAGGTTATCCCGCGTCACCCCGGCATTGTTGATTAAAAAGTCCACGGAACCCCATTGGGTCACGGTTATTTTGATGAGGTTTGCCGCATCTTCGGCGCGGGACACATCGGTTTTTACGGCAAAGGATTTAACGCCGAAGTTCTTTTCCAGTTCAGCGGCCACGCTCACGGCTTCATCCCACAGCACATCCGAAACCACGACATTAAGGCCGTCCCTGGCCAGTTTTTGGGCGATGGTTTTACCGATGCCCCTGGCAGCGCCGGTTACGACGGCATTTTTGTATTGTTCATACATATCTTAACTCCTTAAAGGTTCCTTGCATTTTTTCGATTTCTTTGGAAATTTTATCCAGGACATTTTCCACGATAAATTTCTTACTGAGATGGATGGCGTTCTTGATGGCTTTTCGGTTGGAGCCGCCGTGGCCGATAATAATGATGCCGTTCACGCCCAGCAGTAATGCCCCCCCATATTCGGAATAATCCATTTTTTTCCGGATCCGCCGCAGGGAACTTTTTAAAAGGAAAAACCCGAGCTTGGAAAGTAAATTCCCGGTGATTTCTCGTTTGAGCATCGATAGCATGACATCCACGACGCCTTCGGTGACTTTTAAAGTGACATTGCCGGTGAAACCGTCGGTAACGATCAAATCGGCCTCGCCGACATAGACGTCCCTGCCCTCGACATTGCCGACGAAATTGATGTCCATGGATTTTAAAAGGTTATGGGTTGTTTTAATCAGTTCGTTGCCTTTGCTTTCTTCTTCGCCGATGTTCATCAGGGCAATCCTGGGGTTTTTGACGCCCATAACGCTTTCCAGGTAAACCTTACCCATTAGGGCGAACTGGACGAGGTTCCTGGGTTTGGAATCCACATTGGCCCCCACATCCACCATCAGGGAACTGCCTTTCAGGGTGGGGACCATAATGGCCAATGCCGGTCGTTCGATGGCTTTCATCGTACCCAGGACATTTTTGGCGATGGCCATCACCGCCCCGGTGTTGCCGGCGGATACCATGGCCTGGGCTTTATCCTGTTTTACCAGGTCGATGGCTTTTTGAATCGATGTTTTCTCCCTTCTTTTCCAGTAGGAGAAAAAATGTTCCCGCATCAGGATGGCTTCGTGGGCATTAATGATCTCGATATTGTCGGGAAAATCGATATGGTTTTTCTTTATAATTTTTCGAATTTCTCTTTCTTTGCCCACCAATACCAGGTGGATATCATCGTCTTTATGATCTTTTAGATAATCGACGACGCCGTCTATCACGACCTTCGGCGCCGCGTCACCACCCATTGCATCGATTGCGACTCTCATCTGCAAGTCTACTAAATCTCCTCGCTGCTCTTTATGACCTGGCGACCGTCATAATATCCACAGTTCTTGCACGCCCGGTGAGGGAGTTTCGGTTCTTTACAGTTAGGGCATGCGGATAGCCCTTCCACTTTTAATCCATGGTGCGATCTTCTTATCGCTGTTCTTGTGTGGGAATGTCTACGCTTTGGCTGCGCCATATTTCACCTCTTTATATTTTCAAACAGAAAACTTATTTCATTATGCGAACGTTCACATTGACACTGTTCACGGTTAAAATTAACCCCGCAAAGGGGACATAATCCTCTACAGGAGGGAGCACATACGGGTTTAATGGGAATAAACAGGTTAACCTGTTCCATTAGAATTTTTGCTACATCGACGCTGTTCCCTTCGTAAAAGCTGTATTCCATATCACCCTGGTCCAGCGATTCGCCGGCCAGTTCGATCGCCCGGACCGGTAACAAAGTAATGGTGAAGGGTGAATCGATTTTTAAATCAAAGGGTTCGAGGCACCGGGCACAGGGAATAGAGACAACCGTGTGAATATTTCCTTTGGCCTTTATTTTTTCGTTGTCACGGCTAAGGTGCATGCTGTAATCGATGTCTTCCAGGAAAGACCCCTCCTCTTCGATGAGCAGGTTTTCATCCAGCGCAACCCTGTCGTCCAACACAAGGCCTTTTGAATCGATTTTGTCTATCTCGATGTGCATTTACTTTCTTTGCCTGGTCCTTATCAATTTCTTTTTTTTAACAAAACAGATTGCTTTTTAACATATTTTGGATGTAAAGTCAAGGAACTGTCCGAAATCCTATGTTTTTACCCGGGTGCAATCGTTGACCCATTTTATGGCATTGAGGTAATCGGGCAGGATTTTTCCAGGGCCTATTTCCAGTTTATCGGAAATTTCAGCCACCGACTCCCAGTTACCACGTTCGTACAGAATGATCAAATCCAGTACCTGGCGCAGTTCGTTGGGAACGCCCAGGAGTGCATCTTTGATATCGGCGGCAATAGGAAGCTCCGCCAGTATTTCCCCCATGGGTCGATTTAAAAAGATATCGATGAAGGAGAAGAGGCCCATGAGGAAGAAGTCGTATTTCCGGTATTTCAGTTTGGTTTGATCGGCGATGGTTTCGCAAAATTTTGCCCGGACAATGGAATTGGTCAGCAGTTCTTCGGGTGAATCGCTGCCGATCTGGGAAAGGACAATCAAGGACATCCATTTTTTTACTTCCACTACGCCCAGGAGAAGCAGGGCCTGCCGGATGGACCGTATCTCCCCGGGAATCCCGAAAGCCGCGGAGTTGATGAACCGCAATAATTTATAAGTAAGGGAGACGTCCCGCATAATAATGCTTTCGATTTTTTGTACGTCCATATAAGATTGGTTTAATTCCTGCAGGGCCTGGAATAGATTCAACTTATAACTGGGCACGTCTTTGCCGGAAACGATGAGGGGCCTGCAAAAGAAAAAACCCTGGAAATAGGTGTAACCGATATCCACGGCTTCTTTGTATTCATCGTAGGATTCGATTTTTTCTGCCAGGTACTTGATTCTTTTGTCCCCGCTTCGGCGGATGACTTCTTTTCGTTCATGGCCCCTGGTCAGCAAGAAATCCACTTTGATGATATCTGCCAGGTCAATGAGGGGTTGGTAGTCGGGTACGTACTGGAAATCGTCCAGGGCCAGGACATAGCCGTTGTCTTTGAGTTTCCTGCAAACAGCCACCACTTCGGGTTCCGGTTGAATGGTTTCCAGCAATTCGATGACCAGTTGTTCTTTCGGCAGGGCCAGGGCCACTTCGCTCAGCAGGACTTTTTTCGAGAAATTCAGGAACATCTTTTTCCCCTGGGTGAGTTGATCGATGCCGAAGAGCAGGAGGGTATCCAGCAAGGTCTTGGAGGAAGCGAAATCGATGTCCAATTTTTGATCGAAGAAGTTTTCCAATCCCGAGCGGAAGAGTAGTTCGTACCCGAATATTTTTTGATATTTATCGAATATTGGTTGGCGGGCCACGAAAATGTCTTGTATCTTTTTATCCTGCTCTATCATTGTTATTCATACTTCTCATCACAAATTCCGATTGTTATATTATCGCCTATTGGGAGAGAAAAAGCAAATAAAAAATTTTGTCCGCTTCCGATGGAACAGGCAATGCCTGTTCCCTACAAATACCCGGCTGGAACCGTCATAGTTTCACCGGGGGAAGTGGAATTTTTTGAGTTGACAAATGAATCGGATTATATTATGATTGTTCCGGGTGCCAGGAGGGCTCAGCCGCATGTTGATTGCTAACCCCATTTACGATACTGTTTTTAAATACCTGATGGACAATGCCGATATCGCGAAAGGGATTATCGCCGCAATCATCGGGGAGGACATCGTTCACCTGGAATTACAGGCCCAGGAAAGCCACGTAAAAGTAGATGCCAGGTTAACCTATTACCACCTGGATTTCATCGCAAAAATCAAACAAAAAGGCGGCGGATATAAAACGGTATTAATCGAACTCCAGAAATCCAATAACGCAACAGATCTCCTTCGGTTCCGGCGGTACCTCGGTGAACAATATAAAAAAGAAGAGGAAATCCCGGCAGCAGGAGATACGGTTACCAGGGAGCCATTACCCCTGATAACTATTTATATTTTAGGGTACTATCTATCCCGGACATTACCCGGTGTAATCAAAGTAAACCGGAATTATATCGATTTATTGGCGGGCGAGGAAATCTCCGAGCGAAACGAGTTTATCGAATGTTTAACCCATGATTCTTATATAATCCAGGTCCCCGGTTTACAATTGCAGATGAAAAACCGGTTGGAATATGTATTGTCGATATTCAAGCAGGAGAGATTTATTGCGGACGACCACCGTTTAAAGGACTATGCCTATGAAATCGATGACGAATTGCTAAAAAAGATTTTAAAGCAACTGGAGAAGGCGGCCGCGGATAAAGAATTACTTCGCCAATTGGAAGTAGAGGAAATCGCCCATAGAGAATATGATAGTACGATCGGTAGGTTTGAGAGACAATTAGAACAGAAAGAGATGGCGCTCATCGAGCATAAACGATCGATTGAAGAGAAAGATAAATACATTATTGAACTGTTAAAGAAACTTGAAAAGGGATGAAGCAAAGGGTTCTTCGAGGAATTTCCGCCTGCCGGGAAAATAGCCACCAAGGCACGAAGGCACAAAGATACACAAACGAGTAGCCGCGAAGAACGCGAAGACACGCGAAGTAGACAATAACGGGGCAGGCAAAAAAACGCGTTACCCATTCAAAGTGAGAAAGAACCTGATTTTGTTACGCCTATCTCATCCTGGTTGCCGCAAACGACTAGGAGGTCGGGCTGCAGGACCGTATCTTCCGATATTGGCCAATCGACTGTTCTTAAAATTTCGCATTTTGAGCCATTGTCCGGCAAGTCGCACAGTTGTCTCTCGATATCCCGGATGACTCGTTGGTGATTTATTACCGGCGCCGGGACCATTGCATAGGGGATTCCTTGAATGAGTTCCCACCGTCCTTCCCACTGTACATAATCGTCATACGTGTAATTCGCCCAAAACTTCCTTCAAATTATATTAAACCGCTGAAAAGTCAACCATGGGATATTGAAAATTGTTCCCATAAGTATGGAGGTTTCCATTCCAGCAAGGAATTTTTGTTCCCCACTCCCTGGGAATCCCTTTTTGGAGACTAAAACTTATACTTCGGAGATTAAAGTTTAATCTCCGGAGATGACCACCTTATACTGCGGAGATTAAAATTTAATCTCCAGGGATGAAAGTTTAATCTACGGAGATTAAACTTTATGCCCCGGAGATGACTACCTTATAGTACAGAGATTAAAATCTAATCTACAGAGAACAGAGTTTAATCTACGGAGATTAATTTTTATGCCCCGGAGATGACCACCCTATACTCCGGATATTAAAGTTTAATCCGCGGAGATTAAACTTTATAGTACGGAGATTAAATTTTCATCTGTGAAGGTGGGGAAAAATAAGCCGCCGGGGCGCATGGTTATAATGCCTGATGAACCATTACGCCCCGGCGACTGGGACTATACGGTATGCCCTTACCGGATTAGCCCTGGGGATTGGCGGAGTTCGCGGCGCCGGATTCCTCAACGGGTTCGGTGGAAACGGGTATTTTTTTCATGTAGTGAGCCGAAAGGTCGGTTGCAATCCGATCGGCATCCTTATCCCCGGCCCGACCGGCAGCTTGTACCGCCTTGTAATACAACCGCGATGTTTGATAAATCTCGGATTTCAACACCAGCAAGGTGTCCTCGAGGTCCTTCTCAAACGATAGTATCTCGGCCAATATACGGTGTAAGCTTTCAGTTGCTTTAAAATCCCTGTTGAACATCTCTAAGGTGATTTGCTGGGGCATATACCCGGGGAAGTTCGCGGCATGTGCCCGGACCCTGTTGGTAAAATCCAGGTACGGCGCGCCTAATTTGGGCGTCCTGCGTATCTCTTTCTTGGAAAGCCCCACCAGGAAATCCAACTGCGCACGGCCGTCCTTGACATTCTGGATTACCTGCGTTTCCTTTTCCGTTGTCACTTCGACATCGATCCTGTTTGTAATCATTGTTTTACTCCTTTATATTGTATTGTTAATGTTTTGTTGCTTAACCATTTTGCAAACCCTGGGCGGAGTTTGCCCATGCATACCGGTGCATATGACGGGTGCAACACGCAATCCCATCGACCTGTTGTATCTTTCAATGGTTCATTATAAATCATGTGATTATTTTATCATAACTATATTGAAAAATCAACTATAAAATAAAAAATAATTTATATTAGCAATGCAAATTCTATAGGAAAATTGATATGAGACGATTAACATAGGTCCGCCCCTACGCGGAAAAACGGATCGGATGGCCTTTGGGGCCAAATTCCCGTAGGGGCGCTACCGGCGATTGTTTGTTCGGCAGGGAAAAGGAATTGAAAATGTTGGACGAGGCCTGGGCCGATAACCAAACCGATATCCTGACCCTGGTGGCCTGGGGCGGCGTGGGCAAAACCGCCCTGGTGAACCAATGGTTGAATCAAATGAAAACCGATAACTACCGCGGCGCGCAAAAAGTTTACGGTTGGTCCTTTTACAGCCAGGGCGCGCAGGAAGGGAAACAGGCGTCCGCCGATGAATTTTTCCAGGAGACCCTGCAATGGTTCGGCGATGCCAACCCCGAAGCCGGACGCCTTTGCCACGACCAGGGCAAAATGGAAGAAGCAGCGGAACACTTCCGGGCCGCAAAGGCAATTGTGGATGAGACGGGATACTTTCGAAGGAAAAAAGAATTATAAATTATTAATTATAAATGAAAAATTATAAATGAAAAATGAAAAATGGAAGCGGCGCCCTGCGGGCTATAAAATGACCCCTGACCCCTGATCCCTGATCCCTGAGGTTTCCCAATCGAAATGCTGAAAAAAAATCATTTCTATGATATAATACTATTCTAAAATGATAGGAGGTTGATAATAACATGCCTATTATCAGACCTGTTAGCGATTTGAGAAACAATTTTAACGAGATATCCGAGATATGCCACGCAGAGCAAGAACCGGTCTTTGTAACCCGGCAAGGAAAAGGGGATATGGTTGTTATGAGCCAGGCTTACTACGAAATGCTCATCAACATGCGCGACTTGTACCAAAAACTGGACGAGGCGGAATCATTGGATGCCGCGGGGGATAAAGGGATTTCACACAAGATAATGATGAAACGACTGAGGGAAAGGATAACGTGCTAACGTGCACCCCGAATACGATATACAGATATCCTTTTCTTTAGCAAGGGCTTCTTTTTTTCCAGTCCTCAATGCAGCAGCGCGGATTCGATGTCAAAATAACGCCGTAAATCGAACAAGGAAATATTCGCCAATAACTTGTAGGGTGGACCAAAAACGGGGCAGACAAAAAAACGCCCCCAGGCAGACGGGTAAAACCTCATACCTGCTTTCATTGATGGACTACTTGAACAGACCTGGGAATATATGAAGAAATGCGGCGCCGGCGAAGGGTATTTACTGGTTTTTAACACGGCGAAGAAAAAGTCCTGGAAAGACCGGATTTTCAAACAGAAAAAAACATTCAAAACAAAAATACATTGCCGGTCGTTTACGGCATGTAAATAATTTGGATCAGAGGGCAAGAGCGGGAGTAAGTTATTGCCTTTTATTAATAATTCCATTATAATATTATTTTAAGCCAATAATAATTTAGGAGATATTTTTTATGCATATATGTTTCGTGTCCACTTATTTCCCCCAGCCTTGTGGCATTGCTAATTATACCCACAATCTAGCTGACGCTTTATTATCAATAGACCGGAATTTGTCTATCTCTATCCTGGCGGGAGGAGATCGAAAACCTCTACTTACTAAAAAGTTCAACGTCCTGGATACCTTCGATTGGGACAATGATTACCCGGCAGATATAATGGCGCGCGTCGAGATTCTCAGACCGGATATTGTTCATATTCAACATGAATATGGAATATTTGGTCTTGATGATCGGTTTCATCGTTTGCTGGCTCACCTTCATGAAAAAGGAGTTCCCTCTGTTGTTACCCTTCATACCGTTCATACATTCCAGAGTTTCTATGTGGGCTGCGCACGGCCCTATTTACGCCGGCTGCTTAAACGGGTAAATATTGAAAAATACCAGTGTAAAATTGGTGCATTGGCTGATCTTGTGGTGGCCCATCAAGAGGCCCCTATTCGGAAAGTGCTGTTAAGACAAGGAATGGCCCCGAATCGTGTCATAACCATACCCCATGGCACTCATTTAGCACCCCCCCCGGATAAGGCAGAAACAAAAGCAATGTTGGGCGTTAGCCCTGGAAATCCGTTAATCATGGCATTCGGTTATTTTGAAAGTTCTAAGAATACGCATCTGCTTATTGAGGCGTTTCACCGGGTAAGAAAGCATATCCCTGAGGCAAGACTCTGGCTTGGCGCATATGTTCGGCACTCAAATCCCCAGACGCTTGCTTACCGTGAACGCTGTCTCAGGCTTATTAAAAAGTACAACCTGGAAAATTATATTTGTGTTGAGGACCGGATGATCCCGGAAACAGAAGTGAAACGTGTGTTAGGGGCGGCAGACGTGGTCTGTTTGGTTTACAAGGAGGATACTCGCTCTTCAAGTGGGGTTCTTCACCTGGCAATGGGGCTCGGTAAAGCTGTGGCGGTATCCCGAATTCCTAAATTTAATGAGCTTTCAGAAGTGGCGGATGAATTACTGGTCAGCCCCTGGTCTGTTAAAGAGCTTTCTTCTTTACTGGAACGATTAATTTCAGATCATTCATTTCGAAACGCAATTGAAAAAGGTGTCCGGGACTACGCACTCAAAACTGCCTGGCCTGCTGTTGCCGAAACTCACCTGGCGGCTTATCTGCAATTATTAGAAACCCAATCAAAAAATTATACGCTTAAAGTGGCATAATATCATAATGCACAAAAAGAGAAAAGCATATCCCATTCAAGGTAATCCATGAATACTCATACTGTCGATATCTTTTGCTCCTATGCTCATAAAGATGAAAATTTCAGATTAAAATTGGAAAAGCACTTAAGTGTGTTAAAAAATCTAGGTGAGATCCGTTTCTGGTCTGACCGTAAAATTAGTGCCGGGAGTGAATGGAAGAAACAAATCGATAGTCATTTGAATTCGTCCCAGATTATTTTATTACTCGTTAGTCCTGATTTCCTGGCTTCAGAGTATATTACGAGTATTGAATTAAAGCAGGCGATGGAGCGGCATGAAACCGAAGAAGCGCGTGTCATTCCCGTGATATTACGCCCTTGTCACTGGGAAAAGGCGCCTTTCGGGAAATTACAAGGGCTGCCAAAGGAGGGAAAACCGGTAACTCAATGGCGAAATAAAGATGAAGCTTTTTTAGATGTTGTCAAAGGTATCCTTTCCGTAGTGGAGGCGCTGCAAAATAAGGTACCAATGAAAATCGAAGGTCCGCCACTGGTTCTACCCGATCCAATCCCTGCCCTGGGGATTTTCATCGATAGAGAAGACGTTGTCAAAGAAATCCAGGAATTTTTTCATGAAGACGTATGTCGGCTTATCATTATACAAGGTTTCCCAGGTATCGGGAAAACAACTCTTGCAGCTAAGCTTTCCGGGTTGATGCAGTCGCAATTTAAATCCGTCTTATGGTTCAAATGTCACCCTGAACAGCGATCTCCCGACGTATTATTTGCTAAATTCCATGCATTTCTTGAAAAAAATAAGGATAAATCCTTGCTGGGAATATGGTCCGATATGAATCCGGATCTCCTCGATGTAAAGATTAACCGTCTAATCCAGGCATTGTCCGCCAATCGTTACTTAATCATCTTTGATCAGTTCGAAAATTGGTTGGGAGAAGATTTCCAGGTAAAAAACCAGCAGGTTAAAAAGGTTCTATCGGACTTATTCTGTGCAGCACATGAGAGTAAATTTATTTTAGTCTCTCACAAACGCCCTTTATTCGACCCTGTAACCGCACCGCTGCCATTGGGTTTCATGGAGGAGCATACGATAATTGGGCTTAGTGAGCCATATGCGATTCAACTCCTCCGGGAATCAGGGCTGAGTATTGAAGATAAGGGACTGATGAGCCAAATTGTAAGATATTGTGATGAGAATCCGCTGATGCTGCAAATTTTTAGTTTCCAGGTTCGTAACCGCCATTGTGACCCCAATGAACTAATCGCTGCCGGTGTAAATGAAACACCATTTGCCAATTTGCTCGTTAAAGCCACCTCCGGATTATCCCGGGAAAGTCGCGAGGTTTTGGAAAAGCTCAGTATTTATCGTCTACCATTAAAGAGGAAACAGCTTAAAACACTCGGTGTTCCTTTTAACAAAGCCATTGAACCATTGATAGATTGTTTCCTTCTGACTAACGGAGAATTTATCAATGTACCGATAAGAGTTAGGAATTTTGTACTAGAGACCCTTCCTGAATCTCGACGTTTAGAATTGCATAAAAATGCGGCAGTATTTTATAAAGAGCTTCATGGGAACCGAAGCCCTCAAAACTTTGAGACCCTTCAATTGGTATTGGAAGAGGCTTATCATAGGTTTCAATGCGGCGACAATGAAAACGCAGCGAAAGCCATTTTGTCCGGCGCTGCTTATCTTATTGATTGGGGCTATATTGAACAAGCGGAACAGCAGGTTCTGCAGGCAGCAAACAACATTGGTGACAACCTCCTGCTGGCGCAATGTGCCTGGATACGCGGAAGAATCGATGCTTTGCGTGCAAACTATACGACGGCCCTGGAGCATTTCGAGAATGCACTCAAATTGTATACCTCTGTTAAAGATTATGGAGGTGTTACCCGAACATTGTTCCGAATTGGAGATATACATAACGCTCTTTTGGAATTCGACAAGGCCAATTCATATTTTGAAGAATGCATTAACATATGTGAAGAACATAGTATAACAGAAAATAGGGGGGGAATCTTCCTATCGATGGGGTGGAATATGCAATGTCGATCTTTTAAAACAGAGAAAGTACTTGAATTCTACCAATCAAGCCTGGAGTATGCCGAAAAAGAAAGAGACTATAAAATCATAAGCAGCGCTCTTTGTAAAATGGGCTTTTTACTATGGGACAAAAAGAAAAAAAAGGTTGAAGCACTTAAGCATTATAAAGATGCATTAGAAATTAGTCGATCTTATAACCATGCTAACGAAATTGGGGCGATCCATTCTGAGTTGGGATATCTTCATAATGAATGGGGAGATTACAATGAGGCGGAGAAAAATTGCCTCCAGGCGATTGAAATATTTAAAGCATTGGGTAACAATTATGGTCTTGGAAATGCGTATTGTAATTTTGCCAGGGTCAAGGAATCAAAGGATGTGTTTGACGAAGCCATTCAGTATTACGAATTGAGTATGAAAATATCTTCTGAAATTAAGAATTTTGGCTGTACTGCCTATGCTGCCCTTCGATTAGGAATAGCCTATCGAAAACAAAATAAAATTACCGAAGCAAAAAAAATTTTCCTGGAGGCTGATCATTTATGCCGGGATTATGGATTGAAAGAAACCGGAAAGACAGTGAAAATCGAGTTGAATAAGTTAAATAACCTGTAAAAAAGAGTAATCGATATCCTTTTTATATATCCTCCTGGCCCGATGACGACGGGGATTAAAATGCTTCCATAACGCCTGGACCCTGGTATTGGTCTCAAGCTCCAGGTTCGACTCCGCATACGTAAACCCTTTCTCTATCAAAGTATTTACGATTTCAATGATCATTAACAGATCGATCCCTTTTCCCTGGTATTTCCGTTTCACTCCCGCCATGTAAAAATCAATGACATCGGTAGACCTTAACGCTTTTAATATATAATACCACCCAAAGGGAAAAAGTTTCCCTTTGGCCGCCTGGAAGGCTTTTGATAAACTGGGAACCGTAAATAAAAACCCTACCAGCTCATTCTTCTCATTAACCGCTAACTTCATCAAATCGATATTTAAAAAAGAGATGTACTTGTCTACATTGTAACGAATTTGCCGGTCTGTCAATGGCACTGTACCATAAATATCCTCAAATGCTTCATCGATCACACGGAAAATAGCCTCGCCATAAGGCATCGCTTCTTTCTTATTCTTAAACTTCAATATCCTGACATTGGTGCGCTGCTTGACCCGTTCGGCGATGCGCAGCAGCTTTTCCGGTATCCCTGTCTCTCGGGGAACCGGGGTCAGGAATTCAAAATAATCGACATCTTTACTAAACCCGTACTTTTCCATGAACACGGGACTGTAAGGGTTATTATAAGAGCCGACAATGGTGGGAATGGTTTCAAAGCCCTCGATCAACATGCCTTCGGGATCGAGATCGGTAAAACCATGGGGCCCAGTGAGGGTCTCCATTCCCAGTTCCCGGCCCCAGTCCTCAACGGCCCGGAACAAGGATTGGGCCACTTCATAATCATCGATAACGTCAAACCACCCGAACCTTAAATTCCTGGTTTTGTATTTTTCATTGGCCGCATAACTGATGATGGCGGCAATACGACCCACCGGCTGTCCGCCGCGGGCGGCGATAAATAATCGCGAATCCGCGTTCTCATAGGAAGGGTTCTTTTTCCTGTTAAACATTTCCAGGTCGTCCCGGATCAGGGGCGGCGCCCAGTACGGGCTGCCCTTGTAAAGCCGGAAAGGAAATTTAATAAACCGTTTTAATTCTTTTTTGGTCTTAACGATCTCGATTTCTGTTTTCATGTAGCTCCTTATAATGCACGCTGCGCTACCGGCGGCAGTTATTCGCGGCGCACCAATAAGTGCGCCGAGATATGGCCCTGGGGCCTTTTTAGGGGGGCCGCGCCGCGGCCTTTAGCCGCAGCCGCCGGCAATGACTTTTTTCTTCTGGATTTTGATTTTCTTAGTAAAGGTTGAACCCAATTCTTTCAGGCCTTCTTCCCCGGGGTTGGCAGCCTTCGGGGTAGAACCCACCGCCCGGGTGAATATGTAATTCAATTGCTCATCGCCGCCAAGGCCCGGTTGTTGCCGTTCCATGGGCTGCGCAATCGCAAGATCAAGTGGAAAAACCTTCAACCATCTGTTCACCCCACCTTCTAATATGTAAAGATTCAACACGCCCTGCGCCCTTAATAATTTGTAGGCCCGCGTTGCGTCCGCTTCATTGTTGGACATCACTACCACAACGGTATTGGCCGGGGCCTGCGCCAATTCTTTGATCAAGGGGTCTTTATGTATATCTTCAAAGGTGATATTCCGTGCATTCTCCAGGTGAAAAAGATTGTAATCGGTCTCGCTGCGAATATCCAGCAGCGTCGAATATAACATGGGGTCATTGATGGTTTCCAATAACTCCCCGGGGTGAATATACACCTCGCGGTTCTCCAGTTTCTTCTCTTCGGCATCTTTTATCCAGTTCCATTTCTCTTCCACGGTAGGCTGACCGGAAACCAGGACAAACAACGCCGCAAAGATCAACGCGGCGGATGCAATTATCTTCCCGGTATGGTTAGGCCGCTTTTGAATGTCTTTCCAGGGAACCTTTTCACCGAAAAACTTTTCGGCCAGTTCCGCCCCATAAAACATGGTTAACGCCATGAGTACCACCAGCACTACCACCACACCGGCGCTGATCCCGAATAATTCGGGTAGAATAAACCGTCCCATGTACGTGGAGTTATAGAATACCTGGGAAATGGAAAGCGTTTCACCGAAAATAAACGCCCCAAACGCTACGCCGCCCACAAAAAAGAGCCCATCGATTTTGAAGGTTGCTAAGGCCACGATGGATGTTCCCGGGCAGAACCCGCCGATGATGAAACCGAAACCCATGATGATGCCGCCGATGATGCCCGGCACGAGGTAGGTGGGGTTGACATAGACCCGGTTAAAATCCAGCAGCCCAAGGGACGAAAATGCAAAGATCAATACCATGGCGACGATGATGGCGGTAAACATGACTTTTAATACGGTCATGTTTTTGAAATAAAACTGGGCTGATAATACCCGGGAATCGCCGAACCCGGACATTTCCAGCACGGCGCCAAAACCTACGCCTATTAAGAGATAGACGAGGTAGCCTAACAACTTTCCTGAAACAGTAATAATATCATAAGGTGCCATTGTTTACTCCTTTTAGGGGGGCTTCTTTCGAGAAAGCGCCATTCTGCCCCCCCTCTACCCCCCCGCAAAAGCTTTTGATAAGAAAAACTATCAGAAGTTTTTGGAGGTGTCGGAACCTTTTTTCAAAAAGGTTCCGACCCGCCGGAGGCTTAATTATTTCTACGCCGCGGGGTTCCATAATTTCCTCACAAAATACGCCAGCGCATACCCGCCGATGAAAACACAAAACATAAACGCCCAACTGCCGACAGACAACACCGCTCCGCCGCTGAGCGCCTGACCGGAAGTACACCCCCTGGCCAACCGCGCCCCATAGCCCATAAGGCCGCCGCCCAAAAAAGCCATGAGCCAACGGGTTTTCACGCCGATGCGGGGACCCTTGCGCGTCTCTACTTTCAACCGCCGGTGAATCGCCCCGGAAAGCATGCCCCCCAGGAAAGTCCCCAATAACATCAGCACTGCCCCGGAGTCCAGGGGGTCCAGTTTTCCCCCGGCCAACTCGGCAAAAGAACCGACCCGGTCCACATGCTGGCTGGCAATGACATCGACAATAGCCACCTGGACGCGATTAATAGCGCCCGAAGCGCCCAGCCCGCCGCTGGTTAAAAAAAAGGCCAGGAACAACACAATCCCCAACAGGGTTCCGCCCAGGTAAGGATTGATATACTTAATGGTTTGGTTTTGCTCGCTCATTATTTTCCTCCACTACCTCATCATACCCGGTTATCATGGCCCGAACATTGGACAGAACCGTATGACCCGTGGTGGTGAGATAGATATGAACCGCCAGGAAAGACAGGAACAGCCATGACCCCAGGTGATGAACCGGGGCCAGGGAAGTTATATTCATCCCCCACATCAATAATCCCGTAATGACCTGGAAAGGCAAAAGGATATTCAACAAACCGATGTAAATCACTTGCTGGAGTGGGTTTAATTTTCGTTCCACGGATTTAGGGATGGGATGCGGGGCGCCTTTGAATATGCCGTTAACATAATAAAAAGCCTGGACCACCGCCTCTTTGACAAAATACCGGTTAAACCCGAAAAACTGCCGGATTTCCCCGGTGGTCAGGTGATAAAAAAGCGCCAGGAAAGCATTTATCACCAATATAGCCGCCAGGGTATTATGGATGGCCACGGCGTATTCCAGGCCGAAGAAAGCGAAACTCCCGGTATAATGAATCTCCAACCCGGTCAGGGCCAGGAGGATAATACCCGCGGCCATGGTCCAATGCCAGAGACGTTCATAAAACCGGTACATATATACCTGTTTGGCGGCGGGTCGCTGGGGGGCATGTTTCAACGATGACAGGTAACGAAAAACACCGTGCACGATAATACCCAGTAAGGCCAGGAGAAATATCCAAAATCCCAACCGGTCCAGCCAACCGGTTCGCCCATAACCAAATACATAATAACCGGCCAAGGAAGCGGAAGCGTTTCGCTTTAAGGTTGCCTGACCCCGGCTGTCCAGGGTGATATTCCCATCGATGATAGGTAAAATGTCCCGGGAGAATGACGGGGTAATGCCGACCGGTCCTGCGCCGGACAGCGTGACCTCCTGGCCGAATTTGCCCACGCCCACCGGGGCATGGCAGCCATTACAATCCCGCTTCATGTGCATAAATTCCATTACGCCGTGATTGATTTTATAAGCCTGGATTTCACCCACAATCACCGGTTCCACAACCCCAAGGGCCTTTAATTTTTCCCGGATCAATTGGATCTTTTCCTGGGAATCCAACACCAGTTCAGTCGTATCCACCACCCGGTTTTTATTTGCATCAAACGCTTTTACAATATCTTCCGCGAATCCGTCAGGGGAATCGCCCCGGTATGCTTTTTGTACAAGGGAATCCGGCGCCGGTTCCCCGGTGGTCCCGGACTTCCAGTACCAATAAGTGACCAGGTTAAAGGGGGATATCTTGTGAGGTTGGTAAAGATGGGGAAAGAGAAAAGGTCGAAACCCCACAAAATACCTGGTGCTGATGGAATAGCCATGGCTTTTGGATTCATCGACGCCGCGGTATTCGATCCTGGGCGACCCGTCGGCTTTGACCACGGTGCGGTCTATTGCCTGGAGCGCGGGCCCGTAAATCTCCGGTACATGACAGGACTCGCAGCTTAAAACTTCCATGTGCCTCTTTTTGTAAGGAAGATTCTTATGGACTTTCAAAGGATTATGACAGTCGGTGCAGGAAGCAAATTTTAGATTATGATCCGGGCGTTTTAAAATTTCGCCCGGGGACTTGACCTTGCGGGGATCGATCACAAGGTGATCCAGCGAAGGGGGGATGTTCCCATGGAAACGGGGATCATTGCCGATAAAATGGCAGGAAATGCAACTCATCTGCCTGCGGGAATGCACATCCCAGGGAAAATGCAGTTCCTTTTTATTTTTAAGATTCAGTGCGGAATTGGATAGGTTTTGGCCGCCCAGGATCACACCGGTATGTTGGGTAATATCATAATACTTCTTTCCTTCTTTATATACCGGGTTTTCCTCGTAGTCGCCGGGGATAAAGAGCGGGTTTGCGCCGGACTGGACCAGGCCGTGACATAGGGCGCAGTTTTCATCGGCCGGCAGTTGGATGCGCAAATGGGCCGCGCTGTAGTCCGTTCCGATCCGGCCCTCTTTAAAATGGCAAACCGTGCAATCCGCTTTGACCAGGGGAGTGATATGATTATTATGCTTATTGATGTACTGGAAATCATGACACTGGCCGCAGGTACGTTCCGTGGAGATAATCCCGGTTTCATCTTTAATAACCTTCCCCTCTTTATCCAGAAGGGAAATTTTTGGGTGCATTGCCTGTTCCAACGGGGCATTTGAAGGAACAGGCGGCGCCAGTTCCCTTCCAATTTGCGCCCTCACTGCGCCGGTTTTTTTTGCAACCAATTTGTCTGATCCCATGGCAGAGCCCACGAGAAAGATTAGAATAAAGATAACCGCTGTTGGAATGCGAAATGTTTTCATAGTTTACCCCCCGTCGCCGGCCTGGCGCCGACTTTTTCAGGGTCGCCGTCATAGCCCAGGGCTTTCCAGTCCAGGCGCGAATTTTCCCCGTGGCAATTAAAGCATTGCAGCGCCTGCTGTGAAGGAGAAACCATATGAGACAGCGGCCACTGCATATAAGTCTCGGTGAATCCGTATTGACCGCTGTAAGGGATATGGGAAATTTCCGCCCCCAGCCGCAGCGCCTGATCCCAATCGAATGTGGACCAGAACCCGCCTTCACCGGCGGTTACCGGCGGCAGCAGGTAATTGTACACTTTATCATAGGGTTGTTTGGCCCGGTGAATTCGAAAAGGCCATATCCTGGCATTTTTATCCGTAATGTCGCCCATGGGTTTATTCAAGAACGTGGCTTCGCCCGGCTTAATCTTATCGCCCAGGATATAGCGGTAGGATTTGAGGTTGAACCAGGCATATTCCGGGACCACGTTTTTATCGTAAACAAATTCCCCTTTGATCTTCAAGTAATGATGAATGTCTTCCTTTCTTGATGGGTCCCCGGCTTTGGACCAATCCCAATCCATTTTGGTGGGGGCTTTCCGGGCATATGTGGGGATATGGCAGGTCTGGCAGGCAATACCGGACAGGTGGGTGTCGATGCGGCGGTCCTTATGGGTGGTTTTTTCATGGCAATCCGTGCAATTAATGCCGTTCTCATGGTTCACGCTTACCGAATAGGCTTTCCCTTTGATATCGTGTTGTTGGGTTTTATGGCAGTCGATGCACAGCAAATGGTGTTTTCCCATGTGGACATCGATATCTTCGGTGGGGTTGACCAGGGTATTGTCCAGGTCGCCGTGTTTTACGCCCATGCCCCCGCCGCCGTAGATGTGGCAAATGCCGCAGTTGTCTCGCCTGGGATAGCCCACGCTCCCGGCTGCCAGCGCCAGGTCCACGCCTTTTTTGGGAAGCCCTTTGTCGCCTTTGACATAGGTCCCCGACCAGTCATGGCAGATTAAACAGTCTACATTCGTTTTGTTGGAGAAATCAAAGGTATCGTCTCCCCAGCCGTAACCGGCGTGGCAGGCGGTACAATTGGCCCAATTTCCACTGATACTGATGCAGAAGTTATTCAGCAGGTTTTTCTTTCCGATTTTCATCGGTTCGGCATGGCCGTAGACATAGACCGGGTCGCCTTCCCATCTCCAATGGGCGGTTTTCATCAAATCCGCCGCCGCCTGGGGGTGGCATTCCAGGCACGCCGTTGTCACTTCTTGCGGCGAATTGAACGCCCGTTTAAAAAACGGTGCATGATCCAGGTGAGCACGAATTTTAATAATACCGGCCCAGGGGTCTTTGATCGTCCTGGCCGTGGACCTGGGTAAAAAGAGCCATAAGGGAACGGCAAATATGACCGCCGTTAACCCCGCGCCCATTAACCAATGCTGTCTCACTTTTCCCATTAGTTTCTCCTGACTATAGTTTATCCGGCATAAGGTTACTGTCGATCATCATCCGGTTCCGCCGGGAAGCGATGGAGTGAACCACCGCTCTCATTTTCTTCATTACCTCCAGGAGCTGCGGCTCCGCGAGATAATAATAGATGAAATTCCCTTTTTTCTCCCTGCCCACCACACCGATGCGATGGAGCGCCGTCAGGTGGTTGGAGAGGTTACTCATGGAAATATTCAATTGGCCCTGGATTTCCGTCACATTCAACTTTTGATCGCCGATGATTTCGATGATCTTCAATCGAATGGGATTGACAATGGTTTTGCAGATTAACGCATATTCCTGGTAAAAGGTATCTTCAAACATGGAACGATTATAAAACAGGAAAAGATGAAAGTCAAGTATTTCATGAATTAATGAAATACTTTATTTCTCGGCAGATGTTTTCCATTTCTTGCCCGGTTGTTTCCACATTTCGTGTTTTCTTTATATTCGTGTTAATTCGTGACAAAAATACCTGCTTCCATATCCTGGTTGGCTTTCTCAAAATCTTCCGGACGCCCGATATCCAACCAATATCCTTTAAAAGGGTACGCATTGATCCGCTGCTTCTCTTGCAATAATTTCAACATCAAATCATCGAACCCGAACGGCCGGTCCCCCGGGACATAATCCAGCACCTTCTTATTAAACACATACACCCCCATGCTCACACAGTACTCCTGCCGGGGCTTCTCCTTGAAAGCGGTAACCATGTTATCCTTGACCTCCATAACCCCGAAATCGATGTCCACTGTCCGTTGATAAGAACCCACCGTCGCCAATGCCCCGGACTTGAGATGATAATCATATAAATCCATGAAATCGATGCCGGTCAATATATCACCATTCATAACTAAAAAATTCTCCGGCAAATCCTTAATCAATTTCAACGGCGCAATGGTCCCCAACGGCTCGTCTTCCATGGAATACTGGATGCGAATCCCGAATTTCTCCCCATGCCCAAAATAAGCCATAACCAATTCGGCCATGTGATTCACACAAAAAACAAAATCCGTGACGCCAACCTTCCTCAATTGCTCGATTAAAATCGCTAAAATAGGCCTTTCACCTACCGGCGCCAACGGCTTGGGCAACACATACGTGTACGGCTTTAACCGCGTCCCCTTTCCTCCTGCCAAAATGATTGCTTTCATGCTGCCTCCGGCGGGTCCCATGCTGGGACTCCCTATAATGGTTTGAGATGAGGTCCAACACACCGGAAAACTCCAGGGCCGTGCAAAGCGGGTCCAGCAGCCTGCTGGCTCCGGCGGCCAGAAACCCTTTTGAAAAAGGGTTTCTGGACTTCCTAAAACTTTTGTTTATTCATTCAAAATGCGTCAGCGGCTTCTTTCCAATGGGGTAAACATTGAAACCGATTTCATACAATTTCCCATGATCCAGGATATTCCTGCCATCGAAAATAAATGCCGGCTTTTTCATAGATCGATATATCCGTTCAAAATCAAGACGCCGGTACTCCTCCCATTCGGTAATAACCGCTATCGCAAATGCGTCTTCCGCTGCATTATAAGGATCGACTTCATAACTCACCCTGCCGTCCGTTCCCTGGAGGTCCTGTTTGGCGTTTTCCAACGCCTGGGGGTCCGTGATGGCCACATAAGCATGTTCTTCCAATAAATCACGGGTCACCTGGACGGCCGGGGACTCCCGCGTGTCGCCCGTGTTGGCTTTAAAGGCAAACCCGAACAACGCGATTTTTTTCCCTGCAATAGTATTGAACATCTCCCGGACTATCCCCTGCACAAAACGCCGTTTCTGGTACTCGTTCATTTTAACCACCATTTCCCAGTAATCGGCCACTTCCGTCAGCCCGTAACTCTTGCAAATGTAAACCAGGTTCAGGATGTCTTTTTGAAAACAGGAACCGCCGAACCCGATACTGGCATTGAGAAACTTAGACCCGATCCGTGAATCGCTGCCGATGGCATAGGCGATTTCGGAAATATCCGCGTCTGCTTTTTCACAAAGGGCGGAAATCGCATTGACGGAAGATATCCGCTGCGCCAGGAACGCATTGGCCACCAGCTTGGAAAGTTCCGCGGACCAGAGGTTGGTGGTGATAATCTTTTCCCTGGGTATCCAGTGGGCATAAATATCCACCAGTTCCTTTTCAGCGGCCAGGCCTTCCGGGGTCCGGTGGGCGCCGATCAACACCCGGTCCGGTTCCAGCAGGTCTATTACGGCGCTGCCTTCGGCCAGGAATTCCGGGTTGGAAAGCACTTCGAAGCGAATGCCCCTGCGGTTGGCTTTTAAAATACGCTCCATGGCTTCGGCGGTGCGAACCGGCAGGGTGCTTTTCTCAACGATTATTTTATCGCCCTGGGAATGGGCCACGATGGCATGGGCCGTATTCTCCCAATGCTGTAAATCAGAGGCCATGCCCGCCCCCTCGCCAAAAGTCTTGGTGGGGGTATTAACGGATACGAAAATAATATCGGCCTTTTTGATCCCTTCCGCAATCTCCGTGGAGAAAAAAAGGTTTTTGCCCCGCACCTGGTTGACGATTTCATCCAGCCCGGGCTCGAAAATGGGAATGTCGCCGGAATTCCACTGCCGGATGCGCTCGGCATTGATATCCACAATTTCTACCCGTAATTCCGGGCACTTCAGGGCGATGGCCGCCATGGTGGGCCCACCCACATAACCGGCCCCAATACACAATATGTTCTTCTTAAATTCCATTCGGTTTTCCTCTTCCATTTGCCGCTAAAACAATATGGCGCAATGTTTTTTATAATTAGACATTATATATTTTTAATTTGTAATTTTCAAGGTTCTTAGCGATCCATTCAATGGTCTCTGCTAATCCCTGTTCCAGGGTGTATTGCGGCGTATAACCCACCAGTTCCTTGATTTTCCCGTTAGCGCATTTCAACCGTTCCACTTCGGAACCGCCGGGTCTTAACCGGGTTTCTTCCCGGACAACCATGGCATCCGAATGCATCAGTTTTTTAATCGTTTCCACCAACTCCCCGATAGAAATCTCCGTATCGGACCCAATGTTGACCACCTGGCCCACGGCTTTATCGCATTCCGCCAATTGCAGGATGCCGGTAACAATATCTTTGACATAATTAAAATCCCGCGTCGGTGAAAGGTTTCCTAACCGGATCTCTTTTCCACCGCCGGCGATCTGGGAGATGACGGTAGGGATAACGGCCCTGGCAGATTGCCGGGGTCCGTAGGTATTAAAGGGCCGGGCAATAATAAGCGGCAGTGCATAGGAATAATAAAAACTCAACGCCATGGCATCCGCCCCGATTTTACTGGCGCTGTAGGGGGATTGCGGTTGCTGGGGATGGCTCTCGTCCATGGGTATATAACGGGCCGTGCCGTATACTTCCGATGTGGAGGTATGGATGACCCGTTGGCAACCGCTTTCCAGCGCTGCCTGGCAGATATTTAAAGCGCCTTTGATATTGGTTTCCACGTAGCTTTCCGGCGCGATGAAGGAGTAGGGGATGGCGATTAAGGCGGCCAGGTTGAAAATGACATCCATGCCGCGGGTGATTTTATTCATAAAATGGCTGTCCCTGACATCCCCGGGTATGACCTGGATATCTTCCAGGCAATCGATGTTTTCCAATTTCTCCAGCCAGCCCCAATTATTAAAGGAGTTGTAATAAGATAATGCGTTGACATGGGCGCCTTTTTTTACCAGGGCCTCCACCAGGTGGGAGCCGATAAAACCGTCGGCGCCGGTAACCAGGATGTTTTTATTATTTAATTCCATAGTAATTCAAATACCATTCCACAAATTTTGCGATCCCTTCTTCAATGGGGGTAGTGGGTTGGTAACCGGTATATTCGTGCAGGGCGGCGGTGTCCGCGCAAGTTTCTTTCATATCGCCTTTTTGCAGCGGCAGCAATTTTTTCTTTGCCTTTTTCCCCAGGTTTTTCTCGATCAGCCCGATAAAATAGAGTAAATCCACGGGCTGCCGGCTGCCGATGTTAAAGAGGCGGTAGGGGGCGCGGGAAGAGGCCGGGTCCGGGTTGCGGCCGTCCCATCCCGGGTTGCCTTCCGGGACTTTTAACATGATGTTGTAAACGCCGGTCACGATGTCGTCGATGTAGGTAAAATCCCGCTTCATATCGCCGTAGTTAAAGACTTCGATGGGCTCGCCGGCGAGGATTTTGCGGGTAAACAGGAAATAGGACATATCGGGGCGTCCCCAGGGACCGTAAACGGTAAAGAACCGTAACCCGGTGGTGGGTATCCCGTAGAGATGGGAATACGTATGGGCCATCAGTTCGTTTGCTTTTTTAGTGGCCGCGTAGAGGGATACCGGGTGGTCTACGTTGTGGTGGACGGAAAAGGGCATGGTTTCATTGGAGCCGTATACGGATGAGGAGGAAGAGTAGACCAGGTGTTTGATGCATTGGCAGTTATGGCGGCAGGTTTCCAGGATATCGATGAAGGCGACGATATTACTGTCGATGTAGGCGTGGGGGTTTTCCACCGAATAGCGTACGCCGGTTTGGGCGGCCAGGTGCACGACGTAATCCGGCTGCTCTGTCGCGACTATTTTTTCCAGGGCTTCCCTGTCCGTGAGATCCTTCGGATAGAAGATTAATTTCCCGGTCTTTTCCAGGGACGCGGGTTCCTTGAAGGCGACCTGTCCCAGTTGGGTATCTGAGAAACCCAGTTCCTTAAGGCGGGACAGTTTCAGGTTTACGTCGTAATAAGGGTTCAGGTTATCGATGCCGATGACGTGGCAGCCCAGGGAGAGTAATTTCCGGGTAAAATGGAACCCGATAAAGCCGGCGGTCCCGGTGACCAGGACTTTAAGTTTTGTTTTAGCATCGTTATTTATCGTCATAATAGGGTCTATTGTAACACAACCGGCGCAAGGGCGCAATGTGCAATGTTTCTTCTTTTCATATTCGGGCTATTGATTATTGGGGGGAACTATAGTATAATGAATCCATGAAACCATATCTTATTTTAATTTTGTCGTGGCTGTTTCCCGGTATGGGGCATATCCTTCAGAAGAAGTATCTGAAGGGTGTTGTTTTCCTGGTAGGGATATTGTTGCTCTTGATTTTCGGTCTGATCATGCAGGGTAAATTTTACGATACCGGTCAATTTCACCCGTTGTTGCTGTTGGGGTTCCTGGGTGACCTGGGCAGTGGGGTGTTCTATTTTATCATCAAGCTCTTGGGCCTGGGAAAAGGAAATATCGAAGCGGTTACTTTTCAGTATGGCACCACTTACCTGGTGGTGGCGGGTTTTATGAACTACCTGGTGGCATTGAATGCCTTCGATATAGCGAAAGGAAGGCGAAAATGATCTTTAAAAGTCACTTTATTTCAATGATAATTTTTGCGGTTATCGTGTCTACTTTGTTGGCGTTTATCCGCTATGATGAAAAAAAGGATATTCTGAAATACGGGTTAAAGCTGCTCATCTATATGACGTGTGGGGTAATCGTCGTCAGCTACCTGATGCGGTATTTATAAATCACAGCCGCGAAGAACGCGAAGACACGCGAAGAAAAAAAGGCCCACGAAAAAACAGGAAGTATAAATTCTGTCCCTCCTTTTTAAATCAAACGTTATGCGATCGGGTTATCCGGGTGTTCTTTGTTCCAGCGGGCGATGAGTTCTTGTGAAGATTTACCGATCATTTCGCGGTTAATGATTTCATCTTCGCAGGCGTGGGTTTTGTTTAGCGCGGCTGGAGATTTTCAACCGGGGCGCGTAAGCTTTTAAAGCGTGAACAAGAAGAGCCATGGGAACCTCCTTGATTCCAATTTTTTCCTGGGAGGATATTATATTATCGTTCCAGGGAAAAGTTAACTTCGCGTCGCGAAAATAAAATTTCGTGTCCCGAAGTTTCAACTTCGAGGCCCGAAGTTTTAGTATCCTTACGGGATAACTAAGTTTTCCTTACGGGATAATTTTTTTTTCCGGCGGGATAATGGATTATTGAGGGAGGTTTTTTTCTTTTCGTGCGTTTTGGGGACAATCAAAGTTTTTCTACCTTAAATCATTGACTTTCATCATCATTTTATTATAATGGAGTTGATAGATTGAAGTGCGAAAATGAAAGAAATAGTCTTCTCAAAAAATGGATTTCCTATCAGGCTGCCTGATGAACGATGGATTCATATTGTAGAGAACCACGATGATCTGGCCGGGCATATGGATGATGTATTGGAGGCAATCGAAAACCCTGACGATTGCTCTTAAGGAAATAAGAAAAGACAAATTCTTGGCGGTGGTTTATAAAGAACTTGAACAGGCGGATGGTTTCATAATCACCGCATATTTTTCCAGCAAAATTAAACTTAACCGGGAGGTTATACTATGGCAGCGCAAGTAGTAATGCAAAGAAATATAGCGCAAGTACTGGAAGCTACTCCGTATTTGCTGAAATTTCCACAAAGGAGAATGTGGATCGATTATGACAAGGGAGCGGATGTACTCTATATTAATTTTAAGAGACCTCAAAAAGCCACCGATTCGGAAATGACGAAAGAAGGTATTCTATTGAGATATCGTGAAAAAGAGCTAGTAGGCATAACGGTACTGGATGCATCAAAAAGAAGTTAGCTTAGGAATCGGAATTAGATAATAACCGGGCAGACACGGGGGTCGTTGGGTCGCCCCTACAGGGCATAAAAAATCAGTGTTAATCGCCGTAACGTGTAATCGCCCGTACGTGGACACATTTTTATATAGAATGATGAATGATGAATGATGAATGATGAAGAAAAAACAGGAAGAGCGGAAGGGAAAAGAAGAAGGTAAGAGGGTAAGAAGGTGAGAAGGTGAGAAAAACAGGAAGCGAAGAAGAGCGGAAAAAACAATCAGTGATAATCTGTGTAATCTGTGGACAAAAAAACTTCGTGTTAATTCGTGTCATTCGTGGGCGGGTTTAACAATATCTCCGCGATTTGGTAGGCCACCCAATAGCCGTTTTGGATGCGTTCCTCTTTTGTCATTCCCCGTTTCAGCATCTCGTACTCCGGGATATCTTTGTAGAATTCGTCCGCGGTAGTTTTAACCGGAGAATAGAGGTTGGAAATATCCGAAACATCCAGGGCGTATTCTTTGGTTTTTTGCAGGTGTTCCGTAGCGGTGAGACCCAGCAGGGTTTTCGTGTCTTTCGATTGCAGCAGGACCTGTCCGCAGAAAAGATGGAGGTCGGCCAATTTCAATCGGTAGCCTGACCGGAGGGCAATTTCAAACGCTTCTTTGAGGAGGGTTTCGTCCGGGGGCTTGTTTTGGGCGACGTCCAAACGCGCCAGGGCCAGCAGGATGTCGGGTTCCGATTCCACCAGGTTTATTGTGCGACAGCGGCGGAGGGCTTCATTCAGGCAGCGTCCAGCGGCGTTTAATTCATTGCTGGGGGCAACGGCAACTGTTTCTATTATTTGCTGGAAATATTCATTATAAAAAGGTATGCCAAACTCCAACGGTTCGATAAGTTTAGCGCCGGATAAACCATCCATGCCGCACCGGATGAGCGCCTCGCCCAGCAACCAGTAGGCTTGAACAAAATCTCGCGGATATGGGAATTGAGCTTTTATTGTCTCTTCCGCGAACGTCAGCGCCTGTCGGGCATGATGCAGCGCTTCCCGGCTGAGATTAACCGTTCCCACAGACACGCGCAGCACTGCCGCCAGCCGCGCCTTCAAAAGCGCGGACAGGGAACGGTATGCGGAAACGATACTCATTGATTGAACATTATTGTCCTTTTCAACTAATTTAAATGAGATATCCAATTCCTCTTCGGCTCGGGCACTGCCACTCAATGGCGGGTTCGGATTGATTGCACATGCCACCGCCCACCGGCCCTGGAAGGCCAGAATAAGTCCCAAAACACGATGGCTGCTCGCAATTTCTGTTTTAAAATTTATTTCTTTTCCAGTCAAATTTTCCTTTCGAAAGTGCATGGTAGAAGCAGAAAATTTGCCAATCCGGAATTGGTCATTAGCCAGATTTCCAAAGGCTATCGCAACATACTCTTTTTCATTCTTTTTTTCCAAAATTTGAAGGCTTTTAAGAAATAAAGGTATAGCTTTTTCAGGTTGGGCAGAAAGGCTGTAAGCACAAGCCAAATCATTTATTATCTCGGCTTGCTTCGCTTCCTCTTTCAGACGGGGCATTCTGTTTTCCCCCTCGGGAAAGAGCTCTTTCAAAAGGTCAAGGATAAAATAATAGGCGGATAATTGGGAATATATTGGGTCATTAATCCTGTCATAGAATAGCTTACATGCCTCATCAAATTTTTCAACTTTGACCAGATGGTGAAAGAGTTCGATCACCGGCCCCAGATCATCCTGGGTAACAACTTTTTGGGGTTTTGGCAATGCCTGGAAGTATTGGGCTGCCAGGTCATGTATCCCTTTCTCTCCCGATGAAGTTAATTGCCCGTATAAAAAGGAACGTAGGATGGGTTGGAAATCGAAACGCTTCTGGCTTTCATCATAAAACAAAAAACCCAGGTTCCGCAGCTCTTGCATCACTTCCCATAGCCTCTTTTCGTCAAATTCCATCACCAGGGCTTTTACTGCGTCGAAACTGAATACCCCCCGGAACACAGCGACGCGGGTCGCCACCCGCCGCTCTTCTTCGGAAAGTAAGCTGAAGCTTGTATTCAAAATATCATGCGGTTCTTCTTGATCGATGAGGTTTTGCGAAAAGGCTTCCGTTATATCCCTGGCCTGGCTGCGCTTGATGACAGAAGCCAGCAACTTCAGCATCAGCGGGTGGAAATCGTAAACCCTACCAGCCTGCTCCATTTCAGTGTGGGTTCCGTTAATGCCTTCGCTTCGAAAAAAGCTGACCGTGTCTTCCGCCGACAGCCCCGTTAAAAAGACATGTTTAACCCCCGCAGTTCCTTCCAGAGAAGCAGGTCTCAGCCGCGTCGTCATCAACGTCTTTGTATTCCCCGCACAAAGAGCTTGCAAAAACCGGCCCGCCTTAGCGTCCACCGTTTCCCGCTGCCGTTTATCCCATTCCGCCTCCGCGTGTGTATCCCCTGCGAACTTCTTCTCCTGGATATACATGGCCGCCATGCCGGTATAACCCCGCAGGGCGTGTTCCAACCCATCCAGTACCAGCAAAAACCGGCGGCGATTTAATGCCGCCATTAGTTCTCCCATTTGGATCGCTTGTGTTGCCTCTTTCCCGGTCACATAGCAATACAATTGTATGATAAACGATTCAAACGGTTCATCGTAAAAAGACCACCAGAACACGCCGGCCACTTTCACGGCCCGGTCGATTATTTCCTGGTGAAGCCAGGCCCATGATAATGCGCTCTTGCCCATGCCGCCGATGGCTTCCAGCACCAACACCGGTTCCTTTTCATTAAAGAACCAGTTGGAAAGCATGGCCATCTCCGCCCTCCGCCCGGTAAAATGCTCGGGCAAGGCATACGGGTGCGCCATATAAGGATAAGGCGCACGGGGAATGAGACAAACGCTCTCTTCCCGGCCCTGTTTTCCCGTTTCCTTTTCGATGTACTGTCTCAGGGAAGCGGAAAGCTTCAAGCCCAGATCATCAGGACTTTTAAAGAACTCAACCACGCGGGCCTTTTTCACCTCTTCCAGGAATGCCTCAAGTTTTGGATATTTATCCATCTCAATAAATGGAAAAGGCCATTGACAAGTCTTATCCACGATAAAGCACAGGCAGTCCTTTCCCAATTTCTTCGCCAGTTCATATTCCCTTTGCGTGATGGATTTCGTTTCACAGTCGGGAATATACCCGTAGCGGTGTGCATAAATACCGATAAAAACATCGCACTCCCGGATTTCCTTATCGCAGAAGGTGGTAGCGTCTTCCGTCTGCGCATTGAAATACTCCATAGCCAGCGGTAGAAATTTATTCCGAAGCGTCACCTCGATGGCCCTTTTCCTGTACTCGATTAAATCTACATACGTCGAAGAAATAAATACCTTCATGGCCCTGTCACTCCCTTTTTAAATTGCATCATCAACAATACCATAAAAAAATAAAAATTACAAATTACAAACCACAAATTACAAACAAATTCCAAATAGCGAAACGTAAAGGCTCAAAATTCAAAACAAAAACAAGCCCGCGAAACACGCGAAACACACGAAAATTAGGTAGGGGCAGACCCCCGTGTCTGCCCTTATTAAATTAGCCGCGAAGAACGCGAAGACACGCGAAGAAAAAGAGAAAAAATCCTTGGTGCCATGGCGCCCTGGTGGCAAAAATTTTCATCTGCTATTGAACTGTTTGAAGGTGTGGCGCAACCAAATGGCTGTAATCAGCGAAGCCCCCAGGTCCGCCGCCGGGAATGCCAGGAAGATGCCGTTTAAACCAAATATTATCTTAAAAATTAATACCACCGGCAGGAAAACCAAAACCTGCCGGGCAATGGAAAGTATAAACCCGGCCAACCCCCTGCCTATGGCCTGGTAAGTAGTGGCCCCAATGGCCTGGAAACCTATCAAAGGCAAAAATACATTGATGATGCGCAGGGAGGTAATACCCTGCTGAATCACCTGGGGATCATTACTGAATATTCGGATAAACATCCCCGGGAAGATTTGTATAAGGACCCAACCCAACAGACAAATAACGGTTACTACTTTGATGGCCGTCCGGAATGCCTCTTTAACCCGCGCCAGGTCCCCTGCGCCGTAATTGTACGCGGCTATGGGCATATACCCCTGGCTGGTGCCCACGATGGGCATGAAGAACATCATCACCATGCGGTTATTAATGCCCATAATGGCCAGGGCAAACGCCCCATACCCGGCCAAAAGACTGTTGGTCAAGGTGGCCACAAAGCTGGCGGCGATGTGCTGGGTAAATGAAGGGATGCCGGACTTTCCCATCTCTTGCATTATTTTTGCATCCGGCAGCATTACCCCGGCTTCGAAACGGAGATGACTTTTGGGACCGGCAAAGTACCGGAGAATAACGAGAAAACCTATGGCGCTGGAAATAACCGTGGCCCACGCCGCGCCTTTGATACCCATTTTAAATGTGAAAATAAAAATGGGGTCCAGGATGACGTTTAATATTGCCCCGGTAAGCTGGGAAGTCATGGCGATATTGGGATTGCCTTCGGCCCGTGCGCACTGGGATAAGACTATGTTAAACATCATGACCGGGACGCCATATACGATAACCACGCCATACTCATACGCCTGGGGAATCACGGTGCTGTTCTTGCCGATAAACTCCAGTAAGGGTTTCAACAGGGTCACGCCCACAAGAGTGATAAGGACGCCGACCACCAGGCTGAGAAAGACGGCGCTGGAAAAAGCATGGTTGGCGGTCTCAAACTCCCGGGCGCCGAAGCTCCGCGATATATAAGATGCCGCCCCAATACCGATCAACAACCCAAATGCCAGCACGAATATTTGCAGCGGCATAAACAAGGTCAACCCGGCGATGGCTTCGGTGCCGATCCTGCCTACCCAAAAGGTGTCTACGACATTGTAGAGGGCCATGGAGGTCATGGAGATAATGGACGGCAAGGAAAAAGACAGGATCAGGGGCAACATCTTTTCCGTGCCCATACGCTGGAATCGTTTTTCTCTCATAGGCGCCTTATAAATAGCCCAGCGCTTTCATCTGGTTCAAGGTTTCCTGGTCTACCGTGGTCTCTTTCGTGGTCAGGTTCGTCATTGCCGATGCTTTGACGATCTCCCTGAGCATTTTTTCGAAACTAACACAAACGCCTTTGTGCTTTAACTGGTTATACAAATTGGACTTCTCCGCCGGATCATTCGCCACATCGAACAACCTTCGCTCGGTAACCGTATCCCAATTGGTGCGATCGTTGGTAAGAGGGGCCTTCATGGTAACGATATATTTCAAATCCCCCACCCGGATCATTTTTTTCTCCACCAACCGGTCCGAAGTGGCTTCGGAAACCAGGGGCTTTCTCCTTTTATCCCGCGGCAAACACAGGGACTCCCCCTGCACAAAACCGGGAACCGGGATTTTATAAAACTCCAGGATAGTGGGAACGACATCCACCAGGGAAACGGGGAAATCCACCGGCCCGGGTTTCACTGCTGCCGTGGGATATTTGATGATTAAAGGGACTCTTATAAATTCCTCATAAAAATCTTTCCCGTGATAATTATAAAATAATTTTGGGTAATGTTCGGCAAAATGTTCGCCGTGATCGCTGACGATAACCATCATCACATTATCATAAATGCCCAGTTGGCGGCATTTCTCGATAAGAACCCCGATATTTTGGTCCACCTCACGGATCCCGCCGTCGTATAAAGTCATACAATCCCCGGCGTTGAATAAACCCACTTTGTTTAAGAATCCACGGTAATTGGCGGCCCGTTTGGTTCTTTTGCCCATGGCTTTTCCCGGCTGCCGGATGAAAACCAGCTCCTCCTCGCTCAAGCGGCCCTTTTCCAGGAAATAATCGCCGGTGTATGGGGCATGAACCCTCCAGGTATGTATAAAAAAGAAAAAGTCCCGGTCTTTATTTAATTCCAGTTCTTCCAGCAGCGGCCCGATTTTTTTCTTACTATAAAAGGGGTCGCGGTAGATTTTCCTGTCAAAACCGTTACCGAAACCCAATGCATCCGGCAATTTTGCGATTTTTATGGTGTTTATACCGGCGTCATGGGCCTCTAATACCTGGGCAATGGTTTTTACGGATTCATTCAGCCGGCGATATTTTTTATTCCGTACTTCACCCCAGGACAGGTTAATGCCGTGCCTGGAAGGGAGGACGCCGGTTAAGAGCGACATATGGCTGGGCATGGTCCAACAGCCGTTGGGGTAAGCCTGGGTATAATAGACCGAATCCTTGAGCAGCCGGGATAAATTGGGCGTCGTGTCCCGGGAATACCCGTATGCGCTCATATGGTCAGCCCTTAATGTATCGATGCTGATGAGGATGACCTGCTTTTTCCCGGAGACGCTCTTTTTACTACAATTATTAATCGTCGGCAGCAGCGCTGAAACCAACAGCAGTATAATCGCCGCGCTTTTTCCGATGCTGTGATGACCGTTTAAAAATAATTTTTTCACTGGGACCTCATTTCAAAAGCCTATTATAATGGAAACCGGCAATCATTTCAATAATAGCCGCGAAGAACGCGAAGGACCGCGAAGATAATAGGGAAAAACCTTTAATCAAAAGCTTTTGGAGGTCCAGGAACCTTTTCTCGAAAAGGTTCCTGGTCGCCGAAGGCATTTATACAAAAATAAAATATAAGATTTAATGCCAATAGGACCAACACGAAACCAACTACCAACCACACCCGACTGGACCAAAGAGAAGGAATCTTTTCCAACCAACTGCTCCCGGCATCCCACAACGTCGAACAATAATACACCCGAAACGTCATATCCCCGTTTTGCTTTTTCCCATTCAAAAAGAAATCCCCATACGGATAAATATCCTTTTGACAGGTCCATACCGCCAACCGGTCCTGCATGTTCCCGGGGAAAAACTTTAACTCCAGGAAATAAGTACCCGCGGGGACCTTTCCCGTGGGAATAATAAAAGAATGGAATTGGTTGTCCTTGACCCCATTGGCCGGGTGGTTGCTCAAGAAAAGACATTGCTTATCACTATAAATGCCCAATTGCAAGGAACCGCCTTTGGGCGTCGCTGCATAGTTGCCCAACATCACATCGATGCGCGCCAAAGGGGCGGGCGTGCGGAAAGACTGGCCAGGCTTTTGCACCTGGCGATCTTCTCCTTCCCCGGACAGCGGCTGCGGAAATTCATTAATATACCGCGGATAATCCAACACCTGGTAATTCTTAATAAAGACCAGGTAGAACTGGAAAAAAATAAACAACCCCGGCAAAAAAATCCCTAAAACCCTTCTCATCGTTGGCTTATTCATCCGACTAGCTTAAAGAAAACCCGTTTCAGCAGCCGTTTTATTTTCGTTTTAATTTTCTTTTTAAACGAAGGGGCTTGTAAAATCAACCCCTGGGTATCCGCCTGTTTTTTAACCACAAAAATATTACAATCCACATAAGGATGAGCGTACACAAATTCCCGGGATAACGTTTGTCCCACTTCATGACCCTGTATTTTCAGGACAAAATGTTGTTCCGGCGGCAGGACGTTCAAACCTTCGCAATACATATTAATATCATCCAGTTCCATGCCCTTTTCCAGGATGCCGTATTTATCCATTACCTCCGTTGAGACCCTGGCGAATTCATGCATACCGCCGGGTTCCGCCAGTACAATGTTGCCCCGGTCTTTCAAGGCCCGGTGGAAGCGGCCCATGGCTTTTTTACGGTTCGGGATATGGTGGAAGGCGTCGTAACAGAGGACCGCATCCAGGCGGTTATTTTTAATGGGTAAGTTTTCAATATCGCCGATTACCAGGTAAGGCAGCGGCAAGGTTTTCCCCATCCTCTGGAGGCCGATATCAAGGTAAGTTCGGCAGATATCCACACCGATGGCAACCATACCCATTTTCATTAACCATTCCGTGGTCCAGGCGTAGCCCGCGCCCATATCCAGTACCACATTCCCTCGTTTAAGTTCCAGCAGGGGTAATACGTTGCCCAGTCTCCGGATCAAGTGCATCGTATATTCGGGATTGCCGGGATTAAACGGAGACGAGAAACCCGGACCGAAAAAGTCTGCTTCGGTTACCCTGGATTTGATGGAGATTTCCGATTTTTTATAGTTGGAGCCGTGATCTTGCACGGAAACCGGCCGGTTGGCAAAAGATTGCGATTGTTCCCACAGTTCATTAAAAATAGAAGCCGGGAGTTTTTGTTCCCATGTTTTAAGAAATTCCAGGTTTTTTTCCCAGTTTCTCAGGTGGTCCGGCAGCAGTTCGGGGATAAGGTTACGGATAGGGAACCAGCGGCTGCAGGCGCGGGCAGTACAGGCCAGCAGTCCGTTTTCTATTTCACTGGCGTCGTCTTGAGCGACCTCGCCGGGAGGAGGGATAATGAAGGTCAAATCGCCGCTGCAGGTGGGACAGCAAATATAGTTTAATAATGAATATTTCATAAGAGATCCTTATTCTTCCTTTGGGGCAACGGGCAAATAAACATGAACACGGGCGCCTTTACCCGGTTCGGAGTCCACGGTGATTTCTCCGCGGTGGCCCTTGACGATCCCGTGAACCACGGACATACCCATGCCCATGCCTTCCCCTACTTTTTTCGAAGTAAAGAAAGGTTCGAAAATCCGCGTTAAAATTTCAGGTCCCATACCGTGGCCCGTATCGCTGATGGTCAGGTGCTGGTATTTGCCGGGGGCCAGGCTATCGCTGCCGGCGTGATTAATTTCTTTTAATTCTATTTTCAGTGCGCCCCCTTCTGGGCTCATGGCGTGGATCGCGTTGTTGCAGATATTTAAAATGACCTGGAGCAGTTGGGTTGGGTTTGCCGCCAGTGGGGCCAGGTTTTCTTCCAGGGATACCGAGATATCGATCGAGGTGGGAATTGTAGATTGTAGAAATTTCGTCGCGTCTTCGATAATATCGCTGAACAGTACCGGGCGTCGTTCTTCTTTGATTTTCCTGCTGAAAGTAAGAAGTTTGTTAACCATATCCTTGGCCCGGTGAGCGGCAGTAAGAATATGGCTCAGGTTATCCTCCGGGCTGGAACCGGCCGGGACCTCATCCATTATCAGTTCCGTATAACCGATAATAACGCCCAGGATGTTGTTAAAATCATGGGCGATCCCGCCGGCCAGGGCGCCGATGGCCTCCATTTTTTGGGCCTGGCGGAGTCTTTCGTTGGCGGCGGCTAATTCGGCGGTTCGTTCTCTTACCAGTTCCTCCAGGTGCTCGCGATATTTTTCCAGGTCTTTTCCCGCCTGTTTTTTTTCCGTAATATCCCGGAACATTTCCTGCAGCACTTTTTTGCCGCCCAGTTCCAGGAGATTGGCTTTGATTGCCACTTCTTTAATTTTCCCGGAAAGGGTGATTACCTGCGTTTCCACCACCTTGCATTCCTCTTTTTCGCAGTGCTGCGTAAGGCAGAAAAACCCAGGGACCCGGTCCCCGGTAGTGGGGGTGGGCGGCGGAGGATAGAGGATTTCCTGGGATTTGCCGATCAGGTCGTGCTTTTCCCGTTCCACCAATTGACATATGGCCGTGTTGCAATCCAGGATTTCATTGGTTTGGGCGTCTGCCAGCACAATGCCGTCGATGGCTACTTCGAAGAGTTTCCTGAATTTATCTTCCGAGATGCGCAGTTTGTCTGCCGACCGTTTGCGCTGGATAGCCAGGGTAAAAAATTCAGCCAACCTTTGTATTGCCGCCAGGTCCCGGTCCGTATAATCTCTACCCGGGTTAGCCAGGGCAATCATGCCCGCCAATTCATCTCCCAGCATCACAGGAAAAGCTAAAAAACGTTCCAGGGCCAGGTGTCCCTGGGGGACGCCCAGGGCGGCCGGGTGCGTCTGGGGTGTATTGGTATAAAACGGTTTATGGGTATTTAATGCATAACCCCAAAGACCGTCGTAACTCCCGTTTTTACCTGGCGGAAAGGCAATCCCCTGATTTTCCCCATCCATTTTACATTCCTTCTCAAGCATCGTGGCGAGGGTAGGGCATATAATGTACCCGGTTTCCGGGTCGATAATCGATACGAAGCCATGTTCGCTTTCGGTGAGGATTTTGGCTTGTTCCAGGATGACGTGGGTGATTTCTTCGATAGAGGTTTCCGGGGAGCTCAGGAATTTGTATAATTCCGCCAGGGCGGCATTCACATCTAACTGCCAGTTCAAGTGTTCGATAATCGTAGTATCATCGACAGGCCGGCAATTGGACTTTTTCTCAGTCATTATTATTCTTCACCTTATTCTTTTCTCATATTAAAAAGTGATTATAGAAGAAATCAAAAAGTAATTCAACCCCTTATGCTCATGTTCGAAAATTTGACGTCAGGTAAAATAAATCCTCTGACTATTATGAACCAAACTTCAAAAAAGTCAAGACTATTTTGAAGTTCACTTCCTTTTAGTCAGATTTCGGGATAAATCATTTAACGATGCACTTATTGATGCTTTGCACATTAAACCCAAAATCCAAAACAAAAACTGCCCACGAATTACACGAATTTTCACGAAACAAACAAGGTCCACAGATTACACTGATTTTCACAGATATTTTTTCCGCTCTTCCGCTCTTCTTCGCTTCCTCGCTTCCTGTTTTACCTTCATCATTCATCATTCATCACTCGTCACTCTATATAAAGACTTGTCCATGTATGGGCGATTACACATTACAGCGATTAACACAGATTCAAAGAAAGCACGAAGCCTGTTCCGACGAGGTATTTTATTTTCTTTTATCTTTAAAGCCGGCGCTTTCCAGCCAGATATAAATGGGATAGAGTTTGTTGACAAATTTATAATAGCCGCGTCCTTTTTCAATGTCTTTGATGATGATTCCCACTTCGGTCATGCGGTTCAGGAAGTTTCCGAAAACTTTTTGCTCCGTTAGATTGAGTTTGTTTAAAATATCATTTTTATGGAACTCCGGTTGTATAGCTTCGCCGATTTTTCTCAATATGGCGCGATATTTTTCGCTGCGAATGGCGCGATATACTTTGGGATCGAGGTATTTTTTACCGATCCTATCCGCGGCTTCCAGGATTCCCGCCATGGCGTTTTTATCGTGGACATTGTTATCGGTGACATTCCAGAAAATTGCGTCGCCGATTTCATGCATCAATATGGGTAATCCATTGGAGTATTCGGTCATAGTCTGCAATGCATCGGCGTCTATCTTCATCTGCACGCTTTCGAAAGCTTTTTTAAAAAATTGGGATACTTCGTCGTTATTGAGTTTTTCAATCTCGATGACCCGGAAAATTCTCAGCAGTGAGGGTTGGTGTTCGCTCAGGGCGTCTCTTATTTCAGGGAGTCCGATCAGCATTAAAAAAACAGGGAACTCCATTTGATGGACGGCGACGTAATCGACGAAACTTTTATACCAATTGGCAAAATCAGGTTTTTTGCAGAATCCGTTGATATCGTCAAGAATAATAAAGAGGGCCTTTTTATCGTTTCTTATTTTCTCGGTGATATTATGCAGCGCCACGGGAAAGTAATTAACCAGTTCGGTCAGTTTTTTTTCCGGGGGATTGAAGGTCACATCGATGCCGAAAATGCCAACTTTTTCCACATGGTTGCCGAAATAGTCGGCGATTTTCTTAAACCAATTTTTTTTATTGTGATCTTTGTATATGGCTTCAAATATTCTTCTTACCAATTCGTTCAGGGTTTCGGTCCCGCCCAGGAAAACGTGGGTGGCAAGAAAATTCTCATTTTCCTGGAGCCAGTAACGGGACATCGACGCCAGCGAGCTTTTGCCGATGCCGCGGTCCCCGGAAAGAAAGACATTTTCGAGTTTTCCCCTTGTGGATTGGTTGGCATACCGGATAATCTCGTTAACTTGCTTTTCCCGGCCGACAAAAAATTCCAGGGGGACGGGGTTTCCCGGTGTAAATGGGCTGTATTCTTTCATTTTAACTCCATATCGTACTTATGCACCAGCTAACTATTTATAATATAAGGTCCATATAATATTAAAATAAACTGTTCCCCCTGTCAAGGGCTATCTTGAAAATATCCGGGCAAGATTCGCACGGGGCAGCGTTTTTTTCTTTCTCAAGGCATATTAACTTTCCCTCTCCTTCCGGCGCTGATTATTGCATCGTTCCCATTAATTTTGAAATAAGATTTAAAAACATTTCAATACCATTGTAATGTTTTCGGGAATATATTATAATGGCATTGTAATGTTTTAATAAAGCAAAAAGACTGGTGAAATATGGCGGTAAAAGAAGAACTGTTAAAACGGGTAATCGTGGAGCAGCAGGCTTTTCTTCACTCCCCAGGGGAACTTTGGAACCGGGAATATCAACCCGGGATTTCCGTTTCGCTGGAAAACGATCTCATCGTTTTCCTGACCGGCGTCAGGAGGGCGGGAAAATCCTACCTGCTAAAAATAGTCAAAGAGACCGCTTCCAGGCAAAAAGGACTGGAAGATAGGAACTTCCTATATATAAACTTCGAAGATGAACGTTTGGCAAATATCGAACCCAATGAACTTTCCGGGATTATCGAGCTTTATTTCCGACTGTTCACGCCGGATTTCGATAAAAAAATGGTCCTCCTTTTCGACGAAATTCAGAATATCCCCCTGTGGCATCGCTGGATAAACCGTTTATTTGAAGAGAAACGGTTTAAAATTTTTATTACCGGTTCCAATGCCTCAATAATTAAGCAAGAAATCGGGAGGGTGCTGACCGGTAGAAGTATTGCCATTGAAATATTCCCATTGTCTTTCCGGGAATACCTGTATTATTTTAAAAATGAACCGCCGGCCACGGAGAAGGATTTTTATGATGTACAAAAGCGCGCTGTTATAATGAATGCCTTTGAAAATTACCTCCAATCCGGTGGGTTTCCAGAATATTTAAAAACGGCGAATTCCCAGGTGCTGCAGGAATATTTTAAGGATATCATTCAAAAGGACATTATTTACCGTTATTCCATCCGGTATAAGAAAGAACTCAAGGAAATCGCAAAAATAATCATCTCCGGGCCCGGCAATGTTCTTTCTTTAAAGAATATCGCTTCCGCCGTGGGCTTAAAAAATATCGGCACGGTCAAAAATTACATCGAATACTTGCAGGAGAGCTACCTGGTATTTGGCATCCCGCTATTCAGTCCTTCTCTCAAGAAGCAGATTTACAATCCCAATAAGTATTACGCTATCGACCCCGGGTTGTACCGGTCGGTATCCTTCGGACTCACTGACAATACCGGCCCCTTGCTGGAAAACATCGTATTTCTTGAATTAAAGCGCAGGTTAAAGGGGATCGATGAGTTATTTTATTATAAAACCCGTACCGGTAAAGAGATCGATTTTCTTGTGAGCGCAAGGGGGAAAGTACATCTTTTCCAGGTATGTTATGACCTGGGGGACGACGCGACGCTGGTAAGCGCTCAAATAAGTACATCTTTTCAAGAACCTGGAAATCTGTCAGAATACTCTAATATTTTAAAAATAAAAAATAAAGGAGTATTCTGATGAGCGAAATAAGTGAGCTTCATACTGATCAGCC